>Ga0302286_10003424_pt1 | contig 10709 bp, 5 predicted proteins | sample III_Fen_E2_3_FD_198765 | JGI IMG/M metagenome (GOLD analysis project Ga0302286, IMG submission 198765) | Peat permafrost microbial communities from Stordalen Mire near Abisko, Sweden - III_Fen_E2_3 | ecosystem: Environmental > Terrestrial > Soil > Wetlands > Permafrost | place: Sweden: Abisko...
ATATCAGAAGCACTTCCGTAACTAAATTGTTTATTAGGATCCTTAGAAGAAGTCAATCCTAAAGAAGACAATCCATTGTATATATTTGTGATAGAATCTTGCATGACTTGTTCAGTCACTTCTTCCGTACCTTCTGAAGCCATAGCTCCTATATAACCATCTACATGGCTTAATTTTTTACCTACTGCTTGTCCAATACTTTTTCCAATTTTAAAAATTCCTTGATAATCTCTTGGAGTTTTAGCGACAGTAGCACCCAATCTTTTTAGATCTTCAATAAAAGGCTGAGCAGCATCTTTAATTCCTCTATTTACCAGAACACCAGTTTCTTCAAGACCTATTCCTTTTAAAGCCCATTCTCCAATAGGAAGTGAAGTCATCATACCAAAGAAACCTAAAGAAGTTCCTAAATATAAAAGACCAGTATCTCTCTCATCTAATCCAATAGCTTTTGCTTGATCTGCCACACCAGCAGCTGAAGTAGCTGACATATATGTAGTAGCTAAAGCTCTTGACAATTTTGCAGATTTAATAGCCCTATCAATATAATTAGCCGCTTCTGGTACTTTTTCAAGTATCATATGACGTTCACCTGTTGTTAAAGAACCTTCAAAAATTTTTGCTATTGTAGCATCATCAAAATTTTCAGCAACTTTAGTTAATGGTGCAACACTTGCTTTATTCATTCCTATGTATTTAGGAATGGAGGCTATAGCTCTCTGTGTATATAATTGAGTAAATACATCACCCAACATAGAACTCACATTCTCAAATGAAAATGTACTGCTTTTAGCATAATCTGATACTGAATTAGCAGAGAGGACTTTACCAACTCCTTGTACTTTACTTAATGTTTTCCAGTAACTTTTATCTGTATCAGCATCTCCAATAATAGAACCAATTCCTGCTTTTAATAATATAGGAATTACATTCATAAGATCTACACCCAGAATTCCGGCTGCATAAACTTCTCCGACTCCCGGTATAAATAAAGGAGCTACTTTTGAAGCCATTTTCATAACAGCTCCAATATGAGATTTATCCAAACCATCTGAATCCATAAAATCATACTTGTTTAACCAAGTGCCTTCTTTAGTAAGAGTATCTGACCAATTTAATACTTCTCTATTATAAACTTCTCTATCTCCAAGTGTCTCAAAAAATGGTTTACCTTCTTCATCTAGTTTATAATCACCTTTTTTATGTTTTATTTTTCTTCCTTCAAATTCATCATAGTGTTCACCGTCTTCATCATATTGTCCAACTACTAAAGTAGGCCTTTTTAAGAAATCAAAAATTCCTGTAGCACTATCATCATTAGGTGTCCAATCAAGAGCTTTTCCTGTAAGATGATCTCTTACAGTATTATCTTGTGCAATTTCCTCTAAAGATAATTCTGGTTTACTTCTATAATTAAAATCCTCGATACCAACTTTAGTTTTAAAAGGATTTCTTACTTTTTCAATTTTATATAAATCCTGTACTCTCTTAGCATTCTGAGGAGCAAATATATCAAAGGGAGCATACTCAAAATCTTTACCTGTTTTTTCTAAAGTATCCTGTTTAGCATACTCATTATAAGTATATAACATAGAATTATAGAATTGATCATATTTATCTTCATCAAATTTTCCATTCTCAGGATTAGTAAAGTTTTCTTGTATAGTTTTAGTTCCCTTATAAAAATCTTTGTCTTTTAAAGTTGTATTTTCTGGAGTTATATTATTCTGTTTAAATTCTTCTATTGGGGCTCCTGGTAATGATAAATTGGCTACTACCCAATCATTGGTATCTTTAGTATTTTCCATATTATAATGCGCTTGAACTTAAGTTTGTTTTTTTATCTAATTGTCTGAATTCAGGAGCAGCTCTTTTGCTTCCTGCATATGCTGAATTTTCTTCAAATTCTGTTGGCAATTTGACTTCTGTTTGATCTGCATAATTTGAGAGGAATGCAGCTCCTTTTCTTACTGGTATATAAACCATGCCTTTTAATACATCAGGTTTTGCCCATAAACTGGTTACTGAAGTATCAAAATAAGGTGAAGTAACAGCCTTTTTAGGGCCTTCTTCAAATTGTTTTTTATACCAATCATATCTATCATCTCTTGGACTAAACCATTTAGAATCTCCTTTAATAGCATTAGTATTTGAAAAAGCAGAGAAGGTAAAGAATGGTCTTACTTCTACATCTTGTGTAGGTTCTCCCTTACTATCAAAACTATTAAAATTATGTTGTCTATAAATATCTTTTTTAATTTCTGGAGATGTAATATGTTCTTTTTTGATAATTTGTTGTGCTTCTTCTAGGTCACTAGCTCTTTCTAAATCAGGTTTGATACTACCATCTTGTTCTTCTTTAAAAGGCATCATAACTATAGCAGGTTTTGTATTATCATAAATAATAGAATCAAATGCATTAGATTCAACTTTTTGATCACCAAAATAAACACTACTCATTTCTCCAATACTTCCTAATTCAGGAATCTTATCAATACTAGTAGGGCCTTTTAACATTTTTTTATCACTCTCCATTGGACTCATTGTCCAACCTTTCATTACCACTTTATTACTATCACCGTTTAATACGGTAATATCTTCTGGAATTCCTTCTCCTGTTACAGAGGCTTTCCAATAACCAAGAACTGCTTTATTAGCTGATCCAGCACCACCAATTTTACCTGTTGACGGTTTACCTTCTCCTTCATTAGTTCTATCTATTTCTCTTTCTGCAGGATGTAGTAAAGATAATGCTAAACCCATTGCAGCAGATTCAATTTGTTCAGGTTTATATAGATTTGTATGAACTACTTTTAATCTTAAAAGATCTTTAGAATCAGGATCTAAATTAGCCCACATAGCCATGCCTGCTCTTTTTAAATTCTCTGCATTGGATTGTTTGTACTCTCCCTCAGAAGTTTTAACATATGATAGTCCTTTGTTTAAAGCAGCATTTGCTCCATCTGCAACTTGTTGTTGCTCATATGAAACATCTGTTTGTCCTTTAGTGAAACTGCCTAAATCAGTTAATACTTTTCTAACTCTTTCAGTAACTTCATCTGTAGAAGTAGCATGAGTTAATACATCTATAAGTGAGTTATTGCCAACAAATCTAGGATCTGTTTCACGTGCTATTCTAACTTCATCATTAGTAATTGCTTTATATTTAGGCTCTTCGCTTTGTAAATTTTGAGAATATTGTGCTAAACTAATACTAGATAAATTATTATCATTATCCTTAACTAACACTTGTCCATCCTTTACAGCATATTCTGACATTGCTTTCTTTTTTGTTTCTATAGTATCGTCAAAATATTTTTTAGATCTAAGCATTTCATTAAGAACTCCACGATCTCCTTTTAAACTTTGTCTGATATTACGCCCCATAGTAGAATTTCTTATAGCATCCGGCATAGAAGAATAAGCATTATATTTATTAGTTATTTCACTAACATAAGCCTTAACATCATTAGTTATTCCTCCTCCAACTAATTTATCCAATAAATCATCACTAATAGGAGCTTCTACTGGAGGAGTTGGAGCAACTTCTTGCTGAGGTAAAGAAGGAGTGGGCCTATATGTTAATAGGCCCCCTGCTTGCAATTTTTTTATGTTTATTTTCATTTATTTCAAAATTTTAGTAATGAAGTCTGTTAATTCTTTTGATGCTTTAACTGTTATGTCCTGTCTTTTATCAGAAACTTTTTCTTTCCAACGATTAGAAGTTTGAGTAATTTCTTTATTATCTTTTTTTCTCTCTTTATACATTTCCATCTCGTATTTAGCAGTTTCATTATTTATAGAACCTCCAGATTTTGCAATTGGCAATCCATATACTTGACTAGTTCCTCTATTAAGAGCATCTTGATATTTTTGATATCTAGCCTCAGTTTCAGGAGATATTTGTCCTTTTAAACTTTCTTGCCAATATTGTTGTTGTAAGCCTTTAAATTCTGGGGATTGATCTAATGTTCTCTGCAGCTGATCTAATCGCATCTTTTTAATCATACCTTCTTTTTGGTACATCTCTTGTTTTTTATCCGAGATTTGTGATGCTGCTAAAGTATCAAAGTTAGCAATTTTTTCGTCTCTTTTTTGATTTTCTGCCATTCTTTGTCCTTGAATTGCTTGAGATAAATTAGAAGTATTTTGATCAGCTACTTTTCCTCTCACTTCTGCATTTCTTAACTGATTTTCCATAGATCTTCCAGCAGAAGTTTGTCTTGCTTGTGCATCTGCGGCTATACCTTGTGCTTCTTTTTGGCCAGCCTGTTCTTCTAAACTATGTCTTATTAGGGCATTTCTAGTAGCATCTGAAGTAGGAGATGCAGAACTTCTTATTCTATTAGCTTGTTGTTCAAAAGCAGCCTCTGTTAACATATCACCTCTAACTGATATTGGAACTTCTGCGGGGGCAGTTACCATTGGGGCTTCTATTCTAGTATCCCTCTGATCTATACCTCTATTTAGAGCCAATACTCTAGCAAATTCTCCTGCTTGTAAAGCTGATTTATTATTTAAATTTAATTTTAGATTACCTAAACCTCCTTTAGATCCTTGAGACAATGCTACACCAGGACTTTGATTTCCAATACCTTTACTTACTTTAAGTCTATTAAAACTATTAGGCATTAATTTGTTATTTAAAGAAGAATCTATATCACGTATTGGTGCCACATATTTCATTTTATTCATAGCATCAGTAAGCCATTCTGGATTATCATTTGATTCTGGATCATAAGGCATCGAATATTTAGGTGCTATTAATCCATTAGATCCAAATAAAATTCCTCCAGCACGATATTTTTTATTAATAGAAGATAAAGTAGAATCTTGTCGTTTTGAAGATAATGTTTTGTTTTTAATACTCTTAGCCTCTTCTTTATGTATTTTTACTGTTTCTTTTTCAGATTGTTTAGCAGATGCTAACTCTTTTTTACCGATAGTACCTCTTCTAGGTACTTTAATAGTGGCTCTATTTAATGTAGATGTTGTAGTTACTGGAGTAGATACTCTGTTTAAAATCTCTTGTATTTTAGGAGATAGAGTACTTTGTGATGCTTCCTGTAAAACTTCTTCTCTTGTAGGAGCAGGAGCATTTTTCTTTGGTGTAGGTTGACTCATTTTATTAGAAGGAGTTCTAGTTGGTACAGATGGAATTTTTGTAGCAGTAGTTACATCAGTAGCTTTTAAAGGACCTTCTGCTTGTCCAGTAGGCATAGGACTTCCTGGAGTTCTCTTTAATTTATCCGTCTCTACACTAGCTGCTTTTCTAGCAGTAGCTGTTTCAAAATCTTTGGCTTTATTAGAGGCTATTAAAGTTTCAATTTCTTGAGCCTTACTTTCTTTATTTAAACCAAATCTCATTGTATTTCTTCTTTCCATGGCTCTACGTCCTAAGAAAGAAGAAGCAGTGGTTTCTTCTGGAGTCACTGTTACTTCAGTTTGAGCACTTCCTGCAATTCTAGATTTACCTAAACCAAATTTAGTTTTTTCCATAACAGCTTTATAATCTTTTAAAGCTTCATCTTTTGGAACAAACGTTTCACCAGCTCTTTTGAATGTAGCTGGAATTTCTTGTCCCTCTGGATTTATAACACGCCCCTCAAATTCTTCTACAGGTTGTCTTCGTACGGTCTTACCCATACTAGTTCCAGCTGAAGCCATTCTTAAACCTCCAATAATTAATTTTAAATCATTGGTATCTAAATCAGTGATAGATTTTTCACCTGATCTAAGTTTATCTGCTAAGATTAATGCTCCAGTACCCATTCCTGCATATCCAGCATATTTTAGTAGTTTAGCAATTTTAGGAATATGTTGTACTATTTTTAAAGATTGAGCCCCTTCTCCTAAGTATGGAAATAATGTAGCAGCATCTGCTGTTAAAGATAAACTTGTTTTTAATAAGTCATCCATACCAAATGTTCCGTCTCTTAAATAGTCAGCTTTTGCAGTAGCTATAGTAGAGGCTAAACCTAAACCAGAAGATACTACAGAACCACCAACACCACCTGCTGTAAGACCTATAATAAGTCCTGCAAAGTCGCTTGCCAAAGCACCTGCATCTAATTTATCAGCTTCTGATAATTCAATGTTATCATCTGTGGCTGCACCATATATATCTTTAATCGTTGGAGCTCCTTTTCCTTGTAATACTTTTCCTTTAATAGCAGGGGTTGTAGTAGTTTCAGTAGGAGTTTCAACAGGAGTTTGTGTATTTTTTTGTGCCACACTGGCTTCATATGCATCCTCTTCGGCTAATCTCTTCTGAATATTTGCATCAAAACTTCCTCCATCTTGTAAAGATACTATACCACCTTCTTTAAAACCCGCTGCTCTATGTATTAAAGCATTAATAGGATCATCTACAGAAGTATGACTAACAGTACGCATACGCGTTTTATTAGCATTAGCTGGATTTAAAGGAATGCCTTTTAGGCCAGAAATTAAACTAGATATATCAGTTTTAACAGGACTTTTGCCTGAGGGAGTTTCAACTGCTCTAGGAGTTATATTTTCTCCAATTTTTGGTAAATGAAATAATTTACCATCTACATTCAATAGAATCTCTCCATTAGCTCCAGGCACTGTTTTAATACGTTTTGCAGTTTTCAATTCTGTGTGCATAGCATCAGGAGCTGAACTTGCTAAATTATCAGGAAGACTAACATACTCAAGAGACTGTTTTCCTGTTTTAGGATCTTTTGTTAATACAGCGTGATAATTATTACCACCTATATTAATACGTGGTGATTTACTTACAAGATCTTCACCTATAGCATGATAATTAGGATTAACTGCTAAAGCATTTTGATCTGCCTCAGCACTAGCTTTTTGTAAAGCATTTTTTTCTATCTCTTCTTTTTGCACAGGAGTAGTACCAAAGAAATCTTGCATCTGTTTTCTTCCGCTATCTTCATATAATCTGCCATAGAAATCAGAGAAAAAATCTGGACTATAATCAAATGCTCCATCTTTTTTTCGTTTTTCTAATTCTGAAAAATCAATATCTTTACTCTTTCCATATTTTTTAACTTCTGGATAAGTCTTCTCAAAGTATTCTCTTGCGTGTCTTAGTTTTTCATCAGAAGACATTGCTGCAATTACTTCTGCATTATGTGCTCCTCCTAATTTAGTATTTAAATATTCAGCAAATTGTTGAGGTTTTCCTGCAAAACTTAATGCTTCTGCATCAGCTTTAGCCTTGATTTCTGCATCAGTTTTTACTTTTAAAGAGGCTTTATTAGCATCTTCCTTAGCTTGTGCATCCAATGCCATAGCCCCTATTTTAGTTCCTAAAATAGTATTGAGTCTAGCCATATGACTAGCTTCAGTAGGCTTTAGTCTTTTAGACAAAAATCTACCAACACCTGTACGTTCGGCCACTTCTCCTGATTCAGTTTTACCTAAACCAGCTTGATTAGTAGGGCCTTCATAATTCATAGATATGAGAGAAGATGGTCCTGCTGTATTTAATTTATATTTCCCTTGTTGTGCTTGATTAGAAAAATCTCCTACTGTCTTCATAAAAGCAGTACGATCTCTATCATTTAATTCTCCTGATTTAACCAATTCATCAAAACTTTGTGCACCAGCTGCTTCAACGGCTTCTTTATCTAAAGCCACATCTGTTCCATTAACATTGAATGTAAGTTTAGTACCGGATTGAGCATATATTATTTTTGGTATTTGTCCCATAGTAAAAGTAATTTAATAGAAAAAAAGCAGAGATATTTCCCTGCTCTCTTTCATAGTTTTAATAATTAGCATTTTTTGCTCATCTTACCACCTTTTTTATCCATAATGGCTTCCTCTTTTTCAACAGGTTTTCTGCCTTTCATTTGAATTTTTTCAAATTTACCACCTTTTTTAAAGACTGGTTGACCAGGCTGTTCTGCAGGTGCTCCGCCTTGTGCTCCACCTGCTCCGCCTTGTGCTTGAGCAATTAATTGTAGAAACATTTGGGCTCCTTGAGATAATGCTGCACAATCTTGTGATTGTAATGCTTGAGAAAACATCTCAGCAATCTGCATTAAAGGATCTTGGCCCCCACCTTCAGCAGGTGCGCCACCTTGTTCTGGGGCTCCACCTTGTGGTGCGGCTGGAGCTGCTTCTGGGGCCACTGGCCCACCTTCTTGGAAGGACTTGATTTTGAATTTCATAGTACTTAATAGTTTAATTAAACATTCTTTTGTATATATACGATGCCAAAAGTACTCAAATTTTTGGTAAAGTACAATAGTAAATAAATAAAACTTTCAGAGTAAAATCTGGAAATTATACTTATATTTGTAGTATAAACTTTGAGTTCACAAAACAGAAAGTAGGTATGTCTTAATAGACTCTCTTTAATCCATTTAAATATCTCAAAGCAAGCAGGAGTAAAGTCTCCTGCTTTTTTTATACCTGAGTAAATTCTTGTTTCTGCGTATTTTGTTTGTCAATATACTCAAAAACTTTTTTACCTAATTTCTTATAATCAGCATCACTTTTAGATTTAGACGCTTTTTTAGCTAGTGAGATTAATTTTCTAGTATGTATTCTAGAAAAAATTCTTTCTCCACCATTTAATTCCATCTGAGATTCTCCAGTTTCAGAGAGTACATGCATCTTATTAGGGGACTCCTCTGCTACTTCTTCCTCTTCTTCGTCTGGGTAATCCTCATCTAATTCCGATAGATCTACGTCATCTGCTTGAGACACACCAGATCCGGCATTTAATTCCAATACATAGCATACGTTGTTCTCTGTGATTGGAGTCTCATCATTTGGTCTCCCTTCTTGTACTGATAACACTTCTCCATACTCATTGATAAAAATTATATCTAAAGTTAGTGGAGTGTCTTTCATCCAAAAACTTACTTGTTGAGGTTCATCATAACAAAATAACATCCCCTCATTATCCGAAAGTTCTGTTACTCCCATCAGTCCCTGTTCTTTTTCTTCTTCAGTTTGGGCCAATTCTACTTTATAAATCTTACCATTTATTTCTATGTTGATCATTGTATAGTTTTTAAAAGTTTAGATTTAGAATCTTTAGTGTTTTTAAGTATTTCTTTTGCAAGAATCTTACCAGCTTGAATCATAGATTCATCTGTATTTTCTTTTTCTAATTCTTCTAAAGTCTTAGTTAATTGTAGATGAAAAATAATCTCATCACGTTCAAGTTCTGCAGTCTGTTCTCCTAATTCTCCTCCCTTTTCCATTTCTAAAACAGGAATTCCTTTTCTAGTAATTTCAGTACCAGTCACATCCTCCATGTGATTTAATTCTTTATGGAGTTTACCATCTACTATTACATTTTTAGGCTCATCTATCTTTCCACCAGCTTTAAATGTTTTGAATTCTTTTAGGAATGTTGTATTTATTTTTAAACCAGATTTACCTACTGGAACTTCTGGGAGATTTTGAAATGTAATCTCATTCTGCATGGCTTGATTTTGAGCAGCTCCTGGTAAAGCAGCCATTTGTCTTTTAGAATTTTGTACTATTTTAGTAGCTGTACTTTGAAATCCTTTTAATTTCTTAGTCCAATCATTTAAAATTGATCTATTATTACCAAATAACTTAGTTCCTCCAGCATTATTATAAGCTGAGATATTACTAGCTTGTTCTCCTATTCCAGAAGCTGTTCCTGAATATCCAGAGGAAGTTCCTACAGTAGATCCTATTCCAATTCTATTTGCATTCTTAGCTAGTTTTCCAGCTATTAAATTAGCTCCTTCTAGTGCTCCTGAAAATAAAGCACCTCCAGGTATAGCACCAATAGCTCCAGTAATTCCACTAAAGATTGCTGCGTTTTTATTTAAACCTTTCTGAAATGGAGTAGCACCTTTAATGTTATTTTGTTCATAAGCCATTGCTCCAGATACTCCAGAATTAATAATTCCATCTACAAGAGAAGTTCTTTTTCCTCCACCAGCTGTGTTATCACCAAATATACTTCCGATACTTAATATATCGGAAGCTTTAAATGGTGTATATTGTTGCTGTTTAGGATCTGATGTTAATGCATCTGCCATATTTATTTAATTTATTTATGAGTAACTTAATGTATATAAAGTCTGTAATGCTGTTATAATAGCTAACTGATCTCCAGTATATTGTACTTTTACAATGCAATACTTATCTCTGATTCTTGTCTCTGTTATATTTCCGGTAGATACTTTTTTAACCTTAATAGGTTGTATTTGAATTTCCCACATATCTTCTTTATAATAAACATTACCTTTTCTTAGTCCCACAACATCCACATTAATTGCTGGTTGATGCATGAGTAATCTTTTTTCTTTAGTCTTTGCATACTCTACTTGTAATGCATTCATTAACTTATATTTATCAGCAAATGGAAAAGTAGTATCTTTTACAATTTCCCCATTATTAGAAGTAAATTCGTAAGCATCTCCTACTATCTGAAATTCAAATGAGGCAGGTTGTACTTTATTTGAGATGATTTTTAAATTATCAAACATTTTATGTATACCTAATTCATCCCCATTTACTACAAATTCAAACTCAAATGGATGCTGTGCACCATACCAATTAGCTGGAAGAAATTCTCCTTCATGCTCAAATATTCCTGATTGTCCATGTTTCCATAGATTAGTAGTTGTATTTGCTCTATATTTCTCAATAGTATTAAGAATCTTTGCTACTATAGCCAATCTTTGTTGTTCTGTTAATGATACTAAAGGTGATACCCCACC
>Ga0302286_10003425_pt1 | contig 10707 bp, 7 predicted proteins | sample III_Fen_E2_3_FD_198765 | JGI IMG/M metagenome (GOLD analysis project Ga0302286, IMG submission 198765) | Peat permafrost microbial communities from Stordalen Mire near Abisko, Sweden - III_Fen_E2_3 | ecosystem: Environmental > Terrestrial > Soil > Wetlands > Permafrost | place: Sweden: Abisko...
AGTGATTTCCACCTTCACCAATTGCACCCAGATAAGGAGGGTTTACCAGAATATTATCTGTTTGCTTAAAGTACCATTCCACACTTCCATACAAACTCTGATTAAACAATCCGAAATCAAGACCAACGTTGGTTTGTGTGGTTGTTTCCCATTTTATTTTGTCGTTTGCACGTTGTGTAATCATATACCCCGAAGGCAATATGCCCGAACCTGCACCGGTAATATCATAAGCACTTCCGGTATTAATTCCGGCACCGGTAGAACCAATATAATTGGCAATGATTATAGAACGATTAGCATAATTGTCTATCTCCTGATTACCTGTTTGACCCCAACCTACACGTAATTTCAGATCAGAAATAGTGCTTTTCAATTCGTTCATAAATTTTTCCTGGCTGATACGCCAACCTGCCGAAAATGCAGGGAAAGTTGCATAACGATTGTCAATACCGAATCGTGAAGAACCATCGTTTCTGAGAGTTACAGAAGCCAGGTATTTGTCGTCATAAGCATAATCAATTTTTCCGAAAAGTGAACTTAGTGAATAAGCCGTTGCTCCACCGGTTGAATACATTTCACCAACACCTGCTGATGGCCACATATAATTTGGATCTTGAAGTTCGTAAGTTCTTCTTTCAGTTGAAAAATTTATATCTTTTTGATTTATAAATTCGGTACCGGCAAGTAAATTGATTTGATTTTTGTCTATTTTAAAATCATAGGTAGCCGTGTTAGTCCATGACCATTTCATTGAATGACTTTGGATTATTTTGGAAGATGTAAGGTCTGAACCCAATCTTCCCGTGAAACTATAGGTCAATGCACGTTGATAATAATTTCCATAATCAACGCCAAAACTACTTTTTACATGGAGACTTTTAATTGGTTGAATATCAATGTACGAATTACCAAAAGTTCGCCAATAACTGTAAGGATTATCTTTATTGGCATCCAAAATTCGGGCAGGATTATCCCTATCACGCATACCTGAGGTAACACTACCCCAATCACCATTGGTTTTCTTAACAGGCATAATTGGAAGTGACAAAATGGCCAGTTGAAGAACGCCATCTGGAGCCTGTAGCTCAGCGGTATTGTTTATTGTAAAGTTTTCACCAACTGTTATTAAATCACCCAATAACTTGTACGAATTATTCATTCGAGCTGAAAATCGGTTAAAGTAGGTATCTTTAATTGTTCCCTGATTGTTATAATAACCAAGCGAAAGAAAGCTGGTGGATTTGTCTGTTCCGTTACTTACTGATAGATTATAGGACTGAGCAATTCCAGGTCGGGTTAGTTCTCCAAACCAGTCAGTATTGGCCGACAACATGGTATTGGTTCCGTCTCTGGCATCGATATATTTCGGAACCTTAATACCATTGAGTACAGGATTTCCGTTTGTATCATATTTGTAATCATACATGTAACCAATCTGGTTAGTATTCGGATCTACTCCACTGTTAATCATGGCCTGCCACTGAACCTGACCAAATTGTTTTGTATTGAGCATATCAATAACTTTTCCATATTGTGATGTGCTCAAATAGGTGTCGAAATTTACTTTTGCTTTCCCCGATTTTCCTTTTTTAGTGGTAATGATAATAACACCATTGCCGGCTCGCGAACCATAAATACTTGCTGATGAGGCATCTCTTAATATCTGAATACTTTCAATATCCGATGAATTTAATTCGTGCATTCCACTTTTGGTTGGCACACCATCAATAACATAAAGCGGATCATTGTTGTTAAGCGTGCCAATACCTCGAATACGAACGGTAGTTCCTGAGCCGCTTGGAGAACCATCTGAAGTAATATCCACTCCGGCTGCACGTCCTTGTAAGGCCTGCATTGGATTGTTTGCAGAAGTTTTTTTGAGTTCGTTTACATCAACAACCGTTACCGCACCGGTCAAATCGGCTTTCTTTTGAGTGGAGTAACCTGTTACCACAACTTCGTCCATAATCTTCGAGTCTGGAGATAAAACTACATTAAGAACCCGGGATGCACCCACATTTATTTCTAGTTTTTTCATTCCAATCATCGAAAATACCAATTCGGCATCATCACCTGATACATCAATGGTATACTTTCCATTTATATCTGTAATAGTTCCTGTGGATGTTCCTTTGACCATTATAGCCACACCAATCAGCGTTTCTCCGTTTTCCGAAGAAGTCACAATTCCGGAAATTGTTCTTGTTTGTGCCATTAACGCAAAACTAAAACTGCAAAAAAGAGCCAAAAGCTTCAACTTCCTTAAAATGTTGCTTTTAAAGTAAGCCTTCCGCAATGTACATCATGTTTAATCAAAAAGCCCATAAAAGCAGATTCAGGTTCTGCTTTTATGGGCTTTTTAAATTTTGTTGGAAATTAGACTCTGTTTAATTTCCAAATATGAGGCAATAGTTCATCCATTTTCTGGTTCTTTTGGTCTTGTATTCGATTAAGGACATCGGTCAACCATTCTTGTGGATTGACATCATTCACTTTGCAACTTGCCATTAAAGAATAAATGACAGCTGTACGCTTGGCAGATTCATGATTACCACAGAAAAGATAATTTTTACGCCCCAAGGCTAAGTCACGTACACTATTTTCTGCCAAATTGTTGTCAATGCGATACCGGCCATCAAGGGTGTAACGAATCAGTTTTCGATATATGCCGTAAGTGTAGTGGATTGCTTTTCCAATAGGACTTTTGGGTAAAACAGTTTGTGCAGTGGCTAAAAGCCATGTCTCAAATTCTTTAAGAATAGGGTACGATTCTTTTTCCCGCAGTTCCTTGATCTGATCGGGCGTAAAGTTACCTTCAGTTGCCTTACGTTCAATGGCATAAAGTTCTTGTATCTTGAGCATTGCATAACGAGCCGGCGCAGGATCATTCTCCAGGGCTTGTTCAAATTTGCGTCGGGCATGTGCCCAACAACCAATGGTTGTAATACCTTTTATCTTATCCAAATCATCGTATGCACCATAGCCATCACATTGCACGGCTCCCTGAAAACCGGGCAAAACCTCGTGCAATATGTGATAACCCCGTGAGCCCTTGTTATAGTAGAATAAAACCATACCAGGATCCAGCATCTTAAACAGCCAAAAATACCCTTTTAACGAACCACTTGGTTTGTCCGTATTTAATACTTGAATGGTGCTTTCGTCTGCAAAAATATGATCCGATTCACGAATATGCATCCAAATCCTGTCGTATAAAGGTTCTATCAAATCGACACTTTTAGCGAACCAATTGTTAATAGTGGATTCTGCCAGAATAACACCATCTCGTTTGAGCATTTGTACCTGACGATAGAATGGTATGTGGTTGACATATTTATTTACAATCAACCATGCAATTAAACTGGCTCCGGCGTTGCTTTTTGGAAGGGGTAATGATGGTAAATAGGCGATTGAAATACCTTTTTCCTGAGGTAAAGCATATTTTGGGCGAATGATACAACGAACATAAATTCTGGCAGGTGTAATTTCCATTACCTCTGTTTTCTCTTCACCTATCTTTTTAGATCCAGCAGGTAAATTCTCAGGTTCAATGATCTCGATTACACGTGGTAAATGGGCAGGTATAGCTAATCTTACATTAGGCAGAGCGGCTTTCTTCTCCTTCTTAGGGCGTGTATAAGTGATTGTTTCTGTTTCAGGAACCGCAGGTATTTCTTCGCCCATACCGAAATCTAAACGTAATTGATCTGGATTCTCAGGTACAAAGCGTTCGCTTTTGTGCCCGAAGATGGCTCTGCGCAATTGGTCTAATTGAAAACGGAGGTCAAAAATAACACCTTCTTTTGTTGAAAGTTTACCTCGGAGTATCTCGATTTCCTTTTGCAGGAGCTCGAGTTCAGAAGACAGTTGAGGTATGTTTTTTGTTTCAATCACAGTGTAAAGATACAAAATAAAGTTGATATAACAAAGCTTTAATTGCTTTATATATAAGCTATTTAGACTATATTATATCTTTTTCTTTGCACCCTGTTTTGCATAGAAATGCCCTGTACCATCATTACCAATTCAGCCCATTTAAGATGGCAACTTTTATCCTGGGTGTGATAGATAGGCTCCTCAAAATTTCCTTTTTCCAACCTTTTATGATAGATCACCAAGCCACCCGATTCCCATCTAAGAATCTTTATAGTGGTTCGCGTACGATTCATGAAAATAAATACTTCACCACTCAGTGGATTACGAAACATCTGGGAGCGAACCATTCCACACAATGCATCGAAACCCTTTCGCATATCAGTTGATTCCCTAAAATAATAATAGCTTAATGAATCATTTAATGAAAACATGGCTCGCGGTATATGTGAATCAGACGACTCAATTCCTGTTCCCCGGGAATTGCACTCAAATGCAGCCGAACTCCATTGGGATATTCTACTTCGAACCCACTACTCACTGGGGAACTATATTCTTCTATTTGTAGGGGTACCAGACTTTGGGTAAAGGTCTGTGATTGTTCACGCTCTTTTTTAATCCAACGGGCAAAAGTGTCCATTTTCAAGTGCTCTTGTTCGCAAAATGCTTTTCGTGATATTCCAAGTTCTCGCCATGTGGATACAATTTGGTAAATCTGTTTTCGTGTCTTGGTTTCTGATTTCATATTTCTTTGCTTTTTTTATTGCAAAGATAAATGCTATCGTTTGTTCATGAAAGATGCAGATTCCCGAAGGCTTACACTGAATTGAACTTTAGACTATGGCTTTTACGGGACTATAAACAATTTTTATTTCAACCATAAGGCAAAAAGCCGGTAAAGCGAAGGGGTAGCCAGCCAGTTACCTATCCATACCCTATCCGTAACCTGTCCGTAGCCTATCCATACTGAAGAAAATAATAAGAAAATAATAAGGATCTAAAAAGGATATAATAAGAATCTTTATAGATATATATTATTATCTTTTTATTACCTTATTATATCCTTTTTATCACCTTATTACAGGGCAGGTTACAGACAGGTTACGGACAGGCTATTCAATGGTTACCCGTTCACTTGACCTTCGGTTTGTAAACGGTTGATTTCAACTTTTTAAAACTCAGAAATTCAATATTTTAATTAACTACTTCTACAAAAAAACCTGATCATCCAAAAGTGAACAAACATTTAGTCTTTAAAACTCTTTCTTATAAGATTTAATATGCTGTGTATATTTCATTTGAAAAGTTTTAGAAACCGAAAAATAGTTTTTTTGATACTTTCGTACAAACCGTGTTGTTTCAACATTGGGACGACCTGAAAAGAGAAAAAAATACTAAATGAGGTACAGGAGCTACAAAAATTTGTATGGGAACTGTTTATTTAGTGTTAATATGGTGGAAGCCTTTAAGGTGGAGATTTTGCCTGCGTTGAAATGAAACAGACAATTAAATGAGCTAAGAGATTAGATCATTTGTTTTTATTTCATAAAGTCGACAAATAGCTTAACAGAAATATGTAAAATTAAAAAAAGATTATGTATTTTTGGAGCTTGAAAAAAATAATTTATATCTTATATTCTCATATATAAAGAATATAAGATAAAGATTATAAATGGAATATATGTATAATTACTTGTATATTTTGTTTTAACAGTCATAAAAAGAAAAAAATATACCTATCAACAACTATGAATTTTGACGAAATATATCAAGAAATACAAGACAGACTGAGGCGCCAACTTGTCATAATAATTGGAACTGGCAGCTCTATATCTGTAGATTTTAACTTTGGAATGTCTGCACTTGAATCATATCTTAAAATAGCAATACCATTAGAAATAAGAGGTGATACACATGCCGAAAAAGAATGGAAATTAGTCCTTGATTGTTTGAAAAGAAAGATAGATTTTGAAAACTCATTAAATGTTGTAAAATCTGAATTCCTTCTTGATAAAATTATCAAAGAAACAGGAAAGCATGTTGCTAAGATTAATTACAAAAATATCTCAAGAATTTCGTTAGGTGACATTCCAATTATTCAATTGTTTGAAAGATTGAAAAACTTACTTTCATACACTAACCCTATAATTGATATTATAACCCCAAATTATGATTTGATTTTAGAGAATGCGTTATCACACTGTGAAATAGAATATAATGATGGTTTTTACGGAGGCATTCAAAAAAAATTCAATTGGTTAGAGTCAGAACAATTGTTTAACAGACTTGAAAACAATAGTAAAACTGGAAAAGCATATTCAAAAGTATACCCACATATACGATTACATAAAGTTCATGGTTCTCTGAATTATTTTATCAAAAATGAGAACGTGTTTAAAAATGACAGTTTATCTTATTTTGAAAACACGGGAGGTTCTGAAAGATTTATAATTACTCCAGGAGAAACGAAACATAAAAGAATTGTTGAAAATCGTCAATTCTATCGTGAAATGGATAATTCAATCGATAAAGCGCAAACCTATTTTTTCATTGGATACGGTTTCAATGACATCGATATAGACAAAAAAATCTGTCAAAACATAAATCAGATAAGCAGAAAAGGAATTATTGTAACAAAATATCTAATCGGTAATGCTCTGAAAATCATAAAAGATAATCCAAGCATAATCGCTATTTCGGACAACAATAAAGGTGGAGCTATAATTAGATATGAAGGGCAAGAAATTATACATGTAAAACCTATTTGGCAGATTGAAGAATTTGCAAATGAAATACTATAAAGAAATGACAAATCTTTTTGATTTTAATCAAGACACTGATTATGTAGGAAAAGTTGTATATGTTGATACAACAAAACTCAGTCTAGATGTCAAACCCAAAGAACTTAAGCTAGCAAGAGTTGGTCGATTGGTCGCTGTAAAGATATCTTCAGCTGTTGAGGAATGGGCAATAGCAATTGTAGAGCGGGTTATAAAAAACCCATCAAGCGAACAACTTAAAAGTTTAGTTCAGACAGCAGGTATTGATGAGGAAGAATCAAACCCACTTAGTGCAGATTCAATTCTTGAACGGGTTTCAAATATTGTAACAATTTCTATAATAGCAACATTTAAGGGAAAGAAAGGAACTGAAACTAACTATTTTTCACGTTCAATACAAGAAATTCCAGACATTGATGCAGAAGCATTTTCTATTGAAAGTTCAAACTTAGAAAACTTCATGGGATTATTGTCATTAAAATCAAAATCAGATGTTTCACTTGATATTGGAAAGTACTCATTAAGTGAAAAGGCAAGAGCTCAATTAAATGGTGATAAATTTTTTCAAAGGCACGCCGCAATACTTGGTAGCACAGGCTCAGGTAAATCCTGGGCTGTAGCTTCAATACTTGAAAAAGCGTCAGAATTACCAACGACAAAAATGATTGTTTTTGATTTGCATGGTGAATATTCTTCTTTAAAATTTGCAAAACAATTAAGAATAGCTGGACCTGACGATTTAAATTCGAAAGAAGAGGGAATTCTATTTTTACCATATTGGCTATTGAATTCTGAAGAAATGCAAGCAATGTTTATTGACCGTTCAGAATTTTCAGCTCATAATCAAGTTATGATGTTTCAAAAACTTGTAGGAGAAGAAAAATTAAAACATCTAGTTGAAAACAAGAAACAAGAAGTTATTAGTTCATTTACTATTGATAGTCCTGTTCCTTATAATCTTAGTTCTGTGATAGATGAATTAAAACGTTTGAATGAAGAAATGGTACCAGGTAAAACCACAGATAAAAAAGGTGATTTTAATGGAAGTTTTAGTCGACTGCTAACACGTTTAGATGTAAAGGTTACCGACAAAAGATATGGCTTCTTATTTAAACATCCTGAGGAATTAGATAGATATGAAGCCTTAACTGGTATAATTCAACAACTAGTTGAATTTGAAGTGGTTAAATTAGGAATAAAAGTTATTGACTTTTCAGAAGTTCCATCTGATATAATGCCAATTATTATTGGATTAGTGGCTAGAATACTTTACAATATTCAATTTTGGACTGACAAAACAGAAAGACATCCATTAGCTTTAGTATGTGATGAAGCACACTTATATTTACCTAAAAAAGGCGAGAATAATCCGAATGAAAAAAGAGCACTAGAAAGTTTTGAGAAGATAGCAAAAGAAGGTAGGAAATATGGAGTAAGCTTGTTAGTTGTTAGCCAAAGACCGTCAGATGTTAGTGAGACTATTTTAAGTCAGTGTAATAACATTATGCCACTTAGGTTATCAAACAAACAAGACCAAAATACAGTCAAATCATTCATGTCTGACAATTTAACTGTATTTGCAGATATTCTTCCAACTTTAGACGTAGGTGAAGCAATAATATTAGGAGATGCAGTACTATTACCATCCAGAATTATGCTTGATATGCCAAAAGAAGAAAACAGACCATTAAGCAGTACAATTAATTTCTGGACAGAATGGAATGAAAAGGACAAGAAAACTGATTACAATAAAGCTGTTGAGAACTACAGAAAGCAAAGTCGGAAATAAATTCAGTTTTAACGTAAAGAATTTGTGACCCGCTAACTTCACATTCTTAATTCAAGAATAGGAGATGAATGTAACTTTAGTTCAAGTTTTAGTGAAGCGGTAACTTGGAACGGAAACAAAATAAGTTTTTAACTTCATTTGAACCCAGTTACAAACTGCACTGGTTTTGAGCACAAGTTACCGCTTCGCTCAAACTCACGCTATCCACTGACTTCAATTTTACAAACTTGGACGAAATTGAGAGGAATTATGTAATTTTAAATCTTATATAGTAGTTGCTTCAGGATACGTTAGCACTGATTGGCATAGTTAGTAATTTTCTCAAATCAGAAAGAATTTCCATACTAATAAAATTAAAGGAATTGCTTTTATTTATTCTCGACATTTGTCTGAATACTAAGACAAACAACAGAATTGTAAAAAATATGAAAAAGAAGTATTATGAGTAAAATGTTAGCAGAATTAAGTCGCATTGTTAATGAGGATATTAGTAATCGAGTAACTCAATATGATGTATTATATGAGTCAATTACAAATGCAATTCATGCAAATGCAAATGCAATTATTTGTAAACTTAAAGGTTTTGATGCCACGTTAAAAGAAAACGAGACTAATACTGAGGTATTTTATAGAAAGGTAGATACAATGACAATAATTGATAATGGTGATGGTCTAAACGAAGACAATTATAATTCATTTTGTAAATATAGATCAGAATTCAAAAAAATACTAGGTGGTAAGGGTGTAGGGAGGTTCGTATTTTTAAAGTTATATGAAAATGTAAGTTTTGTCAGTCAAATTTCCGGATTGAATGAAAAAAGATTTTTTAAATTTAGTGTTGATTTTGACACAGATGATATCATTAAGACCTCTTTAGATATTGAAACTAATTCAACTGAGATAACTCTATCTAAATTGACCAAACAATACTATGACCAAGATAAAGGTGTTGATAGGAGAATATATTTAGATTTGGTTGAAATAAAATTTAAAGTGTTAATACATTTATTGCCAATTTTATATTTTTATAAAAAACAAGGTAAAAACATTGGAATTAAATTTATAGATGAATCCAATTCAGAAATATTAGAAGAGATAACCTTTAATGATATTCCCGAATTTTATGCTAGATCATTCGATATTAAAGATATTAGAGTCTAGCTATCTAAGCAAGAAGGTTAATAATGAGAGGAATGATTTTGATATTTTTCCTAAAAAAACTGATATGTTTACTACATTATCTTGGGAGATGATAAATTCATATTTAAAGAAAGAAATTTCTGAGATTGTTAAAGAGGGTATTGTAGAATCGAAAATAATAAATATTGAAAAGCTTGAAGAGATACAAAATGAAAGGCCTTATTTAATAAACTATTTAGATGAAGAAGATATTGATATTGCTGGTTTCATCGATAAAAAGCACATAATTGAAAAAGCAAAGAAAAAATTTGATAACGCAAAAGAATTATTACTAACAAGTGTAGGCAAATCTGATTATTCTGTAGAAGACTTACAAGATGCAATAGAGTTGACTCAAAATGAATTAGTTTCATACATTTATGACAGAGCACAAGTCTTGGATCGCTTAAAAATTCTATCTGATAAAAAAGAAAAAGTTGAATCTATTATTCACAATTTATTTATGGAAAGAGGTACACAAGAAAAATATTTTAGTGTTGGAAAAAACAATTTATGGCTAATAGATGATCGATTTACAACTTATACTTACGCTGCAAGTGAAAAAAGAATTAAAGAAATTCTACAAGAAATTGGTGAGAATGATGAAGAAGTTGATATTCCAACTGACAGACCAGATTTAACCCTATTCTTTTCTCATAATCCTGAATATCCTGAAAGACTGAAATCTGTTTTAATAGAAATAAAACCTTTTGATTTTAAATCTAAATCAGACAGAAAGAAATTTGCTGGCGTACAGCAATTAGTTGATTATGTAAAAGCTTTTAAAGTTAAAGAGAATGTTGAAGAAATATTTGCATACCTTATAACTGACATTGATGATAAATTAGCAGAAAGGTTGGTTAATGATGATTATAAACCTCTATTCTCGACAGAACAACCAATCTATCATCGTTTTTATAACACTTTAGGTATTTCAATTTATATAATTGGAGTGAAAACACTTATTGATGATGCACTTGCTAGAAATAAGGTTTTCTTAGATATAATTAAAAAGCAAAATAGAATCAAGAAGTTATTCAGTCAACAAGAAGTATTAATGTAGAATTTATCTAAATAACTTACTCT
>Ga0302286_10003426_pt1 | contig 10706 bp, 10 predicted proteins | sample III_Fen_E2_3_FD_198765 | JGI IMG/M metagenome (GOLD analysis project Ga0302286, IMG submission 198765) | Peat permafrost microbial communities from Stordalen Mire near Abisko, Sweden - III_Fen_E2_3 | ecosystem: Environmental > Terrestrial > Soil > Wetlands > Permafrost | place: Sweden: Abisko...
GCTACTATTATCAGAGGGCTGTATTATGTCTCTAAGACATATCATTATGGCAAAATCACATATTAATATGTCTCTAGAGCATATCATTATGCCTCCAACACATAATGGAATGCCAAAACACATATTGATATCTCTTCAGGGCATATTAATATCCCTCCGACACATAATAATAAGGCAAAATCACATATTAATATCTCTCCGGGGCATATCATTATGTCTCCAACACATAATGATGGGTGATAAAAATATAATTGGATGTCTCCGTGACAAATAAAATCAAGGGGCTTATGTGCTAAGTCTCTTTTCCGTAGGTTGCTCTGCCTGCATAGCCAGAGGTTACCTTTTTTGATTCCATATCAATTTTACGCTGCCAATCATTATAACGATACAACTAGATAACCAAAAAAAATATCCTATTCCATAATGTGAAACTTCCATTGGGATTCCAGCTTCATTTGTAATAACGTTTTTAAAAAATAAAAATGAAATGGCAAATAGTGTTGCTAAAGAAGAAAAAATAAATGATATTCTTTTTGACAAAGCAAATGTTATCCATGACAAAAATAATATCGGATTAGCTATCCATGATATAGATGCACCATCTTCCATGCCTATTGAAAGCCAACCACAAAATAAGGCATAAGATGATTCAACGGGTGTCCCAATGTTATTTGTATTACAATTGGTGCCAATATAAAATGCGTATTGGGTCAAAGAGATTAAAAACAAACAAATACTTATAATAAGCAATATGTATTTTAGATGAGTTCTCATATTTTAGAAAGAGTTATTATATTGGTTTTAATGGTATATTATATCTCTCCACTGCCGCATGATTGCATCGTGTGTCATTACCGGCATTAGCTTTTAGCCACTCTTTTCGCAAATTCTGCTGAGATGTAATTCTCGTATGACATGCATACTTTTGAAGCGAAATCAACCCCATAGCTCACGAGTTTTTCCCAGGTTTCGAGAGGAAAGCTTGCGAGTTCGTGGTGAAATATATTGTATTGAAAAATTCCGTATGCAATGCCGGCATTGAAGGTGTCACCGGCGCCGATGGTGCTTACCGGCTCTATCTTTTTTACAGGAAATTGGGCACTTACCTCTGGTGTACGTACAAACACAGCGTTGGAGCTGGAGGTGTAAATCAGATTCGGACAAAGCGATTTGACGGCAACGTATGCCGATTCAATATCCTTTGCACCGAAAATCAGTTCAAGATCTTCGTTCGAAGCGCGTACAATAGTTGCCAGCGACATATTTTCGAGAATAGTCGGTTTCAATATCTCCAACTCGCTAAGATGCGGTTTACGGAAGTTAGGGTCATAGATAATCAACGCATTACGACTTTTGGCATACAAGAGAAACTTGAGTAGCGTTTCGCGTATTTCGGATGCAATGGCGTAAATGGAACCAAACACTACAATATCGTCCTCGTTTATTTCGGGAAAGGTAATTGCAAAACGTTTCTGCGGATACGACTTATAGAATGTGTAGTTGGCATTGTTCTTTTCGTCGAGAAAAGCCAGCGCAAGCGCCGATTTCCCGTCGGAATAGTGATAGACGTATTGAGTGTCAATGCCGTTTGAGTGGAGAAAACCGTCAATCATTTCGCCTACCTGATCGGTGGCATATTCGGAGATAAAATGCACAGGCAGCCCCAATCGCCCAAGGCTTACCGCGGTATTCAGCATCGACCCTCCGGCTGTGGAGGCTACCGGTTGTCCGTTTTTGAACACGATGTCGAGCACTGTTTCACCGATGGTGTAAATGTTTCGCATGAGAATTGGAGCTGTTTGAAGACTGAATATTAAATTGCTTTCAATGATGTTTTATCAAGTGCTGTATCACTGTATTGAGTAAGAAATACATTTAGTTTTTGCACAATTTCTGCCACACCACCTGATATGTCACATTCAATATTTAAGGGAATCACAGGGTCATGGAGCGAAAGTCGCAGCAGGAACCATCCCTGTTCCGAAGAACCCTTGCACGATACCCTGATTCCTTCATAGTTGTGGGGTACAATCTGCCAGTCGGGAATGGTTTTTACATAGTCGGTCAATTCTGTAATCACCTTATTGCCATAGGTTTTGAAATCAGGAACACAAATTTTTAATCGAAATTCTTTGCTTTCGAGCGGAGATCGCAACCGGGCGGTAAGGTCAAGCAGTGTGTGTCCTCCTTCAAGACGTAGGCGGGCGGCTTTTATCAATAGTTTGGTGATAAGGTAAGCTCCGTCGTCCAGAAAATGGTTCTCTTTCAATGCCGCGTGACCGCTGGTTTCGATAGCCAGCCAGCACTCTTCGCCCTGAGCATTGAGGCGCAAAGCCTCGTTAATCACGTTTTTGTAACCGCGTTTGAAACGGTGATGTTTTCCCTTCAGGTCATTTTCAATAAAATCGGCCAGTCCGTCGGAAGTTATGGAGTCGGTGACAATGGAAGTGCCGGGATGTTCTTCGAGTACGATAGCACCGATAAGAGCAATGAGGTCGTTACGATTAATGCTTTTCCCCAGATGATCCACGGCAGCCGATCTATCCACATCGGTATCGAAAATAATACCCAAGTCGGCTTTATTGGCGATTACCGCTTCCTGAATTGACTCCATTGCGGTGGCATTTTCCGGATTTGGAATATGGTTGGGAAACATTCCGTCGGGGTCGAGAAACTGGCTGCCTATAGTGTCGGCACCAAGCGGCTGCAGCACCTTTTCGGCAAAGAATCCTCCGGCGCCGTTTCCGGCATCGACCACAATGCGAAATCCGGTAAGCGGAGAAGGGTAGTGGGTGGGATGGTTTACCTCTTTACGGATTTTCTCTACCAGAAACTTTGAATAAAGAGCAATTAAATCGAACGAAGTAACGGTTCCCGCAGCGAAGGCAGGGGTAATAACTGTGGCTGCTCTTTGTAAGATGTGGGTAATATCAGGTTTGTCGAGACCGCCCTCTTTGGTGAAAAATTTTATGCCGTTTCGGTTGAAAGGCAAGTGACTGGCAGTGAGCATTACCGCTCCATCATATTGAGTTTCGCCGAAAACGGTGCTCATATACATAGCCGGAGTAGAGGCAATGCCACAATCGACAGCTTGTACGCCCGAAGAGATAATTCCCTCAATAAATGCCGACATTAGTTCCGGTCCGGAGATGCGCGAATCGCGACCCACTGATATGGTAAGTACACTTGCGGGTTTTCCCGTTTTTTCGGTCAACCACGATACAAATGCCAATGCAATGGATTTGATTATCACGGGAGTCAGATTGACAACTTCACCTGCGATGCCATTGGAGGCAACACCACGCACATCAGATCCGTTTTGAAGAGAAAGAAAGTGGTTTGTTTCCATTGTATTAGATTGAAAATAAGATATATATTAAACTTTCCTATCTTACAGAGTTCACCACAAGCAACAGGTTATTCACCTCGTGTTATTCCTTCTTTTCTGATTGCTCTGTGTGTGGTGTATGTTTTCTGTTTTCGGCTTCGAAGCAATGACGGCAAATAGGTTCGTATTCTCCTTTTTCACCTAACAATACGCGTTGTTCATCAGCTACCAGACGGTGCGACACATAACCAGGGTTGCCACAACGCACACACACGGCATGTTCTTTGCTCACATCGTCGGCAATGGCCATCAGTGCAGGCATAGGGCCGAAAGGAATGCCCCTGAAATCCATATCGAGACCGGCCACAATCACACGTAAGCCCATATTCGCAAGGCGGTTGCAAACTTCTACAATGCCATCGTCGAAAAACTGCGCTTCGTCAATTCCCACTACATCCACATCACCCGTGAGCAGCAGGATATTTCCCGATGAATCAACAGGCGAGGAGAGGATGGAATTGTTGTCGTGCGACACCACATCATTTTCCGAATAGCGTGTGTCTATGCAGGGTTTGAAGATTTCAACCCGTTGTTTGGCAAACTTTGCGCGTTTCAAACGGCGTATTAACTCTTCGGTTTTTCCGGAGAACATTGACCCGCAAATGACCTCAATGCTACCTTTTTTTCCGGTGGTATTAAAATTTGACTCAAAGTAAATCATAAAACAGCTTTTATTTGTACCTTTACACAGCTTTTGCAAAGGTAAAATTTGCCTTTTAATTTGCCATCTAAAAGGAAAGAAACTTATGAACAAAGAGGTTTTACTTGCGTTAATAGAAAAAGATATTAACGAGTTAGCGATTCTCAATAAATTGTTTTCGGAGCAGGAACCCGTATCGGCAACTATTTTGGGTCTTGCTAAAACCAAAGCAATCAATATTGTGAACGGTTTGCAACAATTGGGTGATTTGCAACCTGTTACTGCAGCAAAATTGCCTGTAGTGGAGCCTGTTGCGGTTGTTGAAAATAAGGTAGTGCCTGAAATTTCTCCCGAAATTGTAGCTCCTCCGCAGGAAATAATTGAAACTCCAAAAGCTGTTCAACAGGTATCGGTTGAGCCGGCACAGGTTGCGATTGCAGTACCGGTTATGACTCCCGAACCTGTATCGGAAGAGATGACCGTGGTGGAAAAACAAAAGGTTTCGCTTGCCGAAGCACTCAATACCGACAATCATTCGCTCAACGACACATTGGCATTAGCTACCGAGCCATCGCTGGCCAAAGTATTGTCCAATAGCAGAATAGATGATCTTCGACAATCGTTAAGCTTAGCCGAAAGGTTCCGTTTTCAACGCGAATTGTTTCAGGGCAATGGCGAAAAGCTCAGTGCTACTTTGTCGGCTATAAATGGTATGCAATCGGAAGAAGATGCCAACGCATATCTGGCTCAGTTCGGATGGAAAGAAGACAACAGTTGTGTGGTTGATTTCAAGCAACTGATTCATCGCAAGTTTGTATAATTGTATGGGAAAACTTTATATTGTCCCCACGCCGATAGGCAACCTGGAGGATATGACATTGCGCGCCATCCGCATTTTGAAAGAGGTGGATTTGATTTTGGCCGAAGATACCCGCACTTCAGGGTTTCTGCTGAAACATTATGCTATTGAAACGCGAATGATGTCGCATCATAAGTTCAATGAACATAAAACAGTGGCAAATATTGCCGAGCGTATAGATGGCGGAGAAAATGTGGCGCTGATTTCGGATGCCGGTACACCTGCCATTTCCGACCCCGGTTTTATGTTGGTACGCGAATGCGTATCGCGCGAAATTGAGGTAGAGTGCCTGCCCGGTGCCACCGCCCTGATACCTGCATTGGTCAATTCGGGTTTACCCAACGACCGGTTTTGTTTCGAAGGCTTTTTACCTCAGAAAAAAGGGCGTCAGACGCGTCTGAAAGAACTGGCTACTGAAAAACGTACCATGGTTTTCTATGAATCACCGTTCAGGTTGGTGAAATCGCTTGAGCAGTTCGCGGAGTATTTCGGACCGGAACGCAAGGCTTCGGTGTCGCGCGAATTGAGTAAGCTCTTTGAGGAAACAGCACGTGGCACAGTGACCGAACTTGCAGCCTATTTCACTGTAAAACAGCCTAAAGGAGAAATTGTGGTAGTTGTTGCAGGATTGGAAAGTTAGTCGTATTTTTACTCAAAAATTTGTCCGTAATTTTATCATTAAAGTGCATTTTAAATCTCAATATTTTATCAAAATGAAACCGCTAATTGTCATACTTAGTATCTTACTGCTTGCTTCGTGCCAAAGTAAACAACCTGCCGATATACAAGCTTTGCAACGTCAAAATGATTCGCTGATACATGTCAATTCTCAAATGACAAGCGAAACCAACGAATATCTGGCCTCCATGAATGAAATCGAATCGAATTTTGATAAGGTAAAACAGATGGAGAACTATATTCAGATCAACAAATCGCCCGAAACGGAAACTCCCGATATGCGGACCAAAATCAATGATGATATATTGTTGATGACCGATATTTTGAAAAAGAATAAGGAACAGATTACACAACTGACCCATAAAATGGGTAGGAGTGGGCTTAAAATCAGAGAACTACAGAAAAAAGTGGAACGTTTGAATGCTACTCTGAATGAAAAAATTGAACTTATTCAATCGCTATCCAACGAATTGCAAATAAAAGATGCCGCCATTGCCGATTTGAATAAAAATGTGGACAATCTCAATCAGGATGTGGCTAATCTGAAGAATCAGACACAAACTCAACAGGAACAAATCTCAGTGCAGGACGAAAAAATTTATACCGGCTGGTATGTTTTCGGAACGACTCAGGAGTTGAAAGAGCAGAAAATACTGACAAGTGGCGGTTTTTTGTCATCGGTTAAAGTGCTTCAAAAAGATTTCAACAAAGAGTATTTCGTGAAAATCGATATTCGTCAGGTAAAAAGCATACCTCTTTATTCAAAAAAAGCAAAAATCATGACTACTCACCCTCAAAATTCATATTCTTTGGACAGACCTGATGGAAGTTATGTGTTGACTATCAAAGACTATAAAGAATTTTGGAGCGTTTCACGCTATCTTGTCATACAAGTTGATTAAACCTTTGTATTAACATTTGGTCATAGTAGTACAACCCAACAGTTGCTTTTTTATTCATCTTTTAATTAAACACATTATGAAATCTCAAAGCTCGAACAAAACAAACAGTTTTTCATCTAACAAACGTTCGGTGTTTACTGTAGCTTGCTGTGTAGCATTGGCTACATTTATTTCGCTGCCTGCTTACGCTCAGAGAGGCGACAATCAGGGTGGACAACGCAATGAAGGTGCACGTGGTGGTTCCGACAACCAGGGTAGCAAAGGCGCAGCCGTTGCTCCTGCTCAAGCTCAGGGCAACAGAACTTCACAACCGGCTAATCAGGTATCGCGTGGTGGCGAAAACAGAGGCGGAGCTGTTGCTCCAAATCGTCCTCAAGGTGGCAACAATCCTCAGGTTAATCGTGGTGGTAATGGTCCTTCAAACAATCGTCCTAATGTAGGTGGTGGTCAATACAACGGACGTCAGGACAACAGCCCCCGTGGTGGAAATCAGTATGGCAACAATCGTCAAAATTATGGTGGTAACAATCGTGCTTCTTATGGCGGTAATAATCGTTCATCTTACGGTGGCAACAATCGTTCGTCTTATGGCGGAGCATCTTACGGTCGCGGTCCTTCACGTGGTGCTACATTTCGTGAGTTTCCTCAAGGTGGCAGATGGCGCACTTATAATGGCGTACGCTACGGGTACTACAATGGTTACTATTATCGCCCTTACGGCTCATCCTATATGGTAGTGGCTCCTCCATTCGGTTATCGTATTTCGTCATTGCCTCTGGGCTTCATCTCATTTTCATTGGCAAATGCTGCTTATTACTATTATGCAGGTACTTATTACCAACGTAACAACAATGAATATGAAGTAGTGCAACCTCCATTGGGAGCATTGGTTCAAAGCATTCCTGACGGTGGACAACAAGTGGTAATGGACGGTGATACCTTCTACATTGTAGATGGAGTACAATATCAAGCCGTAATGTATCATGGCAGTATCTGGTACAAAGTAATTAAAATTGAAAATCAGGTAAATGATTACGATGGAGCTTCTCCGATTAATTGATGTACAAAAATAAACCCTAATAAATCAGGCAGGATGCATTGCATTTCTGCCTGATTTTTTTTATTTACCCCCTCTTGTACGAAGCAATGCGTATAAATTTGTGTCAATCATTGCCAAACGCGCTTTTTTTGTTGTAAATTTGCATCACATTTGACTTTAGAGTCTATACCTTGCAAATGACATAAAATGAGCTATTTATCGGATGTTTAAAACAAAAAAGCCTTTTAATGAATCGAACTAAATTGCAAGGTCATGCGGCAATGCTGGTTACAGCAATAATTTTTGGTGCCAATATTCCTATTTCAAAGCATCTTATGCCACATTGGATGAGTCCATGGGCAATGACCTATTCGCGCTTTGCCTTCGGTGCAGTGGCTTTTTGGCTGCTTTCGCTTTTTCTGAAGACGGAAAAAGTCGCCAAAAAAGATATGGGCACCCTCTTTCTTGGCTCCATGTTGGGGGTAGGTATCAATCAGGCTGCCTTTATTTATGGTTTGCAGTCAACCGCACCCACCGATGCCTCCATTGTGGTTACTATCATGCCTATTATGGCAATGATTATATCGTTTTTTATTCTTAAAGAGCCCATTACGCTGAAAAAGGCAGGGGGAGTTTTTCTTGGACTGTTCGGGGTGCTCTGCATCATTTTATCGGCCGGAACTACAGGCGGTTCTTCGCGTTCGGCCTCCATTATCGGCGATTTATGTTGTATGTTGAGTTGTCTTTCGTATGCCTTCTTTCTGGTGATTACCCGCAATGTCTCCAAGCGCTATGCACCGGTTACCATTATGAAATGGATGTTTCTCTTCTCTGCGGTTGTGAGTTTTCCTCTTGGTTATCATGATCTTATGTCGGCCAATATATTTGTTTCGGGTACCCGTGAGGCATGGTATTCTTACGCGTATATGCTTGTGGGGGCTACGTTTCTGACTTATTTGCTTATTCCCGTGTCGCAAAAGCGTATCCGACCAACTACTATCGGCATGTATAACTATGTACAACCGCTTGTGGCTTCTATAATTGCCATTTCTATTGGGCAAGACCAGTTTACATGGATAAAACCGATAGCCGCTGTATTGATTTTTGTGGGAGTTTATCTGGTAACTACCAGTAAATCGCGTGAAGATGTGGAACGCGAATTGCAGGCAAAACTTGCGTTGGAATTATTGAAAAATGAAGGTTTAGCTGTTGAACCGGTGAAACAACCTGCAGTAGAATTGAAATCGAAGAGTTGAAATTTGAAATCAGACGTTACACCTATAGATTTACTCTGATCCAACAGCATACGTCAAAAATGATTCAATATTACCATTAAAGTATTAAGAAAATTAAGAATTTGCCTTGTTAATGTCTGAATATCATTAAATAAGCACTTAATGCTCCTTAATTTCTTAATGGTTGAATATTTTTCGCAGATTTTGATTCAAAAAATCATTTCTTAAATTATAACAATCACATAATAAACAATATATCATGAATATCTTACTTCTCGGTTCGGGCGGCAGAGAGCACGCCATGGCGTGGAAAATAGCGCAAAGCCCTAAAGTATCGCACCTTTATATTGCTCCCGGCAATGCAGGAACTTCTTCAGTTGGCATCAATCTTCCCATTGCCGCCGATGATTTTATTTCAATCAAACAAGCAGTGAAAGACAAGGCCATCAATATGGTGGTAGTAGGCCCCGAGGATCCTCTGGTGAAAGGGATTGCCGACTTTTTTGAAGCCGATGAGGAACTGAAAGATATTCCGGTGATTGGGCCCAATAAAGTAGCTGCACAGCTCGAAGGCAGTAAAGATTTTTCCAAACAATTTATGGTGCGACATGCCATTCCCACGGCACGTTACCAAAGTGTGACTATCGACATGCTGGAAGCCGGTTTTGCCTTTTTGAAAACGCTCGAAGCTCCTTATGTGCTCAAAGCCGATGGATTGGCAGCAGGCAAAGGTGTATTGATAATCAATGATTTGGCTGAGGCTGAAGCGGAATTGAAAAATATGCTCGGCGGTAAATTTGGTGCGGCAGGTAATACTGTGGTGATTGAGGAATTTCTTTCGGGTATTGAATGTTCGGTGTTTGTGATTACTGACGGAAAAAACTATCAAATTTTGCCCGAAGCCAAAGACTATAAACGTATTGGCGAAGGCGATAAAGGTCTGAATACCGGCGGTATGGGCGCTGTGTCGCCTGTGCCGTTCGCCAATGCCGAATTTATGCAAAAGGTTGAAGAGCGCATTATTCGTCCTACCATTGACGGCCTGAACGAGGAAGGAATTTGCTACAAAGGCTTTATTTTCTTTGGATTGATAAAGGTGAAAAATGAGCCGGTGGTAATAGAATATAACGCCCGCATGGGTGACCCCGAAACCGAAGCCGTGATGCTGCGCATTCAGTCCGATTTCGTAGATTTGCTCGAAGGCGTGGCTAAAGGGAATCTGGACACCAAGCAGGTGCTGTTCGACCCGCGTTGTGCCGTTACGGTGATGTTGGTGGCAGGCGGTTATCCCGAGGCTTATGAAAAGGGCAAGGTAATCAGCGGATTGGATAAGGTGGATGGCAGTATTGCCTTTCATGCAGGTACAAAACTGTTTGATGGACAGGTAGTAACAAATGGCGGTCGTGTTATTGCCGTTAGCTCTTACGGAGCTACCAAAGAAGAGGCTCTTGCACAATCATTTGCCAATGCACAGCGTATTGGGTATGACGGTAAATATTTCCGTGGCGATATAGGATTTGATTTGTAGTGCATACGATATTTTAAACAGATTTCTTGTCTTGTTTCTTATATCAAAATAATCAGTCTTTTATGATATTTTCCCTCCATAATGTCAGCGTTGTTTTTAATGAACAACCTATTTTTGCTCCTCTGAGTTTTGAGGTGAGCAGAGGCGAGAAAGTGGCTATCAGTGGTATTTCGGGTAAAGGGAAAAGCAGTATATTTAATGTCTTACTGGGTTTTGAGCAGCGATTTACCGGTGAAATTTTGTTTGAAGGCAAGTCGCTTACTCCGGCTACTATTTACCGGCTTCGCTCGCAGGTAGGCTGGTTGCCGCAGGAGCTTAATTTTTTATCCACATTGACGGTGAAGGAGTTTCTGTATGCACCTTTTGAATATCAGGCAAATAAAGCAAACAGACCACACTCAGAAGTGATTGAGCAATGGTTTGACGCGTTTGATCTG
>Ga0302286_10003428_pt1 | contig 10705 bp, 8 predicted proteins | sample III_Fen_E2_3_FD_198765 | JGI IMG/M metagenome (GOLD analysis project Ga0302286, IMG submission 198765) | Peat permafrost microbial communities from Stordalen Mire near Abisko, Sweden - III_Fen_E2_3 | ecosystem: Environmental > Terrestrial > Soil > Wetlands > Permafrost | place: Sweden: Abisko...
ATTTTCATGATTTATTGAAGTCGTTTCTGTTAATAAATATCCTTGCGAACAGTTTTTTTATTAATAATCAATAAGTTCCATTTTATTGCCATTTAGGATTATACTGTTACTGCAAATTTCTGACCCCTTTTATGGTTTTTGGAATTAGAAGATGCATATCGAAAACAACGATTTCGTTCTTTCCCTTTTTCAACCAGGGTGCCGGACAATACAATTCTTTCTGAGGACCAATATTCCAGTATCTTCCCAGATTATGACCATTTACCCAGACCAACCCTTTTTCCCATTGACTGACATCAATATAAGTGTCGCCGGTTGCAGTTAGCTGAAATTCTGCCTTGAAGAAGTTCCCGGGTTGTGAAGAGGCTTTGGGGGTAAATTTTAGATTTTCTACATACGTTTCGTCGAATGGAAGCGTGAAAACCTGCCAGTTCATGAGTGTCATTCCGTTAAGCGATACACGATCAGTAATTCCTTTACGGTCAATCATATATTCGGCAAAGTTGATGCGTCCCATCCCTTCAACCAGAATATCTAATTGTGGATTTGCTGAGGTTGAGGCAGGTAATTCGATGATGTTTTCAGCTTTGGTACGGTCGAGCTTGCCGACATATTTCCCATCAACAAAGATGGTGGCGTAATCGTGCAGTTCAGTAATGCGTAGTTTCCCTTTTTTGTGACCTATAAGGCTTGTCCGGTATAGAATGAACCCTGCCTTCTGACCAAACATTTCCATCGGTTTTGGCTGAGCCGTTAGAATTGCTTCCGGAAGATTATCCCAAACAGAAGCCGATGAAGTAAATGAGATTTCTGGTATTTCGATCACTGGCATTGGCGCGGGAATTGCGGGTAGTTTTTGTTTTGCAGGCATGTACTTCGCTAATAAATTGCGCAAAGTGATGTATTTTGGAGTAGCTTGTCCTATCTCGTTGATAGGTGCATCGTAGTCGTAACTTGTTACATCGGGTTGATATTCAGTTGGACTAAAAGCATTGGCACCCGCCCAGTAACCGAAGTTTGTACCACCATGTATCACATAAAAATTGAATGACTTTTTGTTATCCATCAACCATTTGACATCCTTGATCAGACTTGCAGTATCTGGACGTTGCCACTTTTCTCCCCAATGGGTGAGCCATCCGGGATACAGTTCGCTGCAAAAAGAGGGAACATTCGGATTGGCTTTGGTCGCTTCGGCAAAGTCCGATTTGCTGGCGGCAGGGTCGAGTCCAATGGCTGCATCGGGCAACGATCCGGCTTCAAGCATAAAAGGAGTTGCCCCATCCGAAGTATAGAAGGGGACTTCAATGCCGTTTTCTTTCCATACTTTCTCAAGCCATTTCATATAGGTCCGGTCATTACCGAAACTTCCATATTCATTCTCAACCTGAACCATCACGATGGGACCCCCTTTGGTTACCTGCAATTCCTTCACCTGAAGAGCGAGTATTTTTATGTAGCGTTCAACTGCTTCTGTATATCGCGGATCCATACAACGTACTTTGATATCAGGGATTTGAAGCAAATAAGAAGGTAATCCGCCAAATTCCCATTCGGCGCAAACATAGGGTCCCGGGCGCAACATCAGGAACATCCCTTCTTCCTGAACAATGCGGATGAAGGCTGCGATATTGTGATTTCCTGTTTGGAAATCGAATACCCCTGGTTCAGATTCGTGGTAATTCCAGAAAATATAGGCTGCAATCGTATTACACCCCATTGCCTTGGCCATTTTGATGCGGTGACGCCAGTATTCAACCGGAATCCGGGCCGGATGCATTTCTCCTGAAATGATTTGGAAGGGTTTTCCATCGAGCAGGAATTCCGTTTTTGCCAGGGTGAAAGAATGGTTTCTCTCCTGCGACCACGCAGATACGGACAAAATACATATCAGGATAATCAATAGAGATCTTATTTTCATAGCTATTAGTTTATTTATATTTGGCATTCGGAATTTAACGATTGCAAATTTAAGATGGAAAGGCATAATATTCACCACCAATTGAAATCCGATAAAAAGCAATCTGCAAGCTGAGGTTGCATACTCATGTTTAGTTTTAAAACAATTATTACAAACTTAAGAATAACATACAATCCGCAGAAGAATTGTGTTAACGAACGATCCTTTGACCGTTTTAAATCTAACGAAGCATTTGTATTATAGTTTCTCTTACGAGAAATTTCATATAAAAAAAGGTGCTCAAACGAGCACCTTTTAATTCATTTACCAACCTGTATTTTGTATGAGGTTTTTATTTAAATCCATTTCACTTTGCGGTATTGCCCATAGCATATCCCGCCCGACATTAAATTTACGATTTTCGACCAGCACATGATTACCATAATCACTTCTTTCGGCATTCCAGTTATTTAAAATACCATATACATTGCCTGGCATCACATCTTTTGCAATATTCCATCGGCGAATATCGAATAAGCGATGCTCTTCCATTGCAAATTCAACACGTCGCTCACGTCGAAGGATCTCGCGCAGTTCTGTCTGCGATTTTCCTGACTCAATAGCAGGTAAATTAACATCTGCCCGACTCCTTACACTGTTTAATGCATCGTAAACCGACTGATCAATCTGATTCAACTCAATTTTAGCTTCCGCATAAGTTAACAGGACTTCTGAATAGCGAAGAATAATAATATCGTTTGTTGAGTTACCATCCCAGCCACCATCGATTACTGCAGGAATGTACTTTTTAAAATAGTAACCTGAGTATGAACCATTGTTCTTTCCAAGTCCATCAATAGAATTTGGCTTCGTAACATCAATTGTAATGCCGTTCAGCACTCCTCCAGGTACAACAATAGTCATATCCAATCTTGGATCACGATTTTGAAATGGATGATTTGGATCGTAAACGGATGATTTATCAATCGTTTTTCCATCGGTGCACTCATAAGCATCAACCAATGATTGAATAGGCACGATTTCAGACCATCCGCCAACAGCAGGTCCACCAACCCATGTTGCAATAGCACTTTTATAGGTCGTAATGTATTGAGCCGAAAGAATGATTTCATTACTCATTTCATTTGTACCATTAAACAAACTGGCATAATTGGGATCGACCTGGTATGTTCCTAAATCCATGACAGCCTTGGCAGCCAGTGCTGCATTTTCATATTTCCCGTTATACAAATCGACGCGAGCTTTTAGTGCAAGCGCTGCTCCGCTGGTAACCCGTCCAAATTCACTTTCGGTATACGAAGCTGGCAGATTAACTGCACTTTCTGCTAAATCCTTCGAAATAAAATCCATCACTTCACCGGCAGCCGTTTTAGTGACATTATACTCGCTAGGGCCAACTGGAGGAGTTGTAATAAGGGGAACAGCACCATATAAGCCAACTAATTGCTGGTATGCATAGGCTCTCACAAACTTAACTTCGCCTAATAATCTATTCCGTAAATTTGCATCAATATTAGGAACCTTATCAATATTGGCAATAACATTATTTGAAGCAGCAATTGCCTGATAATAAAAACTCCAAAAATGGCCAAATGATCCAAGACTTGTTGTTGCGCTTCCATTACCAGCATACATAATATCGCAAGGCCAATTCGACCATGCATAACTATCATCGGTAGCGCAGGTCATGAATGATTTCCACCAATCATCTCCCAAATATTGATAGCAAGCAGTAACAGCTTTTTTTGCATTTTCGGAATTCACCCAATAGGTACTATTTGTCAATGAATCCGTTGGTACTTTATTTAAAAGATCTTCATTACACGAAGAAAATGCCAGGCTTAAAATAAGACAGCCGTATTTAAGTTTTTGTAAGTTCATAATTTTCATTTTTAGAAGCCAACATTAATACCAAACGTAAAAGTCTTTACTTGCGGATAGTAACGACTATCCTGAGGATTTTCAGGATCAATACCATCATTGTTTAATTTTGACCATGTAATGAGATTCTGACCCCCTACATATAAACGGCACTTTTCTATTCCAACAATTTGGCTTACATTAACTGGGATTGTGTATCCGATCTGAATATTCTTCAATCGCAGATATGCTCCGCTTTTTATCCAATACGAAGACGAAACATAATTCTGTGCATAGGTTGATAATCGAGGGAAAGTAGCGTCTGTATTATCTGGGGTCCAACTATCAGTATGCATTTGCTTAAAATTGCCATCCTGGTTAATCGGAGCTTTATTAGATTGCACTGTATTTACATCCACTTTTCCGACACCTTGAAAGAACGCGGAAAAGTCAACATTTTTATAGGCAGCAGATAGGTTTAGACCATAAGTAAAACGTGGAATACTACTTCCGATGATCGTACGATCCGAAGCATCAATTTTACTGTCATCATTTAGATTCTTATACTTCAGATCCCCTGGAGCTATAGTACCTGGTTGTGTTGCATGATCTGTAATTTCCTGTTGATTTTGAAAAATACCTTCACTCACGTAACCATAAAAAGCCCCAATTGGTTGTCCCACATGATAAGCTAAAATTCGGTTATCATTATCCTGACTTTCCCAATCGGCATTTTTCAAATCAGTAATTTTATTTTTCACATCCGATATATTGAACCGGGCAGCATATTTAAAGTCCTCCGAAATCCTCCCCTTATAACCAAGCGAAAATTCCCATCCTTTGTTTTCAACACTTCCTGCATTTTGATAAGGTGAATTTTGACCAACTGTTTTAGGAATAGGCAATTGAAGCAAAATATCGTCGGTGGTTTTGATATAGTATTCGAATGAGAAATCCAACCTTCTGTTTAATATTGATCCGTCAAGTCCTAAATTACTCATTTTAGTGGTTTCCCATGATATTTCTGAGTTAGCAGCCGTTGTCATTCTTGCGCCTGAAATCAATGTTCCCCCAAACGGATAGTTATAACCTAAATTCATAACAGCCTGGTATGGGTAATTTCCTATTTCCTGATTACCAAGTTTTCCCCACGATGCTCTCAGTTTCAATTCATCAAGAAAGCTAAACTGTTTCATAAATGACTCCTGAGTGATACGCCATCCGGCAGAAAACGATGGGAATATACCCCAACGGTTTGCTTCTGAGAAGCGTGAAGAACCATCACGCCGAATATTGGCCTCCAACAGGTATTTATCTTTAAACCCATAATTAACTCTTCCAAAATAAGACAATAAACTATATCCGTAAGAGTAACCATTATTGGTTTGCGATGAAGGTGCCCCACCAGCAAGCTCCGATAACACGTCAAGCGAACCACTGTTGCGATAGGCTGTCAGATAATCAGTGTTGTCATTTACCCTTGAAATACCTGCCAAAAAATTAAAAGAATGATTATTCAGCGTCTTATCGTAAGTTAATAGTCCCTGAAGGTTACTGTGAAGCGTCTTATTGTTTACTTTGGTAAGGTCATTTGCACCTTTTACAATTTCGGTTTGAGTGAAAAAGTTGGTATACGATAACGCCTTATTATAAAGCGAATTAAAAGAAGTATTATAGTTCACCATGGCATTACCGGAAATCGATAATCCCTTTATAATCTCATAGCTCAATTTGAAATTTCCGTTTACCAGGTTATCTTCATAATCGTACGAACCACCGTCTTCCTGCAAACGTACAGGGTTTCCGTCGCCACGTGCAATGCCCCAGGTACCATCAGAATATTTCACAGGTAAGGTTGGGTTTGCCAGAATAGCTTGTCCAAACTGAAACCACATGCCGCCACCTTGTCCCTGAGGTTCCGAACGATTCGAGAAATTAGCCGACAAATCGGAACTAAAATTCAACTTTTCGCTCAACTTAACATCTGAATTCATGCGAACTGTTAAACGTTCGAAATTGGTTTTCTTAACCAAACCATCTTGTTTAAAATAGTTCGTCGAAAAACGATACTTGCTCTTTTCAGAACCACCACTTATTGCTATACTATGCTGTTGCTGCGAAGCGGTTCCCTGTAATACTTCATCCATCCAGTTAACTTCCGGATATAAATCCGTATTTCGGTTGGGATCGTTGTAGGCCGCAATATCGGTATTCGTAAACTTAGCACTACCACCAGAGTTTGTACTAAGCAAATTCACCAATTTCATATACTCCTGCGCACCAACAAAATCAGGCAGACGAGTTGCATTTTGAACACCATAATAGCCACTATATGTTACCTTAATCTCATTATTCTTACCACGTTTGGTTGTAATAAGAATCACACCATTTGCAGCGCGCACACCATAAATAGCTGAGGCTGCTGCATCTTTCAAAATCGAAATTGTTTCAATATCATTTGCATCAACATCATTAATGTTGTATTCCATTCCGTCAACTAATACAAGCGGATCGTTATTGTTCAATGTTCCAATACCACGGATGCGAATCATTCCTGAATCTGCACCTGGTTGTCCACTGCTCTGAGTGACCGTTACCCCGGCTGCCATTCCTTGCAATGCCGATGACAACTGGCTTACTGGCTTTTCAATCACATTATTACCTTCCATTGTTGACAGGGCCCCGGTTACATTCACTTTCCGCTGAACACCAAACCCAACAACTACGACTTCATTAATGCCAGTTACTTCTTCACGCATAACAACATTGATAATAGCTTTATTTCCAATTAGCATTTCCTGCGTTTTCATCCCTACAAACGAAAACTGAAGAATTGCATTTTCAGGGATATTCGAAAGCATAAAATCACCATCAGCACTTGTAATAACACCGGTAGTTGTTCCTTTTATCACAACGGAAACGCCTGGAAGTGAAAGGCCTGTATTATCAGTCACTTTACCTGTTAATTTTTTCCCTTGCTGAACATCTGTACCGGTTTGATCAGTTACCTTTCCAGTTCGCTCAATTACAATCAATTTATTTTCGGACTCTTTGAAAGAGTACGGCAGCCCTTTGAGGGCCGCATCAAGTATTGTTCCAATTGTTTTCTCTTCTGCATTAACAGAAATCCGTTGGTTTACATCTACTTCGTCGTTGCTGTAGAAAAACCGGTATTCGCTGCTTTTCTCAATTTTTGTGAAAAGCTCCTGTAAAGTTGAATTTTTCAATTTGAGACTCATCGTGGTAGTTTGGGACCAGACAGATGCGCTCATTTGCAGGTTAAGAATAAGAATAAAAGCCCATGTTAGTTTCATAATCAAAAAAAACTTTTTTAGCCCTCCACCCCTGAAACAGGATAGTGTAATTCGATTAAATTTCATAATTTTAAAAACTTTTTAATGTTAAACTTCGGTTTAATTTTTCACTTGAGGGAGGTGTTCGTAGCACTTCCCTTTTTTTCACATTTCCAATTGTTTGATCATAGGCACTTCATATTTATTTATTTTTCAGATCTGATGATTATTTGATTCCCTTGAATGCTACATTCCACATATTTCGAAAGATCAAAGTAAGAGATTACCTCAAGGATACTTTCACGTTCAAGCACACCTGTAAATCGCCGCTGTTTTGCTTGTTCATCAGCAAAAACAATATCAACATCAAACCAACGACGGAGCTTTGGCGCCAATTCACCAAGCGATTCATTGCGAAAAACAAGCCTGCCATCCTTCCATTCTGTATCTGCGGTGGTATCTGATATTTCCCGCAAAGCCATTTTCTTACTTTCTTTATTGAAGACCAGTCTTTGATCTGGCTTTATTTGGGTGTTCTCGTAGGAGCTCGAAATATCTAAACTTCCTTCAATAAGCGTGGTTGAAACCAAATTTTCGTCAGGGTAAGCCTTTACGTTAAATTTGGTACCCAGCACTTCAATATCAAGATCGGCGGTTTTCACCCTGAATGGATGCTCCTTATCCTTCGAAACCGAAAAAAAAGCTTCTCCTTCAATGGTAACTTTTCGTGCACCACTTTTAAAGTCTGAATTAAAGGTTAGTTTACTCCCAGAATTTAGCCATACCATTGAACTATCGGGCAATACGATACTCGACTTATCGCCAAATGCGCAGGAAATAGTCGTTGTTGAATTGTCTATTTTCGCATTTCGGTTTCCGATATAATAGCTGAAAGGAAGTCCCAAAATCAAAATTAAAATAGCGGCATATTTCAGGAGCAGCTGAAGATTAAACTGATTTTTTGGAATGTATTTTTTCTTACTGATTTGATCCCTGAATTTATGAATGGCTTCTTCCAGATGATAGTTATCGGCATTACTCTGAGTTCCGGCACTCAGCCAGATCTCCCTCAGGTCAGCATATAATTTCTCATTCTCAGCCGATTGCCTGAGCCATTCTTCAATTTCCTTCTTTTCATCAGGGTTTGCTTCACCCGAAAACAAGCGGATAATCAGAATATCTATATTAATTGGAGTTTCCATTTTCTTCTTTTTCACTATTAAGATGCACGATTTTTAAAAACCCTGTATCGTACTTTAAGAAAAATGAAAAAAAATTGTTTCGACAGTAACAACTATTTATTAACGACTGGGTTCTTGTGAATCGTGCTAAAATAGAAATAGTACTTTTAGTGTATTCAATGAGTAGAATACAATATTAATTTAAAGAATTCTATGAGCAACTCCCGGAAATCATCAGATCGATTTAAATTAGGTGTGAATAGCTCTGAAAACATCAGTTTGGTTGCTAATTGCATGTTGCAAGCGAATTATCATTTAACTATTTGATCAACAGAAACAATAGGAACCATCTTATTTCAACAACAGGAACAACATAAACGAAGGCAGATAGTCTTTCAAATATTTTCGTAAATGGAGTGTGGCTTTCGAAAGGTGCATCTCGATTGTTTTTACCGACAACCCCATTATTTCAGCCACCTCTTTGGTCTTCTTCCCTTCCAATCGCTTAAGTCTGAATGCCCTTTGTTGCTGTTCGGGTAGCAAGTTTACAGCTGCTTCAATTTTCACACTCATATCCTCCATCATCAGACTTTTCTCTTCAATATCCTCAAAGGGAACCTCAAAACCAATATTTTCTGATGACGCTTCCCTAAAGTATTCCTCAAGGTTGCTTTCTGCTTTTAACTTTCGCAAATAGTTGAGTGAATTATTACAAACAGCGTGGAAAAGATAAGCCTTTATTGAAGTATTGATTTCCAATTGCTTCCGGTTCTCCCATATTTTCAGAAAAGTGTCCGAAACGATCTCTTCCGCAATGTCCTTGCGACCAACATACCTTCGGGAATAAGCGCAAAGACTCACGTAATATTCCCGAAACAAGAAAATATAGGTCTCTTCATCACCGATGGACAAACCCTCGAGAATATTGGATGGCAAATCTCTGGAAATCATTGGCTGCAAATGTATCAAATATTAAAGGAACCCCGAGCGTTCTCCTAACAGATTAGGTATACCTATGTGGCTACTAAAAAACAAATCACACTCAATCATATAAATGATCAAATCATAAGCGTTGACTGAAGGCACGTTAATTGCACATCGTTGGTAAAACGAAACTTAATCGTAAGATAAACGTAAGATAAACGTAGAATAAACGTAAATAGAATAAGGGATCAATAACGCATAAATAAACGAAGCACAATGGCAACAGTAACCAATAACATTGTAACAACTGGACTATCAGGTAAAGTCGGAAACCTCGTTTTCAGGAGGAGGGGTAAAAAAACCACTGCTTATGTGCTGTCACCCAGGAAAAAACCATTAAGCGAAAAGCAGATAGAGGCTCAAATAGATTTTAGAGTTGCGGTAATGCAAGCCAAAAAAGCATTAAGCATCGATTCTGAACGTGAGAAGTTTGAGAAACTCGCAAAACAAGAGGGAAAAGAGAGTGCATACAGTGCGGCAGTGTCCTACTACTTTAAACTGATTCATAAATAGCCATACGCAAAACTAACCTTCCAAGGAAAGGATATTAAACAAATATCAATTGATTCCTAATATTCCACGTCACAATCTTATTTATGTGATTTGTTAAAACCTTCACTATTTCCAAAACGTTTAAGATTTATATTTGTACTTTTATGTTTTATCATTCTGACAATTTCCTGAAATGACGAAGAAGCATCAAACCGACACCATTAACTGGAATACGATACTGAAATTAAAGAACTTACTCCAAATATTTGTGGGCAGTGGTCTTGCTGTTTTCGCAATGAAAGGATTTATGATACCTAACCGGTTTCTGGATGGTGGCGTAACCGGGATCTCCTTATTGCTTCATGAGATCACACACATCAACATCAGCATTTTCGTGATCGTATTTAACCTGCCGTTTATATACCTCGGCTATAAAAAAATCGGGAAGACCTTTGCTATTCAGACGACGCTTGCCATCGTTTTACTCGCAATCGGGCTGCTGTATATGAATATTCAGCCTGTTACAACCGATAAACTGCTAATTGCCATTTTCGGTGGTATCCTGATTGGTGCCGGAGTCGGGCTTGTGATCAGGAGTGGCGGGGTAATTGACGGAGCCGAAGTAATTGCGGTATTTACCAAACGAAGAACAGGTTTTTCGAACAGCGAAATCATCATGCTTCTCAACGCATGCATCTTTTCTGTTGCCGCTATTTATCTTGGTTTAGAAACGGCCATGTATTCGTTGATTACCTATTATGCAGCAACCAGGGCAACCGATTATATCGTGGATGGAATCGAACAATATACGGCTATCAATATCATTTCAGCCCAGCACGAAAAGGTTAAAGATCTCATCGTTAATGAATTGGGAAAGGGGATTACTGTTTACAAAGGAGAAAGAGGATACCTTCCCGGAAGTTTCAATATTAAAACCGATTGCGAAATTATTGTAACCATTGTAACCCGATTGG
>Ga0302286_10003430_pt1 | contig 10704 bp, 12 predicted proteins | sample III_Fen_E2_3_FD_198765 | JGI IMG/M metagenome (GOLD analysis project Ga0302286, IMG submission 198765) | Peat permafrost microbial communities from Stordalen Mire near Abisko, Sweden - III_Fen_E2_3 | ecosystem: Environmental > Terrestrial > Soil > Wetlands > Permafrost | place: Sweden: Abisko...
AACGAGGGCCTATGACTGGTCGGTTAACTGGGTCGCAAGGAATCAGAATCGTTTTTTGCAACCTGAAAACATTTCTTCCCATTCTGAAAACAATGGTGAAGTTTGGGGCAAGATTGAGGACAACATTGCAACTATAAATAAAGACGTTTTTGCAGAGCAACTTCGAAAAGCTGGGTTTGACTATTCAATGGTCAGCAAGTTTGCAGAGCGTGGACAGGTCGTTAAGAATTCTCAGAATAAATTGGTTCATCAAACTAAGGTATACGGGATTAAAGCCAGCTATATTAAACTCAAAATGAAGCTAAATTCAGATGAGGATGATATGGAAGAGCTGAACGACTTGGAAGAAGTCTTACCTCAAAATTTTAGGTAAGACATTAGGTAAGACATTTTTGAGCCGCAAAAACCGCATGGATACTGGATATTATTATATATAAATATAAAAGTCTTACCATCTTACTTATCTTACCTACTTTTTAACGGTTATATAAAAAATATTAATTATGATGAAATTAATTATTTTCTTATAATACGCTGACCCTACTGCGATTTTTAGGTAAGACGGTAAGACCATAGACGGGGCGCGGCTTTAAAGGGTGTAATTGTCTTACTTTTGGAACTTTTCAAAGGTAAGACATCAACTATTATGATTAAGGAGAATTAATATGAGCGAAGAATTGTCCAAACAAGAAGCAGCAGAGCAACGCATATTGAAACGTACCAAAGAACATCCACCCAAAGCGTTAAAGAATATAAAAGGTGAAGAAATGGGTGCACACTTCAATCGAATGCAATTGTTTAACGAAGGAACTATTAAACGTAGGGAATCTGGATTCAACAAGGCGGTGCTCACAGACACAGACGAATTCATTCACTCCATTGATGAATATGTCGATTTCGTAAATAGAATTAAGCTGTATCCATCGGTACAAGGGTTATGCTTATATCTTGATATTTCGGACAGTACGTTCTATGCAATCGAAAACTTGGGCGATTTGCGCTCGGAGATTATTAAAAAATACAAACTCTATATTTCAGAGTTTTTTAACCAAAGTGGCCTTGCACAGTCAACAAATCCGGCATTCTCCATCTATTATGGCAAGTCCGTACTAGGCCAGTCAGACCAGACACCAATGACCCTGAACGTCAACATCGGACAACAGAATGCAATCCAACCCGCCGAGATACAGGATGTAATACAGCTCACGCCGGACGATTGGAAGCAGGGAGAGTAGAGCGGTGCACTGTGTAGGCATGCTGAATAGACCGCACCAGTCCAAGCAGATCAGTCTTAATAGGCTGGTCTGCTGTTATTTTGCCCTGATTGATGTACTGTACGCGCCAATATGGGCGGCTTTGATGGCTTGTCTTGTATCTGATTGGGTAACAGCGAACTACACTAATTACATATGATCGTGCCTTGTGCGGGCGCGTGTGGGCGGACAGATACATGTGCATAACGCTGATACATTCAAATCGATTTGGCTTGATTGTTTGAATTACACAATCACATTTATTGATTAAACGTAAATTCAAATAATATATTCAAGATTAAACGTAATTTTAGCATTTTGAGCACAATAAAATAGACAGATACACCCACCGGGACCCTATTACAGGAATGCACCCCGCGGCGGTTGGTCAACCCTCCCAGCAAATTTTAAAATAAAAAAGCCGTTTATAGCGCGGAACACCGATTCTGAAAAATTTTTAAAATACAAAAAGGCCGTTTTGAGTAGATAAAATATATTTACATAAACTATTGCAAAGTAAAAGTAATTACGCTATAATAAGAGCATGAAATACAAATCGAATCGGAGGGGTTTAAAATGAAAAATGTTGTTGCATACTGCCGGGTATCCACAGACGGCCAGACCGGGGAAGATAAGTTCGGAATAGAATCGCAAAAGCAGCAGATCATGGAATACTGCCAAAAGAACGATATGCAGATTTCAGACTGGTTCATTGATGAAGGTGTGAGCGGAGTTAAAGAAGATCGCCCAGCATTTGATAAGATATTGTTTGATGATGGTGTTAAAAATCCTCCGGTCGAATGTGTAGTGGTTGCTAAGAGTGACCGTATTGCAAGAGAAATCAAATTGTATTTTTACTATGAAATGCTGCTACAGAAAAAGGGAATTGAACTTATCAGCGTGTCAGAAGATTTTGGAGAGTTTGGAGCATTTGCCCCAATGCTGAAAGCGTTCACTATGATTATTGCAGAGCAGGAACGTATTAACATAAACAAGCGCACATCGTTTGGTCGGGGCGTGAAGTCCAGAAGCGGCGGTTATTCGGGCGGTAAGGCTCCGTATGGCTATGTGGTGAGGAATAAGCGACTTGAGATAAATGAGCCGGAAGCAGCAGTTGTCCGGTTGGTTTTTTCCGAAAGAGATAAAGATAACACGCTGAACACAATTTGTAATTTTCTAAATGATCAGGGATATAAAAGTCGTAAAGGCGGGCCGTTCTATATTTCAAACGTGCAAAGCATTTTAGGGAATAAAAACACTTATCTCGGCATGTACAAATACGGTAAAAGCGATCAGTGGGTTGAGGGGCAGCAGGAAGCGATTTTGACAGGGGAATAAAACCGAGCGCAGCACTTGAAAAGGTGTTGCGCTTTTTGTCTGATATGGTATAATTTGGATATATTTTAAGAAGGGAATGCACTTATGGCCGAATATACTGCGAATATTGTTAAGTTTATAATGGAAATTTTTCCTATGATTGGAATTGTGTCCACGGCGACGGTAGCGTCAATCGCCACATCTTTATTGAGAGCCAAGTTTAAAAAATCAGATCCAAAGCCGTCTCTTGAAGTAAAAATTAAAAAGCTATCATCATCACTTTACGACTCTGCGAGTCTAATTAATGAAGTCGAAAAAGAAATAGCACAAAAAGAAGGAATTGTCGTAAAACTGCAAAAGGATGCAGATACATATAGCGAACTGTCAAAGCTTAAAAAGAGTGAGGTAGAAGCAATCACAAGTGTGTTACAAACGACACTAGATAAGCAAGGTGATAAATCGTTTTGGTCAGGTGTCATTGTAAATGCGCTGTTCTTTATTGCCGGTGCTATTGTGTCCGTCTTAGTCTCATTCTTGAAATAAAAACAATATTGACAATCCTGCATTATAGCGGTACAATATAGACAGATTAATATAAATTTAATAAATTGCTCTGAGAGCGCTTTAAGCGCCGGCTAGTAGAAAGTTGGAAAATACTTTCTGTTTGGTCGGCGCTGTTTTTTATTTAAACGCAGCGGAGCGAATTGAATCGGAATGGAGCGTTAATTATGAAGTACAGAAAGAAGCCAGTTTCTATCGAAGCGATCCAATATGACGGAAACAATGCAAAGGAAATTCTTGATTTTGCTGGGACATCGAATGGCGTATGTATCTCTGACGGCTCATTACTAATCAAAACGCTTGAAGGAACCATGACTGCCAGCGTCGGCGATTTCATCATCAAAGGAGTAAATGGTGAGTTCTATCCCTGCAAGCCGGACATATTTGAGAAAACATACGAACCGGCCTAATTAATCCGCTTACACCTTTTTTCCTCCTACCGCCCCGGTTTTCTTTCATTTTCCGGGGCGGACATATGCCAGCTGAGCGCGGTAGTAATCGCGGCCATGCAAGCCCGACACTTGCGGCTGGAACCAGAATGATTTTATTTTAATTGAGGTAAGAACATGAAATTTCATATTGACACAGGCAGCAACATTTCTCATACATGCACATTGTGTGGAAAGCGTATGAAGAAAAATATATATCCGTTCAGCTATATGGACGAAGAAATATTTCATTGGTGGGTATTCTTCCATTACTTGTTTAAGCATGGCATAGGTGATTGGAAAGTCAAAACAATCATAAAGCATATTTTTATTTTAATCTTGACGATTTCCATTACAGCAATTACAGCGCCGATAAAATTAATTTGCTTGCCATTTTGGTTGTTGTACGAATATGTACTTTAAATAATTTATGGAGGTACAGTCCAATGCAGCGTTAATCGGTACGAACATAATTTTATAATTGCGCTCTGTGGGACTAGCAGAGCGCACATACATGCACTGCGGCGGTAAAACGTAAAAGCGTGAGAGGGTTCGAATCCCTCGCGGTGCAAAACATAGTTTCGTGAAGCTGCGCACAACTCATGAAGCTGACAGCCGGCAAAGACCGGCAACATGGTAAAGTATGCAAACGGTTAAAGCTGGCTGCCTGTAAAGCAGTTCCCTTCGGGGTTCGATAGTTCGAATCTATCCTTTACCACCAAATTAACAAAAATGGCAGGAGAAAACAAAATATGAAAGCAGTTAATCTCAATATTTATGGGGTAAAATGCGATAACCCAAACTGTGATTATAGGGACATGACGGTGCCTATAAGTGATTATAAGAAATACTTAAATAAGCCTTGCCCAAAATGTGGAGCAAACCTGTTGACCAAAGCAGATTATAAAGCAATGAAGCGGCTTATGAGGATTGCAAAGTTTTTCAATTTTGTTTTCCGCCACAAATATTGTAATCCGGCCGAAATGGTAACAGGCCATATCGAAATGAACGGAACAGGGAAAATGAAGATAAACTTATAAAATCAGCACGGCGAAAGGAGCAATAGCATGGGACGTAAACCACTGGCACAACCGAATCCAGCTATCGCTCAAAGTATGCAGCGTGACAAGGCGACACAGGATGTTGAGCGGCTTAAACAAGAATTGCACGGAATTCGTTCAGGGCCAGAATTCGGACTGTATCAAAGCACCATAAAACGCGGCGCTCTGGTCAAAGCTTATAAAACACTCGGTGAAACATACCTTATGTGTTCTACCGCTCGCGAATTAATTTCTATGGTTAAGGAGCGTAACGATGAAATCGGTGCAATCCCAGACAGCCATAAAACGGCGATATGGAATCACTTTAAGGCTGCATATCGGGAACTTGGCCCATATTCTTTTTATCACTTTTTAGTGTATATGGAATGGAGTTATCCGCCCGAAATGAAATTCTACGCGAATAGAATCTGCGTACTACAGAATTGGGCATATCAGCTTGAAAGACTTGAATTCGGTGAGCTGGACATTCTTGGACTGTCCGCGCCGCCACGTTCCGGTAAGACTGGTATAGGGGAGCTTTATTTATCATGGGTTATGGGACGTCACCCGGATAAAAGCATTTTGTTTGCCACACATACAAACGGTATGGCGGTAAAGGCTCAGGCCGATGTTTATAATCTGATTACCGATCCCCGCCGCGGATGGGGAGAAATATTTCCGGGATTCACGATTGATAAAAGTGCCGAATACTTGTGGGTTGACCTATCGCCAAAAAGCGCTCCAAACATGTACAAGTCAATTTACTTCCGAGGGATCGACGGTTCGTTCGCAGGTATTTTGGAAGCATCATGGCTGATATATTGCGATGATTTAATCAAGAATATTGAAGAAGCCATGAACCCGGACAGATTAGATAACGCTTGGCAGAAATACGGCACCGATATTTCGCAGCGCCGTGTGGACGATAACGTAAAGGAATTGCACATTGCGACTCGCTGGTCGATCAACGATGTTGTTTCAAGGTTGGAAGACGAAAACGAAGGAAATCCGCGCGCAGAATTTATTAAAGTGCCCGGGCTGAACGAAAGCGGAGAAAGCAATTTCATGTTCCCATGTCGGCCTATGACAAAAGAACATTTCGAGAAGCTCCGCAACAAAATGGACGATGTTTCATTCGAGTGTATTATTCAGCAAAACCCGATTGAGCGGGACGGGCTGTTATTCCCCGAGAGTGTATTGGTTTCAAACGAATACGATGTTTTGCCGCCGGGAGAACCAGATAGAATATGTTTCGCTTGTGATGTGGCCTGGGGCGGAGGGGATTACCTGTCAATGCCGTTTGGAAAAGTATACGGAATGGATGTCTATATTGATGATGTGGTGCATTCACCGGCTGATAAGTATACGACGAAGCCGCTCGTTGTAGGTGCAATTATCCGGAATAATGCGACTGCCGGATTTTTCGAAGCGAACAATGGTGGCGATGAATATTCGGACGACATCGAGAGATCGCTTCGTGAAAAAGGTTATCGGTGTGCTATTCGATGGGCTAGAGCACCCACAAATAAGAGCAAACTAGACCGTATTGTCGCTTGTTCACCGGAAATCAAAGGAGCCATACAGGACGGCAGTGGGTACCGGCTACATTTTAAATCAAAGAAACTCCGTAAAGGTGATAAGGATTACGAAATGTATATGAAGCACCTGACCGGATTTAATCAGGGATCAAAATATCAAGGCAAGCAAAAGGATGATGCGGCTGATGGTACGGCCTCATTGATTACAAACGTTCTCGGAGGAGTACCCACCGGAAAAGTTGGCACATTTTCAAGAAGTTTACTCGGAATATAAAGGGGTGACAAAATGTTTAGAGGGCGCAGACAGATTTTAACATCCTGCTTGCCAAAGCAGATGCAACCGAAAGGGTATTCAGGGGCCACACTAGATCAAAACACACTGCCCAAGGAAATTTCAAGCGCAATAATGATTCATAACCGAAATGTTGAGGATATTCGCAAATTGAGGGCCGTTTTTAAGGGCGATCAGGATATTTTAAAGCGCGGCAAGGATGGCACTGACCGGTTCGTAAATAATATGGTTGTCATAAATTATGCGAACGCTTTCACCCGGCAAATTGTGGGATATACATATCCTGATGGGATTCAGTTTGTCCAGAACGATGAAACTTTTTTGGTCGACGTGGAAAAAATCAATCGGTTCATGAAAGCCGAAGATAAAAACACGCTCGATAAAATCATGGCGGACGAGCAATCTATTTTTGGTACTCATTTCAGAGCAATTTTGCCCGATGCGATTATGCCGGACGAAACTCCGTTTGAAATCGTAAATTTGAACCCTGATTATACATTTGTCGCGTATTCTTCTTATAACACGCAGCTACCTGTGTACGGTTGCACGTTCTACCCGATTTTAGACGGGCAGACCATCACCGGATATGTTTACCAGATTTATACAAGCAATATGTGTTACACCTATAAGTCTATATCCACTTACGGAGTTCAAACACAGGATTTTGTATCAGCCAAACCGCATATTTTACGGTCGGTTCCAATTATAGAGTACGCAAACAATGAGTTCCGCATGGGTGACTGGGAAATGGCGGTTGAACTGTTCAACTCAATCAATAATATGGCATCGGATAGCTTGAATGATGTTACGCAGACAGTACTTTCTTATCTTGTATTGTTTGGAGTGGATACACCTACGCCAGAAGAACTCGCAGACATGAAAAAGAATCGCACCATGACGTTTCCGGGCGCTGTGGGAGTCACACAGAACGCAAAGTTCTTGACTGCACAGCTTGACGGCAGTTCGGCAGATTTGCTCCGTACATATCTTGAAAATGCGCTGCGCGTGGTTGTTGGAATCCCTGATCGAAACAGTTCCGGCGGCGGTGATACGGGAGCGGCAATCGATGCGAAGAACGGTTGGCGTGAAATTGATACGGTTGCGCGGAATAAGACAATGTTTACCGAAGCGGCTGAACGGAAACTGTTAAGAATTGCATTGCAGATCCTTTCACCAAAACATGTTTCTTCTGACCTGACCGTCGTCGATGTTGACATTAAAATTCCAAGAAACAAGAGCGATAACCTGCAGACCAAAACACAGGCTGCGCTCAACATGAGCCAGATGGGTATGGATAAGGCTGATATTGTGGAAGTATTGGACACAACCACAGACCATGAAGGGCAAATTAAGCGCTGGGAAGCGGCGGAAAAGCAGAAGCAAGTTGCATCGGTTAAGGCCACACCGCCCGACCCAAATAAAACTGATCCAGTCCAGCCCGTACCTGTTGACAATTCTGCGAAACAATAATATAATAATATTAATTAAATATCACGAAATGAGCGCTTGACGCCGATTGACTTGTAGAAATACAGGCCAGTCGGCGTTTTTTTATTTATCAAAAAAAGTGCGAAGATGCACGGTAAAAAGTACGAAAGACAAAGAAGTCTTTAAAATGCAAAAGGAGAATTATTATGGCAGATTTAAAAACACTTTTAGGCGACCAATTCAAAGAGGGCATGACCATCGAAGAAATCACCGCGGCACTGGCAGATAAAACTTTTGTGGATCCGTCCACTTTGCCGAAATCGGTTACTAAGGATATTTTCGATAAAACCGCAAGTGAACTGGCAAAGGCAAAAAAAGACCTCGCCGCAAAGCTGACCACTGATGAACAGACAGTCGCCGCGCAAAAAGAAATTCAAGACCAAATGGCGGCACTTCAAAAGGAAAATTCCCAAATGAAGCTGAAAGAAAGTTTCATCACAAACGGTTATGATGCTAAAACGGCTGCGGAACTCGCAACAGCATATTCCGAGGGCGACATGGGCAAATTCGCCACATTAAATGCAAAGTTCATGGAAGGCACAAAAACAGCGTTACAGGCAACCATAAAAGAACAATTGCTAAAAGATACACCTGGTCTGCAGGCGGGAAATCCGGACAATCCCGACTCTCCGAGTGCCGGAGCCGCAGCGGCCCAAGCGTACAATCAGCAGTTCGTACAACAGAAGGAGTGATAACTTATGAGCCACATTAACGTAGAAACCTATTCAAAGCAGCCTGCGTTTATCGCAAGCGAAGTCGGATTGAGAAGCAATTCTCAAACAATCCCGCAGACCATGGGTGTACAGGACGGTATCTATAAATTAGTTGCTGTCGGTACTATTTTCCCGGCAAACGATGCAACCGCGATCGGCGTAATCTATGAGCCGGTGAATGTTACATTCGGAGACCATGAGGGCGGCGTAATCATTGGCGGCCACTTGTATGGAAACAGACTTCCGGTAGCTCCTGCAGCCGCCGCAATCACAGCATTGCAGGCTAAAGGGTTATATTTTGAAGATGCAGTTGGGATGGTGAGATAAAATGCCTGATATTTTAACGATGATAACCGAAAAAGATCGGTTGGACTTTTCTCAGAATTATGGCGTAAGGCGCAATTATGACGGCGATACTGAGTTTCCGGACATGAAAACGCAATACCTTGAAGCAGAGTATTACAGATTATCTGATTCGCTGCAGCTTCCTACAGCTGCCATGGTTCATGCGCTCAACTCTGAGGCAAGAACTGGTACCCGCCCAACTGCCGAAAAGGTCACAATTGAGAAACTCTTGATTAAAGAGAAAATAAACCAAGACGAGCGTGTAATGCTCCTGAGCAACAGGGGCGTTTCCGGCACAGAAGCATTACAAAGATACATATTTGACGATATGACTCGCTTGGCTGAAAGCGTAAAGACTCGTACCGAAGTTGCAAAGCAGGAGCTTCTTTCCACAGGTAAAGTAACCGTGAAAGAAAACAATCTTGACCTTTCCATGGATTACGGTGTACCGGCTGAAAATTTCTATACTCTTGACTGGAACGATCCGGATCATGACATTCTGGGCGATATTCAGGGAATGGTGAATTATGCGCGATCAATTGGCAAGAACCCGGTTCGCGCCAAAACTTCCACTGCAACACTCATGAAGATGCAGAAGAACAACGGTATTCAAAAGGCAATTAACGGCGTTTATATGGTGGGTGCCTTGCTTACTCCGACTACAATTGGAAATCTCATGGCGCAGATGTTCGGATTCATCTTGAAGGTAAACGACAATGTTTATGCTTATCCGAACGCAGATGGCACAAAATCCTCCAAGCGGTATTTTGACCAGAATAAATTTGCTCTGTACACTGTGGGCATCAACGGCGCGGTAGGCACCGGCTTATGGGGCGAAACATCTGAGGAAAGAGAATACGGCCAATACAGCGCAAAGTCGGCACAACAGTTCATTACCATTACGCAGTGGGCAGAAAAAGACCCTCCGGCTGTCTGGACAAAAGCAAGCGGCCTGTTCATTCCGGTTCTGCCTGATCCTTACGGCTTGTTTATCGCCACAGTATCGCAGGATACGCTCGGAGCCTTGACGGTTACATCCGCTGCGGGTACAACGTCCGGAACCACTAAAGTTACTGTGTTGCCTGCTTTGACAAGCGGTAACAGCTACAAGTATAAGACCGGTTCGTCTCTGACTGTGCCGACATTCAATCAGTTGATTTCTGGCGGTTATACGAACTGGGACGGTGCGGCTGATATTACCGCAACAACCGGAAACAGCGTTCTTATTGTTGAGGTTGATTCAACCGGCAAGGCTAAGAAGGCTGGACAGGCAACAGTTACAGCTAAAGTTTAATTTTGAGGAGCTGAAAGTATATGGCAGAGCAAATTGATACGCTGAAAGCATTAATAACCGGTACGGATTTAGACCGGTACGCGACAAATGATACGGTGCTTGATTATGCTCTGTCCTATGCGGAAGGCGAAATTCTGAAACGCCGCAACGCGACCGAATTAGAAGCGCAATATCTTACAAATCAGATTCAAGGCGCAATCTATTATTTAAGTCGTATTGGCGCAGAGGGATATAAAAGCACCGCAGAAAACGGTGTGACCGTAAACTGGCAGGACGTTCCCGAATGGCTTCAATCGGTAGTTCAGAGACTGGGCGTGATTAAGTAATGCTTGAACGCAACAAAAAGCCCCTGTATTACTGCGAACGGTTTATCCAGGACGATGTGGAACAGTTCAAACCGCCTGTGAAACGGTATTTGAATTTCAAGTCGATCAG
>Ga0302286_10003431_pt1 | contig 10703 bp, 19 predicted proteins | sample III_Fen_E2_3_FD_198765 | JGI IMG/M metagenome (GOLD analysis project Ga0302286, IMG submission 198765) | Peat permafrost microbial communities from Stordalen Mire near Abisko, Sweden - III_Fen_E2_3 | ecosystem: Environmental > Terrestrial > Soil > Wetlands > Permafrost | place: Sweden: Abisko...
CTCTTAAGGTATTACCCTGTAATGTGGCAATAGCGCTTGCAAATAGTAAAGAAATACCTCTGAATGTAGTCATCATCGTGCTCCATGCCCCTGTAACTGTCTTTGCTAAAATAGTATTTGCAATAAACTCCTTGAGCTGCATGTTACCTGCCTTCATCGCAATAGCAAGTCCTGTGATAGCCATCGACAGTAACAATGTAGTTTTCTTGTGCTCCACCATCCATGTTATTAGCTTGACTGTGCTTATTTCCATCTCTCCGAAGGCATCGGACCATTTTTCTGCGATTGGAAGCATTGCATCCCCCATTTCCTTTTGCTGATTCTGTAATTTCACAGTTCGCTGCGTTGCACGGTCAGCAGCAGAGATATAGGTTTCTCCGGCAGCAGCCAGCTGATTCTCAACGATTGAAGCCACGGCCTTCATGAAATCTCCTGTCTCTTTTGTCTTTTCTCCAATCTCTGCTGCTGAGATACCCAAGTTGTCAAGGATTAAAGGAGACTGACGTCCAAGACCGGTAACGATACTGTCAGTCATGTAGTCCACGCTCTGTCCTGTTTGTTGGGCTTTCAGCTGTGCAAATGCAAGATATTTACCTAAGTCCTGCAATGGAATTCTAAAGTCCTTCGCTTTCACGGCAGCCGTCATCAGCGCAACGTCATTTACAGTATTCTTTGTCGCCTTACGTAGATTATCCAGCAGTCCCGGCTGGTTCATCCTATTAAATGCTCGAGTAACACCATCGGCAGACTCTGCCATTTCAACGCCACCGGCAACAAACTCTTTAAAGCTGGCAATAGCCTCGCCTATCTTATCTGCTATCTTCGAGAATATATTCCCAAGAAATACACCTGAAGTGATATCAGATTGTGCGATATCACTAAATGATTTTGCGTTAGAATTCAGTTCAGCCATCCGGCCTGTCACCTTATGCAGTTGTGACTCAAGCTTTGCATACTCCTGTGGATTTGTTGCCTTCGACGTGCCGTTGAGTGCAGAACGCAGCTGGCTAGCTTCCTTTTTCAGCTGATTCATTGTCAGTACATTAATATCCATCTTACTACGCATCTCATTCATCTTCTTAGTATTATCCGATATCTGCGAAGTATAACTTTTACATTCAGCGGCAAGATTCTGATACTCTTTTGTATTTTTCTTGCCTTCCGCCTCCATTTCTATCATTTGCGTGCGGCGGTCTTTCTCTTCCTTTTTCAAAAGATTAGTCGACTTCTGTAGTTCATGGAGTTCCTGTTGTGCCTTTGAGGTGCTGGCTGAGATGACGTATTTTATTTCGTCCTCAGATAAATGTTTACCCATTGTCTTTTTGATTAAGTGATGATTCTAGTTCCTTTCTTATTCCGTTGCGTATTTCGTCATTAAGTCCATACATTATTTGAGGGAATGTCTCATGATACAGTACACCCCAGACAACACGGTTATAGACGGCTATCTTAGCCCTCTTTGCCTTTGCCACGCGATCATTTCGTAACCGATATGCCATATCTAAGAATCTGAGATATGGCAATATTCTAACGTAATAGATATGATCTACCCCGGTGAATGAGGCATCAAAAGGCATCGACACAAGATGTGATAATAAACTACCTGTTATTACCTGATAATTCTCCGTAACGACCTGTTGCTGGGTTTGAAATATTTTCTTCAAGCCTGCGCTGACGGTTTCATGAATGAATTGCTGTCGAATGAGATCTTCTGTTATCATATATTCTGTAAATTTACAGAAGCAAATATATGACATTATTATATAAGGATAAAGGACACTTAAAAATGAAAGTCCCCTACTCTATTAGAGCAGGGGACACCTGAATCAATCTTTCTCCCTAAACATCCACCTGAAGTGGAGACCGTAAGAACCTGGTTGACTCATGAAGTCATACCCGGCTTGATGGAGCGCATCGAATATCTTTTCATTGTTTACATCTGCAGAAGGATCAATATCCTTAATCGCGATGCGAACCTCGTCTGTTGAAAACCAATGCGTGGTGTCTTGAGGACTTCGCGCAGGCTTATATTTCCTAGATAAGGCATCAAGATAGATGTTGATATCTGTATCCTTATTTTCCGTTTTCTTTTCGTCCATCTGGCATATATTTTATGTCATAATTTAATAAGTCAACAGCAATATTCTTAATCTTAAGAAGTTGCGTATATGAGAGTTCATCCAGCGCCATCTCGTTACAGACGATGCTGTACACAGGTACAGTTTCCCCCTTTTCATTTGTCAGCAACACCTGTACTATTTCAGGTTCTTTTGGATCGAAGTTATCTGAGAGATTCATATCCTCATCATACTTCGTCTCACGAATAAAATTAATTTTCGCGCGTATCATAATTGTTCCTCCTTCTCTTCGCCAATTAATTCCGGTATAATAAATACTAAACTCGTAGCTGCTGTTATCACCAAAAAAATAATTCCGATGATGACTTTCATTATTATGATGATTGTATTCATAAGCCAACGCCCTCCGTATATTCCCGAATGATCAGATTTAAGTGAATTTCAAATATTGTCCGTGAAGTCTTGTTAGAGTATAAAGAGAAGTTATTCGTCGCAAGGTATCTACAGAAGTCTGTATCCTCAGATAGAGGATACTTTTTGTGTAATTCTTCTATTTTACATTTTATATCATCCTCCATTGCGTCGATAGACTCGTCGTTAATGACGCTATCAGAATATCTATCGTAGATATATCTTTTAATCTCCTTATCAAAATCATTTCTTAGAGAAATTCTTTTTAATTCTATAAAATATGTCATTCGTCGCCTCCTTCCTCATCTTCTTTTTCGACTACCATAACACCATCACAATTTATGAATACCTTTCCAAATATCTGTGTCAGGTATATATTTGCAATAGAGTTATCAGTTCCAGAATAACTAATACTAAGGCCGTATGGCCCCCTATAAACATTAATAGACCTTTTTGTCTTTGATTCTTCACAAATACGTTCTATATCCTCTCTTATTTTTGACAGGATATCTTCTATTTGCTTTTCTGGAATAATACAATTTTTCAAATTATCAAGATAATTATTTATTTGCTTTTCCATTTTATTCTTTGCACGCCAAAAATGAATATCTAATAAAACGTCTTTCATTTATTACCTCCTTTTCGATTAAGTCTATAAACTAACCATCCGGCGCATAGGCCTGCCGTGATGGCGAATACTGGCTGCTGCTCGATTGAGACTGCAGCACCAAGCAGGCACAAAGTTACGAGATTGATTCTTAACACCAAAAGACGGGTTACGGGGAATTCTGCTATACGGCTATAGAAATTACTATTGCCATTTAGCCACAAAGAAATACTCTTTCTCACTTTACTTACTCTCTCAACAAGAGAGTATGAAGGCTGATTTTGAACCTGATCAAAATTAATTGTCTGTTGCATATTGCTACATGTTTCGCTTTAGTGCCCGTTTCCTTCAGTTGATCAGCCGGGGCACAAAAAAGCGGCTGTATCTCCTGTTGCGAAACACGTAGACTCACCACAAAGGGCAAAATTTACTGGAGAACAGCCGCCATATCATTTACCTTAAAGGTATGTATATTTTAGGCACAAAAAAACCTGATGTATAATTATCAGGGCTCAACATCATCACCCTTTGTAGCTTGCGCTACGTATTTCGCTGGTGCAAATATAGATATAATATTTGAATCAGCAAAATATTTAGAGAAAAATTACCAATTATTTTCTTTGTTTTCTAACATAGATACTTTTAAGTCTTTGAAAAAAGAATATAAATCATACATAAGCCATTTTTTACCTCTTTCTCCATTATTATATCTAGGAATTATTTCTGCAGGCTTTGAATTATATCCAAGCGTCCTTACTATAATTGGATTATAATTAAGAATTATATTTGTAATTGTAAATTTCATTCTCCCATCTTTAAAAAGTAATTCCATACGCCCACTAAGATCACCAGCCAACTGTCCATCTACAATAATTTGTGTTGGTTTATTTTCAGATTTTATCACGGAACCTGGATTCTTATAATATCTTCCTATGAATTCTTTAGCTCTATTAAATAACTGTTCCGATGATAAATTATTAATTGTATCAATACTTGAAATCACAAAGGAACCACCATCTACAGATAGTATACAGCTTTTCATTATTGAATCCGGGGACGGATCATTTGTTTCACAATAAGACTTTTTGATATCTTTTGCAGACATCGATAGACTAAAAATAATAGCAATAATTAAAAATAATTTTTTCATACTCAAATTTTATTATAAGGAATATTATATTTATCAAATTCAGATAGCAGTTGAGTTTCATTATAAGTTATGATATTATATCCTTGACCGCATAAATCTTTTATTTGTTCTTTTTTCTTAGGGCCAGCTTGATAACCAATAACAACTATATCCGTTTTCCTTGATATTGCTGTATTCATATCCGCCCCATATTTCCGCAATAACGAACCTAATTCGTTTCTCTCCGGAAAAGCATAAAACTGCCCAGTGATAACTATTTTCTTTTGAAAAAATGGAGTGTCTTTATTTTCCACCTTTTCAGAATCCAAAGGATCTAATGTCGAACGGTCATAATGTTTGCTTTCTCTGTCAGCAACTGAAGGCGGGCGAAATGGCCTCATAGCTAATCTTATTTCAGCATTCATTCTCTCCCTAATACAGAAATTTATAAACGTATTAGCATTTTCCTTCGATGAAATGTAATTAATAAGATCATCATCTAGTTTAAATTTTTCTTCCATAGTTTTAAAAATTAATTCCGCAAAGGTATAAAAAATTAATAATATAATACATTTAAGAATGAAATTGTTTCCACGATTATTGATAACATCCTGATATACATCAGTTAATCCGTGGAGACAAATTTATGAGTATATATCAACATTATGTTGCTTAAATAGATACGAATAACTACCTATTGACCTCCGGAATCATACCTATTTTATATTCCCCCTGTAGGGGCAGATGTTTTCCCCTATAGGGGCACATCTTTTCCCCTGTAGGGGAAAATGAAAAGATTAATGCTTTCAGATGATCGGAGCATAAATAAAGGATCACTAAATATAAGCTAAAGAAGTTGGGCAAGGATTGCTGTAACTTTCAGCACAAATCTTTCGACAAAAAAGTTGATTCCACGCCTAATATCATGTAATATAGTAACATATATTAGTTCGTGGAATCAATAAAATAAGGAAAGATATTAGTTGTTCTGAAATAATATAGTATCTTTGCGGTCGATTCTTTGTGGCATTAATTGCTATTTGGAATTAATTGACAACAAAAGGGCAGGATTTATCCTGCCCTTTATCGTTATCAGAACTCCGAATATTCTTCTAACTTGTATTTATCGGTATTATCCCAGAATTTGGATACACGGTAATAAATTGCTTCGATATTAGCACCTCTAAGAGGCTTTATCTTTACTGCAAGGCTATTGAGATCTACTCCATACTTTGTTGCGGTTCCTTCGAACCGTTCTGAATCTTCGCAATGTGCGATGAGGGCACCTACATTGCAACAGAAAATCTCATCGGTCATAGTTCCATTCATAGAGTCTATGAAGAACATCCACTCATCCTTTGTGAAGATTCCTTTTATTTCCCCTAAAGAAACCTGTCTGATAGTTTTCAAACGCGATATCGCGGATACGATATCACTATTAAGAGATTCATACTGACTCTTAACGTAAGTCAGCAGCTCTTGCGGGATTCTTAGATTTACCTGCTTTGTCTCCATAATTATATTTTTTAATTTAATCCCTCGTACCGTGTAGATATTCTATACGATCTTTTTCTGTATTGTATGCCACTATAGCCTTCTCTTCTTCAGAAAATTGTTTCTGAGTATAGCAATAGTTATTGTCATTGTCAAACTCCTCTATAAGTGCTTCTATCACATCATTTCCATCTTCCGAGGCAAGGTACAGGGCCGATATTCCACCATCCCATACGTTAAATACACCTACTATATTCATAATATTTGCCCGTCATGCCGGTAGCTCAGCGTTAAATTAAAAATTAGTAACGTCTATTCTTTTAATATCTCTAAAATTAATATTAGCCCCCAGAGAGTTTACATTCAGCATTATAAAACTCATTGCTTCTTTGTAAGAATCATATCTACTATAATGTTCAAATAGATGCATTTGAACTCTTTTTATTTGCTGTTTGCTGTTTGCTTCAATTACACTTGCATAAACTTCATGAAATTCATCAAGCTGATAATTAGCATAAAAATAAGTCTTTTTCATAATCTTTAGCTTAATAAATCCTTTGGCTTGTAATCACGGCGCTACCGTTCGAATAGCGCAAATCGAACACGATACAAAAATCAGATTCAACTTTGTCGTGCAAATCTCCTCGCAACACTAGGCACTTGTTTTCGTGCCAGAACACCGTGTAATTGCCTGTTGCGTGCACACAACAGGTGCCTGTGTACTTATTAATAATTTCACACTTAGCCGCATTAATTGCTTCGGCTAAAAAATTTAATGGCATTTTTTTCGTTTCCATAATCTTTGTTTTTTAAATTGTTACTATTTGTATTAATTGACTCTGCAAAGATAACGTAAATATTTGTATTTACAAAACATTTACATGATTATTTTAAGAATATTACAACTTCTTGATTTATATCAAGTAGTAATTTTTCTTTATATATTATATTATAGGAATTGTGAATAAAATATGTATAATATAAAAAGAGAAGCAGGATTTAATGTTTCCTGCTTCTCTTTTTTAATTCAATATTGCAATCTAATGCCTCTGCTATGCGGTTAAGAACACCTTGATTAATCAGGCATTTTGCAGATTGCGATATGTCTAGGATTCCAATAACTTGGTCGAAGGCCATAGCTATAACCCCTTCCATCTTGACGAAGAGGGACTGCTCTCATCAGCTTATTTCCATAGCCTCTGATGCTCCAATCCTCTGGCCAGTCTTTGATTTCCCACCTGAGAACCTGACCCCATCCGTCACCAGAGTTTTTTCCAATATGGGTGCAGAACTGTAGCAACTCTGCTATCTCTTTGGCATTCCCGACGCAATACCAGTCTATATACGGACAGTGACGGTAATACAGTTTCAAATGGGCATTCTTGAACTTTCCACGCTGAATGTCTATTTTCTTCTTTGCATCGAAGTGTTCCTCATGACGCAACCAGTCTCCTGTCTTTACTTTAAAACTAGAATCTTCTGCCACAACATCCGGGAATTGTGCGAATGAGCATGCGTAAAACCACAACTCATTTTTAGGCCCTGATTTCAAAATAGGAACATTAATATTTGCACCGGCCCTCACATTACTTTCCCGACTTTTCGTAATAACCTGCTCCGGCATCTCCCTGCGCACAAGATGATAGTATAACACAGCATCGAGTGGGAGATACTGATCGCTGATCACTCCCGTACTCAGATATGCCCGTATCCTTAGATTTGTATATTTCATAATTCGTCTTTTAATATTTCCTTAACTTTGTTAAAGGCATTAATGTCTCTTTTCTGAAGCATTGAAAGCATTCTCTCTCTTCCGACTGTCGGAACAACAGATGTTGTCCTTGCTTTCTCTGTAAATACTTTGTAGGTGTCTAGCAACGGCAAATCATTACTCAAGATATAAGTAATAATATCCTTATCCGTCCATTCTGCAAGAGGAGAAATGCGTATTTTACCATTTTTCTTTTTATAGAACATTCCCTGAAATTTCAAAGACATCCTTCTGGCCGAACTCTCCTCTGCTCTGATTCCTACAAAATAACTATCATAGTCATAATAACAACTCATCTTATCGCTTGTATGAGTTCGTCCGTCACTTTCCCTTTCGCAATGAAGTATTTCAAGATTCAGTTTACCCCACTGACGGATAACATCCTCATAATTATCAATTATAAATGTCTCTGTAGATGTTGCAAAAAGAACTCGAACATCTTTCTTATGTTTCAGTATCAAGTCAAGCATAACGCTCGAGTCTTTTCCGAAAGAGCATGCCACGTATGGATTATTAACCTGTGCTAACGCCCACCTTATAAAGCCACTCGTTTTGTTAACAAGGGCTTTATACTGTTTCAGCCTTGCGTATAGCAAGGCTGTTTTTTTATCCATTTACAAAGAGCTTTTTCGAGCCTCCTGTTTCAAAGAATTCTGTTACATCCTTCTTTGCCTCATTTGCAGCATCGATATACTTTACAAAATCTGAGTTGTTAAACTCCACTTCTGAGTCCACTACGGTAGTATGAGACAAATCTATTTTAAGATGGCCCATACCAACACGTCCATTACCACCAACCTGGCTTGCCTGGTTCGCCCATGATTGGATCGTAGAAAGGAAAGCACCGGTCTCGATGTCTGTTGTATCCATCAGGCAAACTTTCCAGTAGAACCTGGTACCTGCTGCCAGCGTTTCTGTGTTATACATCATCTGACCTCCCTTCAGGTCATCCGTCAGATGCTCCTGCTTGATAAACTCTCGTTTATTCTCATCCTTCGTATCATCCCGTCTGGTGTTCATTTCCACTTGACAGTATGACCAGATGGATTTTATTTCATCATCCCCATGAAACTGGGATGGAATAAGGTGCAACGTCTCTTTACAGATTGGGATCATCTTCCCGATACTTACTTTTCCCGGAAGAATTACATTTCCAATTGAACAGCCAAGTACGCTGATCATCGGAATTTCTTTTCTCAACTGTCTCACCTTTTCGATATCTAGGTTCTTTCCACCGGTACTCTCAAGTGATCCACCGGAGAATAACAGATTGAAGCTATCCGCATCTACCTGCACTTTTACACCATCCTTTTTTGTCAGTATCTCGATAGCTGCTAGGTCTCTGAGCTTGCCCCTGATACTGTTACCGGATATCACCGGTACCTCTACGATTTTTCCGTTTTCTTGTACAAACTTCTCTCTGCGAAGTTGCACGATAGTACCATTTTTCTCACCACCATTATGGCAGATGCTGCTCAAGGCGGTACACACTCCTTCTAATACGTATGTCTTCATATTTCTCCCCTTTCAAATTTTATATTTTCTTTCCTTTCTTGGTTTTTCAGTCTCACGATCATGGTGAGGTAAGTGCTTTCACTTCTCAGCCAGTTCAGCACTTGTTCATCTTCGCCTGAATCAACAATAGCGAGGATGTCACGTCCATATTGTGCCTGTATTTCTACAGGAATACGACGCTGAAAGTTTGTAAGGAATACTTTCAACGAGTCTGTATAACTCGCAGACCGTATAGCATTCTCAAATTGTTCCCATATCACACGAGGATACTGCATTTTGTAATCCTCCGTAATACTGCGCCAGAGTCCCCAAAGGAGTTTCTCCGCGACTGTCTCTTGATTTATTTCCATAGATTTATCATTTATCGTCCGGATTGCTTACAGGTCCGTCCGTCTCCTGTTTATCAGAATAAAGCATAAATGAGGCAAAGTCGAATATCTCTCTACCTCGATATTCCCTTATCTCTCTTTCTAAAGCCATCCAGTTCTTAAGTCCCGCTTTCATAATCCGTCCTGGACTGTAATTCCCAGTGATCACTTCTGTCTGCGAGAACTGAAGGTTAAGAAGTCCGCACATACATTCATGTAAGTTTTTGAGCAGCTCAATATCTGGAGTAACATGCAACTCATCGAGTTGCCACATCCCATCCATATGTTTAAACAGTATGTGTTTCTGCCCTGTCTCTGTCAAGCATACCATCTCAGCACCCTCTGTGATAAGTTCAAATATCTTTCTCTTATCCGCCTTTGTAAGACAGAACCACTCACCATTCTTAATAATGTGCGAGTAAGTACGGAATCTCTGGGGCTTATCTCTTCCCGTTTTTCTTTGCACAATCTCCGATGCTTCGTCAAAGCAGAACATCGCCTCATTAGAAATGATCGTGCCAGGATACAGCCTGTCCCGATCATTAAAAGTATCTTTTACCCATTTGTCGAATTCTACACCGGTACTCTCCTTCCCGGTTATCCGACACACCCCCTTCTCTTCACCATAGCGTTTCCCTTCCCCGCCTATGGCATATATCTTTTCACATACATTCATTTTTAATTACGTGATTATTTACTTAAACGAATTATTTTTGTATAAACGATTTTGGTATGCGGGTTTGAAGATACAACATCCAGCTGTATCGATTTACTTCCAAACCTAAAGAATAAAAAATGCTTCGGTATGTTATGGAGGATATGGTAGAGGGTATCACGATTCTGTATGTATCCTGTAAAGTTGCTTTTCTGGAGGCATCCAGAGAAATCTGTCCAGAGATCGTGGTATTCCATACACTTGAGTGTGTCTGTATGCCCATTTACGTAGACAATACTATCTTTAGCATGCAACTGAAGGGGGATATCCGTAGATGAAGCCGTCTGAGAAGCTTCTAATGTTCTCTTTGCCTTTATGCCAAGTTCTTTGATGACAGACAAAAGGGAATCATTACTATTCTTAAATTCAGAAGCCGTGAGAGTAAGGGCAGTTGCTTTAGCAGCCCATTTTCCGGAAGAAGTCTTGTACTGAGTTACTCCGGACATTAGAGCCGTCTGGTTTGTCTCGAGACGATCGTTGTCTTTTCTGCATTTCTGCAAAGCCGACAACGACCACACGAGACTTCCAACTAAAACTACTAATACCGCTATTGAGATAAGGATGATTTTTAATTTCATGATGCAGGGGTTATTTCATTTTCTACTCTGATTCGTT
>Ga0302286_10003434_pt1 | contig 10696 bp, 4 predicted proteins | sample III_Fen_E2_3_FD_198765 | JGI IMG/M metagenome (GOLD analysis project Ga0302286, IMG submission 198765) | Peat permafrost microbial communities from Stordalen Mire near Abisko, Sweden - III_Fen_E2_3 | ecosystem: Environmental > Terrestrial > Soil > Wetlands > Permafrost | place: Sweden: Abisko...
TGGTTGCCGGTATCCGTACCCCACAACAAATTACCAAAGAAGGTTCACAACGCTGGGCTTTACTGGCAGGCATTTCGGAAGAAGAACGTGTTGCCAAATATCCTTCGATGGAAGAAGCCATGCCTTCGATTTATAAAGAATTGGATGCTATCCAGACTAAACTGGAAAATCATTATAAAGATATGCAGGACATGGAATTTACCGTACAAGAAGGTAAACTTTGGTTCTTGCAAACCCGTAATGGAAAACGTACCGGTGCTGCCATGGTAAAAATTGCTGTGGATATGCTTCGTCAGGGTATGTTGGATGAAAAAACAGCTATCCTGCGTGTTGATCCAAACCGTTTGGACGAATTACTTCACCCTGTTTTCGATAAAAAAGCTATCAAAGAGGCTAAACTGATTGCTAAAGGATTGGCTGCTTCTCCGGGAGCTGCTTCGGGTCGTGTGGTGTTCAATGCCGATGATGCTGCCGATTGGGCTGCCAGTGGCGAAAAAGTAATCATGGTTCGTGTGGAAACATCGCCCGAAGATTTAGCCGGTATGGCTGCTGCTCAGGGAATTCTGACTGCCCGTGGCGGTATGACTTCGCACGCTGCCGTTGTGGCTCGCGGTATGGGTAAATGCTGCGTTTCGGGTGCAGGTACGTTGAAAATTGATTATGCAACCAAAACCATGGAAGTGGACGGTTTAGTTGTAAAAGAAGGCGATTATATTTCATTGAACGGTTCAACAGGTGACATTTTCTTAGGAAAAGTAGGCACTATGGAAGCCGAACTGGATGCCGACTTTGCCGAATTGATGACATTGGCCGATAAACATACCCGTATGACTGTTCGCACCAATGCTGATACACCTCACGATGCTCAGGTTGCCCGCAAATTCGGTGCTACCGGTATCGGACTTTGCCGCACGGAACACATGTTCTTCGAAGGTGAAAAAATCAAAGCCATGCGCGAAATGATTTTGGCTCCTGATGAAGCCGGTCGCCGTGTAGCATTGGCTAAAATCCTTCCTTATCAGGAAGCCGACTTTGAAGGTATCTTCGAAGCCATGGCCGGTTGCCCGGTTACCGTTCGCTTGCTTGATCCACCGTTGCATGAATTTGTGCCTCACGATGATAAAGGTCAACAGGAAATGGCAGAAGCTATGGGCGTTTCTATCAAAGTTATCAAACAACGTGTGGATTCGCTTCACGAGCAAAACCCAATGTTGGGTCACCGTGGTTGCCGTTTGGGAAATACGTATCCAGAAATTACCGAAATGCAAACCCGTGCTATTCTGGGCGCAGCGTTGGCATTGAAGAAAAGAGGTATTAAAGTTATTCCTGAAATTATGGTTCCGCTAGTGGGGATTAAATTTGAGTTTATCGAACAAGATACCATCATCCGTCAAACAGCTGCGAAACTGTTTGCAGAAAAAGGCGACAGCATTGAATTTAAAGTGGGAACCATGATTGAAATTCCTCGCGCTGCACTGACTGCCGACCGCATTGCTGCAACAGCTGAATTTTTCTCATTTGGCACCAACGATTTGACTCAGATGACCTTCGGATATTCGCGTGATGACATTGCTTCATTCCTGCCTATTTATCTCGAAAAGAAAATCCTGAAAGCCGATCCGTTCCAGGTATTGGATCAGATTGGGGTAGGACAATTGGTGCAAATGGCAACCGAAAAAGGACGCTCGGTGAATCCGAACCTGAAAGTAGGTATTTGCGGCGAACACGGCGGCGAACCATCGTCGGTTGAATTCTGCCACCGCACGGGATTGAACTATGTAAGTTGCTCACCATTCCGCGTACCTATCGCTCGTTTGGCTGCTGCTCAAGCTGCATTGAGAGATTAATTCTAACGTATCATTCCTCAATAGGAAAGGGCTGTTTCGCTTGCGGAACAGCCCTTTTAGTTGGAACTCGCGAAACCCGATTCAAATCAGCAACATTAAAAAAATCAAGACGACTTCAATAAAATAACATCAGCGGACTTTGTTATCGCATAAATATTCGCATTTATGAAGCAACGCTGACATTCATCTGAAATATCGATTCTCTTATTTTACGTCGCGTAATTCGATTGTTCTTTTCATTGAGCATTTGATGGAATTACAGCACATTTCTATTCCGATTATTCTAAAATATGTTTTTCTTGTATGGAAAAAATGATTTACAACCAAAAGAAATTTCTGTTACCCGATAGTTCCCGTAGCATGTCGTGTTATCATGCCAAGGTAATGGAAGACGGAATTATGAAGTTGACCATTCATGATTGTAAGCATTCCATACAACTGAAAAACGATTTAAATAAACCCGAAGAGGTTCAGGAGGCGATTGACAAACTCACCAACTTTGCCAACGGCATTCTTGACTTGCTTCAGTTTATTCAGAGAGAATATGATGCGCCGCAAAACCAACCGATTGATTCCTATTGTATAGAAGAATTGTCTCATTGTCACTAAACACCAACTATATCTGCCCAAGTATATTTCAGTTAGTTTAATCTCTTGTTTATTTTTGAAAAAGCCGCCTGTGAAGGTGGCTTTTTTGTTGTCCTATTCTCCTCATGGCTTTGAAGGGTATAAAGTGACCTGCGACATGGATTGACTGAGTAAGTATAGAAGCATACGGCTTGGCATTTAACTTCCTTGCGCGTTCGGTATATAAATGATTGCAACGTTCAATGCAAGATATTCCTTCATGGACGCGCTTTTTTTAGTCTAAATTTTAAATAGTATTAATTCTAATTGCAATATTTATAAATTTTATTAAAAATCATTTTGTCATATTATCATATTAATTCGTATTTATTAAGTTTGTATTGTTATTGTTACTGTTTGCTAATGTATTATGATAATATACGTGTAAATTGAGCGTTTAAAGCTAATGTAGTTTAATATATGTCTTTGTATGGGTCAATTAATAGTTTGTATTATGTAATATATATTAATAAAAAAAATAATAACCCGTATTCATATAATGTCAAAAATGCCATAATGACATGTTTTTGTTCTGCAATGGACTCTTTATGTTTTGCAATGACATATTCAAACGCTGCAATGGAGTCTTGAAGTGCTGCAATGAACTCTTGAACTGTTACAATGTCAGCTTTTGGTCTTGCAGAGAACAGTTGCAGTGTTGTAGACGATACTTTGAACGTTACAGAGGATACTTAAAGTTTTTCAGATAATACATAAACGGGATGTAACGAACCCTGAAAGTAGAAAATGGAAATTGAATCGGGTGCAAAACTGTCTTCATACAATCACCATAAATAATAACTTTAAAAATTTAGTATTATGACAAGAAATGAAATGAATTTAGTGAACATGTTTAAAACCGTCGATTGGTTTTTAGCTGTAAATCAGAACCTGTTAAATGACTATCCCGCTATTCTGGTTGCTCACTCGCATTTACAAAGTGAAATTGCAATTATTGACGACCTGACAGAAACTCAGGCGCAGGGCACCAAAGTTCAAACCGGACTAAAATCAAACGAAAAAGTAGAACTGGATGGGGTAATGATAAAAGTATCCAATGCAATGGGTGCTGAAGCGGCAGCCACCAACAATCAGGAACTGAAATTGATTGCCGACTGGCCTAAATCATTGCTGAACCGATTGCGCGAAGGTGATTACCATGTAAAGGTGCAACAAGTGTATAAGGTGGCTTTGCCTTTGGCTATTCAACTTTCAAAATGGGGCGTTACGCTGCAGGAAATTGAATCGTTGAACACACTTTCCGATTCGTTGCAAAAACGCACCCCCGATATACGCAATGTAAAAGTGGTTTCAAAACAAGCTTCTACCGAATTGCGCGAAAGAATCAGCCTGCAAAATACAGAATTAAAAGATACGCTGGATAAACTGATGAAACCCCTAAGCGGTATCAACCCTACACTCTACGGTCAATACACCAATGCCCGCATTGTGATTGACAAATCGGCTTCTCAGTCAAAATAGAAAGACGAAACACCAGCGGAAGTTCCGGTAAAATAAAATACAGAACAGGATAAAGGAGCCAAGGAATTGGCTCCTTTGTATTTTATTGCTAGGTGTTGATAAATTCATTAACCGAAATATGTGAAATTTAAAAAAGAATGTTTATTTTTGAGCCAAAATTTAGATAATACTTCTAAAAGCAGAATGCATAGTAATTTATAGATTCGGAATGGGACTTTTCAAAAAAACTTAAACAGATTGGTTCCCGGAAGATTAGAAGATACTTGTTGAAAATCAAACAAATAATATAACAAGAATATGGAACTGGAAATTTCAAATTTGACGTTAGACAAATTGTACGAATTCGAGCCTTTGAGCAAGGAAACCTTGATGTTTTGTCAGGGCTATCATTTATATGACATTAAATCCATTGTGCAATTTTATCATATGAATGGAGAGCTGATAAATCAGCTGAAATATATTCATCCTGACCAGGCAAAACCCGGTACAGAATTGAAAAAAGTGTATCAAAAATATAATCTGTTGATTCAACCCTACGCTATTCCATTAAAAAACAGAAAAGATATTTTATTTATCGGCTTAACTGAACTGATGCACAGAGAGAATCTATCGTTATGGTTAATGGATAGATGTTCTCGTAATGGTTTAAATAATCTTAATTCAATATTGAAATATTACAGGACAGAAGAAAGTTTTCTGAATTTGAGGTTCTTTGGCACTAAAATGAATGAACAATTAATTGAATTATGTAAAAGATTCAATGATTTAGAGATAGAATCGGTTATTGATCCGGGGGAAAAAGCGTTTAAGTCAGTTCAGAAGCTAAATGAATCATTATCGGCAACACAAGTCCTGGCACTTGATAATTTTGTTGAAATTAAAGCTGAAAAATTATCATACAAGAAACAGGAATGTCTCCAAAGACTCCTGAATTGTAATCATGATACATTTGATTTGAAGGCAATCTTATTTCTCGATGACGAACAGATAAGCTCAATCTTTAGAATTGATATCGTGACAACAGTCGAATTGATTAAATTAAAGGATCAATTAAAAGAATTTGTTGATTTAATTTCAGTTCGAAGAATGGATGAAAATCAGTATTTGAATCTGCTGAAAATCGTGTTGCCCGAAACAGCTTCATTAAATCATGATCAAAGAGCCATGGTATCAGAATTTGATTTTAGCAAAGGATTCCCAATGTTTAAAACAATAGATTTCCTAATTGAAAATAAGCTGATATGGCGCAAAATAGATGGCTATATTTTTAGAAATAATACTGAATTTTATAATGATGTGTGTTTACATAACGTATCGGAGATTGCTGCTGAACTGTCCAGGACCAAATCATTTATTAGCGAGAGAAACCATAAATTGTTTTACAAACTGGATAAAGCCTTTTCCTTCCTGAAATATGTAGATAGGTCTGTATTTAATTTGCATAATTTTAATGAAAGTAAAGATGTCATTTTTGTGGATGAAAAACTTGTAAATGAAATCAACAATGCAGAAGGAACACACTTTACCGCACGGTTTATCACGAAAATATTTTCCATTTTTTATTCAGATAGTTATCAATTAATAGGAAAGAACGACTATTATAGTTATTACCCTAAAAATGAATGGACTAATTATTATTTGGTTTCACTGAGGCTAGTAGAAAAAATTAATATCTACGAGATTGTAGAATATATTGAATATCTATTTTTGAGTAAGGTAATAAAAACCTATAATTTTTCGTTGGTGAATGAATTGAAATCAGATACTAATATCGGGGATCATCTAGACAAAGATTTACTAGATACTATTAAATTTATACTGGCGAATGAGTATGGTATAAAGCTGGATAAAAATTATATGACCAGAATAAAAAAAAATACGAGCATATCAATAAAAGAAGCTGTTTATGAAAAAATAATGCTTTATAAACGATCGATGGATATAGAAGAAATCTGTGAGTATATGTATAGTATATACCAATATCAAAAGTCGGAAGAAAGCAAAAACATATTAATTAGGTATCTGGATAAAAATCCACTATTAATGAATTATATAAATGTGAAAACAGGACGTAGGGAATGGATGATAAAAAATCCTGTTTTAGTGGATGTGCAGGTTTGTTGAGAAATAACGGTTTAGTTGCCCTGTATTTAATAGATTTCCAAAACCTGTTAGGTCTCTAAAAAACAAATAGGTTAGCAGATTAAGTGTGTCGTGTGGGAAGTAGGAAAGCAACCCTTCGCCCGGCGGGTGAGGTCGGGGATGAACCGCCTCTGGCAGCGGAGGTTAATATAATTTTCAATAATCAAAAAAATACTATGAAAACAATCAGCATTCAACTACGAAAGATGGTTTTGATTCTTCTTTCCATTCTTTTGATTCAACCGGTATTGTGTTTAATTCATTCGCAGTTAATCGAGCCGGTAGCCATTCGTCCGGCAATGAAGGTAAATAATCTGAGAAACGGTAACGAGAATCCCATGCGACTGGACAAGCTGTCGGTTGACATTCGGATTGTCGGGCAAATAGCGGTTACCACGTTGGATATGGCTTATTATAACCCGAATTCACGGGTAATGGAAGGTGAGTTTAATTTTCCGCTGGGTGAAGGACAAACGGTTTCCCGCTTTGCATTGGATATTGATGGAACGTTGCGCGAAGGAGTGGTGGTTGACAAGGAGCAGGGACGCAAAACATTTGAAGCAATTGTCAGACGGGGTGTTGATCCCGGCTTGCTGGAAAAGACCGAAGGGAATAATTTCCGAATGCGTGTTTACCCGTTGCCTGCCAAAGGGACACGAAGAGTGGTGATTGCTTTTGAACAGGAACTGACCAATAAAGGAAACTATGATTTGTATGTGCTACCTCTCAACATAACGGAATCAATCAACAAATTCGCTGTACATGTCGAAGTGATTAAAAATAAGGTGACGGTGGACACAGAACACAGTGGATTGATTAACCTGGCATTCAACAAATGGAACGATTCGTATGTGGCCAATCTGGAACAGAATAACTTTGTACCCGACAAGCAAATTGCGCTTTCGTTTCCACATACAGGTAATTCCGAAAGGGTGTTTACTGCTGTTGCTGACCAACATTCCGATTCGTCATATTTCTACGTGAATATCAGACCTGAATTTACCCAACAAATCAAAACATTACCGAAACGAATCACACTGTTGTGGGACAACTCCAATTCAGCCCTAAACCGAAACCCTGAAAAAGAAATAGCGGTGTTGGATAATTATATCGGGAAAATTGGTAATTTGACAGTGGAACTCGTACCTTTCAATATTAAAACCGGAAAACCCGAAGTGTATGAAATTCAAAATGGGAAGTGGGACAACCTGAAAACTGCGTTGAAAGCCATGGTTTACGATGGAGGTACTTCGTTGGGTTGTTTGGATTTTACAAAGTTCAAAAGCGATGAAATTCTGTTGGTTACGGATGGAATAACAACTTTTGGAAATGCAGAACCCAAATTCTCACATACGCCAGTTTATACAATTAATTCTAATATCGCCGCCCATCCCTATTTTCTGACTTACATTGCACAACAAACTGGAGGAGTATATATCGATTTAAATAAGTTTAGCACCGATGAAGCATTGCTGAAGTTGACCCACATCGATTTTCATTTTATCTCGGCTCAGGCAAAGGAGGGGCAGGTTACCGGTATTTATCCAACGCTGCCTTCTCCATTTTACAACACATTTAATCTTGCCGGAAAACTTCATGGTAAATCGGCAATGCTTGTGTTGAATTTTGGTTTTGGTTCAACAATAACCTACTCCAAAACGGTAAACATAACGGCGGATAATTCCGTTGATCCTGCCATACTAAGTCGCTTGTGGGCAGAGAAGAAGATAGCGGAATTGAGCTTGAACGAAGAAAAAAACAACGATGAAATTACCCGAACGGGAAAGCAATTTGGCATTGTGACTTCCAATACCTCATTGATTGTGCTCGAAAGAATGGATGATTACCTGAATAACGACATTGTTCCACCCGCTGATTTGCAGACCCGGTATTTCGAAATGAAAGCCCAACGCGATAATGAAAGGGTTGACAAACAGAAAGAACACCTGGGCAAGGTCATAAAATGGTCGGACGAACAAAGCAAATGGTGGAGCACCGACTTCCAGAACCCAACGCCGATAAAGAAAAATGGGAAGAAAAATAGACTTACAGCGCCTGTGATAAAATATGATAGAGAAGTAAAGGATGAAGAACTATTAAAAACGCAGGAAGAGCTGAATAATACTAAAGTAAGAATCTCCGTATCCGATGTAAAAGGCAATGATGAAGCCAATGGGATGGATATTGCCGATGTAAAACAAGCAGTAACACAAGAACTATCGGGATCTTTACCGGGAGTTATTTCCCAATCGAATAGTAAAACAGTAAGTAATTCTACTATTGAGTTAAGTGCCTGGGATCCGCAGACACCTTATCTGAAAGTATTGCAATATGCTACTGCAGGAACAGAGTATGCAACTTACTTAAAGCTTAAAAAGGAATACGGTTCGACTCCTGCATTCTATGCCGATGCCGCCGATTTCTTTTCAAAATCGGGAAAGAAAGATACGGCCATCACCATTATTTCCAATCTGGCTGAACTTCAACTGGAATCGCCTCAACTGCTAAGACTATTGGGGAATAAACTGCTCGATTTAAAGTGTACTGCAGCCGCTGTAAAAGTATTTGAAAAGGTACTGAAGTTGAAAGGTGAAGAGCCGCAATCGTATCGCGATTTAGGACTTGCTTACGAAGCCAATGGTAATTACCAGCTGGCCATACAAACCCTTTATGAAGTGGTGAAGAAAAATTGGGATAATCGATTCCCCGGGATTGAGCTAATAGTGATGAATGAAATTAATAACATCATTGCCCTTCATCCGGGGCTTGATTATAGTTTTATCGATAAGCGTTTGATAAAAAAAGAACCGGTTAGTATTCGGGTGAGTTTAACCTGGGATACCGACAATTGCGACATGGATCTTTGGGTGACAGACCCCAATGGTCAGAAATGTTTTTTCCAAAACAAACTGACTCGTATTGGAGGTAAAATTTCAACTGACTTTATAAATGGTTATGGCCCTGAAGAATTTATGCTTCGGAAAGCGTTGAACGGAAAATACTTGGTGCAAGCAAATTATTATGGAATACACTCTCAATCACTACTTGCCCCTGTGAATTTGCATTTGGTTTTTATTACAAATTACGGTAAACCCAATCAAAAGAAACAAGAAGTAACCATCAGGCTCGAAAATAAGCAAGACGTTATTGATGTAGGTAAATTCAGTTTTGAGAATAAGTAATTTTGAGGTTGGGAAGAGAACGCAACAACAACCAATGAGTGTTTAAAAAGAAGTTTCCTGCATTGTTTGTGCAGGAAACTTCTTTTGTTTCCAACCTTTAGTTTGCAGTAGCAATTCCTGTTTTGAGGTCGATGGTTATGTTGTTATCTTTGGGAGCCGGATCGGTCCACACGCTTTGAATGGCACCTCCCAATGTTGCGCTCACGGCTTTTACGGTTTGAATGTTAGCGTTGTCGGTGGTGCTGAGTGTTTCGTCGCCGGCATAATGTGCCACAAATGCATTTGAGAATATACTGTCCAGTTTATAGGCATTGATATAAGTGGCTGGAACGTTGTAAGGTGCATTGTTAAGCATGTAATACGAAATCACTCTCATACCCGTACTCAGATAGTTTTTGGCATAAGCTTGAAAGGTTGTGCCGGCAGGAATGGTGCTGTAGGTCACGCCATCTATTTTTCCCGAAACAATTTTCAATGTTTTGTTTACGGTATTCAGCGTAATCGTGCGGTAAGGACATGGCGCCGTCACTGTGCTTCCTGTTTCTACATCGTAAATATAACCCTTGGTGCCTGTGCCTTTGGCGATATCCTGAGCATGAAAGTGTCCGGTAAAGACTATGTTCAATCCCGAATCGGCTAGGGCAGTTGATGTATTCTTCCAGTCGGAAATCAAGTATTCGGAGAACATGGTGCTTTGACCTACAAAATGCTCGACAATGCCGTGATGCATCATGGACAATAGGATTTTATTTTTTGCTTTTGCTTTTGAAATAATCGTCTTAACCCAAGCAAGCGTAGTGGCGGAGATACTTCCGGCGGTTTCGCTTGGAGCGTAATGACAGGCATCGATGCCCAACATCCAAACTCCGGTAACCGGTTCAGAAACATAGCTTAATGAATTCGGGTCGCGTTCCACGGCATTGCCATACCCGCAGTTGGCATAGATAGTAGCAAAATCCGATGCGGATACGTTGGCTATAGAAGCGGAGGCGGTTCCCAAGTAGCTCGTTGCAGCCGGATTGTTTACATCGTGATTTCCGGGAATAACCAATACTTTAATTCCATTGTCGGAAAGCGTTTTGAATAAAGCTGCCACAGCCTGATGATTCACTTTCTCACCGTCTTTGGTTAAGTCGCCTGTTACCAATAGGAAATCCGGTTTTTCAGCAGCAACTGTTACCAAAATATTCTTCAAGATGGCACTGCTTTCGATAATCAGCTTGCGGTCGGCCGCCAAATAACCCTGAAAACTGGCATTAGCAGGCAAGGTAAACAAGCTCGGATCGAAATAGTGAATGTCGGAAATAACCATAAACTTCACGGTTTCAGGCATGATCTTCACATCATCATTGCTTTTACAACTGTTAGCTAACACAATAAAACACATACAAATAAAATAAACGAGAAAATTCTTTT
>Ga0302286_10003435_pt1 | contig 10693 bp, 11 predicted proteins | sample III_Fen_E2_3_FD_198765 | JGI IMG/M metagenome (GOLD analysis project Ga0302286, IMG submission 198765) | Peat permafrost microbial communities from Stordalen Mire near Abisko, Sweden - III_Fen_E2_3 | ecosystem: Environmental > Terrestrial > Soil > Wetlands > Permafrost | place: Sweden: Abisko...
CAGACTTTACACCAATAAAATACTTACCAGGCAATAATGAAACAGACCCAAATACGGTATCAATTTGTGTTATTGATTGTGGATCAGTTGTTCTTGTTCTAGCATAAATTGATGATAGCGAACCACTTAAAGCAGTAAGATTAACACCGAATCCCGAACCCATTACTTTAGATCCATATATACCAAATTGAACGGTAACAGAACCTGTTAATGGATTCGTTGCAGAAGTTTGCACGTTCCCTGCCCCATAATCATACCAATCTTTAAGTATATTGCTTGTCATATACGAAAGCTGCGTTATTGTTATAGGTTCTGTAACAGTAAAGCCGGTATAAAAAGCATTTCCCAAATTGGAATTATTTAGATAATCATCACCACCAGTCAAACTTGCAGTATTTATTTGAGCAGGATTAAGAACCTTACCACTAGCATAACCAGTTTCTTTAACCCAAACAATTTTGTCAGTTCCCGATACTTGTGCACCTGTAATATCCATCGTTGCTGTTACACCTCCTGTTGAAGTTCCTAAAAGAGTACCACCCGTTGAATTTGTATACCAAGAATATACGGGATTTGTCGTTACACCCGATGCTAAGTTTACACCCACAATACCTGTTGTTCCACAATACGTACCATTATGGGTAGTAAACGTTTTAGGCCAATCGGAAATTACAACCGTATCAATAGCATCAGGACATGGATCGCAAGGACGATCGGTTGCCAAACGATTATCTTTTATTGCAACGACATAAGTACCAAAATCTGTTGCTGTATAAGTAACATCTTTTATTGCCGTTGTAACCGTTTCGGTATAAACAGGTGTTGTTGCAAAATCTTTGTACACATTTACTAAAAACCCAGGATTTACTTTTGCTGCGGTTAATACTTTTGAAACAGGCGAACAGGTAATAATATCAGCACCTAAACTAATAGTAGGACATGGTGTTTGAGCATTACATGAACCTTGAATTATCTTAGTAAAAGATCCAATACCTCCCGATGTTCCTGAAATTGGAGTTGTAGTACCGATACCAAGCTGACCAGCATCATTTTGACCTGTAGAATATATATTTCCGTCGGAAGCAGTAACAAAAGACCAACCATCTCCATCGGAAACTGCTACTGCATTTGTAATTTTAACTCCACTACTATATTGAGCCTGAGTTGGTACTTTATAATTAGCGGTTGTAATATTACCAACACCTAAAGCTCCTGTAGTTACTGGAGTTCCTATGTTATCATAAACGCCATTCATACCAAACGACCAAACTTTACCCGATTTAGTTGAAACAATTGATGTTTCTTGACCTGCCGCTATTGAAACTATGGGATCATTATCGCCTAAATAAACAGAACCAGGATATAAAGTTGTCCAGTTTATTCCAGCTTGAACTCGCTGAGCACAAGCATAATTAGTTCCACTACCTCCTTCACCAAGTTGCCCCATCCAACTGCCACCCCAAGCCCACACATTACCATTTTTATCGAGAGCCAAGCAATGTTTATCTCCAGCAGCAATCATAATAATATCGGTAAGTGGCGTAGTTCCCGCTTGTGTATTTCCAATACAAGTAACAACCTTACCTGCATATAAACAAGTAGAAGCATTAAAAGTTCGACCCAATTCCTCATTATAATTTGTAGCATAACTTCCTCCCCAAGAATAAACCGAACCATCAGAAGTTAATGCAAAACCTGTTTTATCTCCAGCTTCAACTTGAATTACACCAGTTAATCGGCTAGTTGAAGAAGCACTCGTTTGAACAAAAACGGGCAAAGTACTTGATGTTGGTGAATTATTTCCCAATTCACCATCATTATTGCCACCCCAGGCAATAGCATATTGAGTTTTGGATGTAGGATCTTTATATACAGCGTAAGACGTAGTATTTCCACCAGATACAGAAATGATATTTTTAAGATCTGCTGAAGCAGCTGTACCTGAAAGACCTGCAGTTGCTCCAGCCATTACTAAATTAGGCTTGGGGCAAAACGATTCTGATCCTGATGTAGTATTTGTAATTGTAGTATTACCTAATTCACCATTAGTATTCAATCCCCAAGCATACACTTTTCCGTCACATGTCATTGCAAGAGTATGAGCGCCAGAACCAGCATCAACAGAAAAAATAGGAGTCATACCATAAATACGTGTAGGTGTAGACAAATAGGCACCAACAGTTGGTGTAATATTATCAGGTCCAACACCAAGTTGACCCAAAGTATTTTTACCCCATGCAAAAACATTACCATTTCCGCAAATCATAACAGAATGGGAGTTACTTCCAGATACAACAAAGTTTTGAGCAAATACTGAAGAAACAGATATTGCAACAAAAAGTAAGATAATTCCAATACGCTTTAACATAGCTTTATGTATTAAATGATACAAATAAATCTTTTTCCCACGAGCTTTAAATAAAGAGCTCTTCCCATACAAAATTAAGACTCGCTAAAATATTAAAAAGTTGCACAACATTTTTACTAATCTGAAAAAGAAATTAACATCAAAATACTAATAACTCACAGAATGCTTATAAACAAAGGGATCTGAACTAATAGATACTTTTATTTGAAACAAATTAGTACTCTTTTTTCATCATTATTAAACAATAATTATAAGGATAAAGGAATGCAATCAATCTTTTTTAAAAATATTCTACAAAATTAGATTTGCATTTTCGAAAATTACGTACCTTTGCACCTCGAATTTTAATTATAGTAATTCATTAAATTATTAATCAAATGGTTAACCAGTACGAAACCGTTTTCATTTTAACTCCCGTTTTATCTGAGGCACAGATAAAGGAATCGGTTGAAAAGTTCGAGCAAATCATCACCGATAATGGTGGAGAAATTGTTCAAAAAAAACACTGGGGTTTAAAAAAGCTTGCCTACCCCATCCAAAAGAAAAACTCAGGTTATTATCACCTAGTTGAGTTCAAATCTGAAGGAACGCTTATCGATGTGATCGAAACACAATTCCGTCGCGACGAGAAAGTACTTCGTTTCCTTACTACAAAAATGGACAAATTTGCAGTCCAATATGCTGACAAAGTAAGAGCAAAATCACAATTAACTGAAAAAAGCTAAGTTTATGTCAACGAATCAATCAGAAATCAGATATTTAACTCCTCCAACAGTTGAAGTTAAAAAGAAAAAGTATTGCCGTTTCAAAAAAAGCGGAATCAAATATATTGACTACAAAGATCCTGAGTTCCTTAAGAAATTTGTAAACGAACAAGGAAAAATTCTTCCTCGTCGTATTACTGGAACTTCTTTGAAGTATCAACGCAAAGTGGCTACTGCAATTAAAAGAGCACGTCACATCGCTTTATTACCTTATGTTGCAGACTTATTAAAATAATCGAAACCATGGAAGTAATACTTAAGCAAGATATATTAAATTTAGGCCATAAAAACGATATCGTTAAGGTTCGTAATGGTTACGGAAGAAACTACCTTGTACCACAAGGTATAGCTATAGAAGCTTTAGAAAGTGCAAAGAAAGTTCATGCTGAAAACATGAAACAACGTGCTCATAAAGAAGCTAAAATTAAGAGTACTGCAGAAGGTGTTGCAGAGAAACTTGTAAATGTTACCTTATCAATAGGAACAAAAGCAAGTGCTACTGGCAAAATCTACGGTTCTGTAAATAACATTCAAGTTGCTGAAGCTTTATCAAAAGCTGGTTTCGATATCGATCGTAAAACCATCTTCTTAAAAGAAGCTGCAATAAAAGAATTAGGAAGCTACACTGCTAAAGTTGTTTTATACAAAGGCGTTGAAGTTGACATTCCGTTTGAAGTAGTTGCTGAATAAGCAAACAAATAATATATAAAAAGGAGCTCAAAAGGCTCCTTTTTTATTATCAAGAATTATGATACAAAAATTAAATACACTTATCACAAAAAACATTAAATCGATTGAAATGCTTGGTGTGATAATGAGAATTACAAGTTTTTCGATTGTTAGTTGGTTTGGCCCCAAAAGTCCATTTATGTTTGTGTGGATATTTAATACAATAGATGCACTTCTTTTGAGTTGGTGTTCTGTCCTCAAAAAAGATATTGCTTATTCTTTATTAAATATTTTTTGGATTTTAGTTGGATTGGTTGGTATTTTTAGAGCTTCGGGAATGATGCACTAATCTTCGTTCGATTCGGCTTTCTTCCTAAATATTTTAGAAAACACATCTTCTATTTTTCCTACAAACTGAATTGCGATATTCCCTTTATATCCTGATAAAGCTTTCTTATTTAAGGTTGAAACAAAAATTGTCTTAAACCCTAATTTTTCAGCTTCAGATATCCTTTGTTCTACCCTATTCACAGAACGAACTTCTCCAGTTAATCCAACTTCAGCAGCAAAACACACCGACTTATCAACATATAAATCGAAGTTCGAAGATAACACAGCAATAATAACAGCTAAATCTAAAGCAGGATCAGTAATTTTAAGTCCGCCTGCAATATTTAAAAATACGTCTTTGGTTGCTAAACGAAATCCTGCTCGCTTTTCAAGCACAGCAAGCAACATATTTAAACGTCGTAAATCGAATCCATTTGAAGAACGCTGAGGTACTCCATAAGCAGCAGAACTAACTAATGCTTGAACTTCAACTAATATAGGACGAACACCCTCAATAGTAGATGCAATTGCAACACCACTTAAATTCTCGGCATTACCAGAAAGTAACATTTCCGATGGATTTGAAACTTCTTTTAAACCTCCCGATTGCATTTCGAAAATACCAATCTCGGAAGTTGAGCCAAAACGATTTTTTATAGAGCGAATAACTCGATATTGATAGTTTGTATCTCCTTCAAATTGAAGCACGACATCAACAGTATGTTCAAGTATTTTAGGCCCAGCAATACCTCCGTCTTTAGTTATATGACCGACAAGAATAAATGAAATATTATGTTCTTTAGCATATTTTAAAATTGCAGCAGTACACTCTCTAATTTGAGTTACACTACCAGCCGATGATTCTATTCGTTCAGTTTGTACCGTTTGTATTGAATCAATAATAACCACTTCGGGCTTTACTTGCTCAATTACACCAAGAATAGATTCAAGCTGAGTTTCGGGAACGAATAAACAATTTGAATCGCCAAAACCAACTCTTTCGGCACGTAATTTAATCTGCGACAAACTTTCTTCACCCGATACATATAAGCAACGACGATCGTTCAAGAGAAAAACAGTTTGCAACAACAAGGTCGATTTCCCAATACCTGGTTCTCCACCAAGTAAAACCAACGATCCTGGAACTAACCCACCACCTAAAACACGATTAAGCTCATTATTTTTGGTATCGATACGTTTTTCAGTTCCAGCTTCAATTTCACTAAGTGAAAATGGTTTTGCTTTTGAAGGATATTGTGGTACTGATTGTGAAGTACCCGAAGAAACGACCTCTTCAACGAGTGAGTTCCAAGAGCCACAAGAAGTGCATTTACCTATCCATTTGGGAGAGGTAAAGCCACATGATTGACAAACAAATAAAGTCTTAAGCTTAGACACGGGTATTATTGAATTTTTGTAAATTCCCGACGAAGATATGGATGCCTTTTATCTTTTTTACTAATATTGGCATAACGACAAATAACTAATATCCTGCTATTTAGTTTTTCAATTTTCCAATATCCATTAAAGGAACTCGAATTCTCAATTTTTAAACTAGCAATAACAATATTTTTCATTACCACTGAATAATTGCCTTTTGTGGAATCTTTACTAGCTTCAGGATCATCACGATATGTTTTAAGAATACCTGCTGCATCAAAAGTCCAATAAGCAGGATAAGGATTATCCATTAATGAAAATGTTTCAAGTTTCCATTTTCCAATTAATTTATGTTCTTTAGATTTCTTACATGAACCAAAAAAAAATGGTATAAGTAAAAGAACTGCTATATGTTTTTTGATTTGAAAAACTCTCATATTTATAATTTACTGACTGTAAAGGTAAAAAGTGTTTCTTAATTATGCAATAATTTATCGATAATCTTTGTTGTTGAATGTCCATCTGTCAATTCAATAGTTATCACTTTCCCTCCATTTGCCAATACAACATCGGCTCCAACAATATTTTCAACACTATAATCAGCTCCTTTTGTAAGTATATCGGGCACAACTTTCTGAATCAACTGCAAGGGAGTTTCTTCATCAAAAAACACAACATAGTCCACAAATTGGAGTGATGCCAGTATTGTTGATCGTGTTTCATTTTTTTGTACAGGTCGTGTTGGACCCTTTATTCGACTAACCGACTCGTCAGTGTTTAATCCTAAAATAAGAACATCTCCTAAATCGCGAGCCTTCGCCAAGTATTGAACATGACCAAGATGTAAAATATCGAAACAACCATTTGTAAAGACAACTTTTTTATCTTGGCTTTTTAATGTTTGACGTATAGAAACAAGCGTTTCAATATCTACAATTTTATTCGTAATGCTATCTAATTGACTCATTTGTTTTAGACTTTTTATTTTCAAAAAACAAATATATCATTGCAATGATTCCCATTACAATCATCATCAATGTGCTCGATTCATGTCCTATAATTGCATAAAGTAAACCATCATCGAAACTGATTCCATAAAGCAATAAAGCTGAAGCAACAATTCCATGATATACACCAAAGCCATTTTGAACAGGTGCAACTTGGCCTAAACCTCCAGCAACAAGTACAAACATTGCATCAATTATAGTAAGACCACTGGTTGCAGAAATTGAAAAGAATACAATAAACGTCATTAATAAATAGATTCCCCAAAGCAAAACAGATAAAAAGACAAACATCCATTTACGTTGCATTTTTCTCACAGAAAAAATTCCTTCTAAAATTCCTTTTCCAAATCTGTAAGCTTTAACTACAAGTTTGATCTTTCTCAAAAAGTCTTTGAAATATAAAGCAAGAAACACCAATGAGCATAAAAAGAGTATAATAAACGCTACTACAATTCCAGAAACATGATGAATATTAAACTTTTGATATAGTGGATTGAGAACAACATTTTCGAAGAAATTCCCAAAGAATGAAAATTTACAAATCAATAATATTCCCATCAATACAAGCAAAGAAATAAAATCAACAGATCGTTCAATAATAACTGTTGCGAAAAGTTTATCGACTGGTATCTTTTCTGTTTTGTTTAAAGCTCCACATCGCGAAAGTTCTCCAATACGAGGGACAGCAATATTTGCAAAATAACCTATTGAAACAGCGAAGAAACTATTCCTCAGTTTTGGCTTATAACCTAATGGTTCGATGAGCAAGTTCCAGCGATATGCTCTTACAGCATACCCAAAAACAGAAAGAATTAATGACAATCCTACCCAATAATAGTTTGCCTTTGCAAGATTTACGCCAATCTTTTTAAAGTCTTGGTCGCGAAAAACTAGATAGAGTAATACAACCGCAACTCCTGTAAATAGAAGATATTTAACGATGTTTATGATTTTATCTTTCAACTTATATTATTTTATTTGTTCGTGTATCGGGGAAAATAACGACTGGTTTAAAGTTTTTTGCTTCCTCAAAATCAATTGAAGCGTAAGATACGATTATTGTAATATCTCCAACGGAAAAACGATGAGCTGCCGGTCCATTCAAACACACTACCCCACTACCTCGTTCACCTTTAATTATATATGTTTCGATACGTTCACCATTATTGACATTTAAAACTTGAACTTTTTCGTTTGCAATCATATTTGCAGCATCCAATAAATCTTCGTCAATAGTAATACTACCGATATAATCTAAATTTGCTTCGGTTACTGTTACTCTATGAATTTTCGATTTTAAAACTTCTATTACCATATATATTATACTGAAAAAACAATATTATCAATTAAACGAATCTTTCCAAGCTTCACCGCAACGCAACCAACTTTCGTTTTTGGCTCGTCCCAATTATTTACAGCTTGCAATTGAATATTATCAACTATTTGAAAATATTCAACAGTCATTAATTCGTCACTATTTATTGTATTAATTACTTTTTGTTCTAGGTCTTTCAAAGAAATTGCAGGAGCATCTTTTTGTGCTTGAAATAATGCTTTTGAAATATTCACTGCATGTAAACGTTCTTCGACACTTAAAAGTGTATTGCGAGAACTCATTGCCAAACCATCGGCTTCACGAACAATCGGACATTCAATTATTCCAATTGGAAATTGTAAACGACTTACCATTTCTTTAATAATGGTAAGCTGTTGAAAATCTTTCAATCCAAAATATGCTTTATGAGGCATAACTATTTCGAACAATTTTTTTACAATAATTGCCACTCCGTTAAAATGACCAGGACGATGTGCTCCTTCCATAACCTTATCGAGCATTCCAAAGTCCCAAACTTCGGTTGATGGTGTTGGATACATTTCAGCTTCTGATGGGAAAAATATAAAATCGACTCCTAATGCTTCGAGCATTTTTGAATCCTTATCGAATGTTCGAGGATAATTTTTTAAATCATTCTTATCGTTAAACTGAGTTGGATTTACAAAAATACTAACAACGGTAAAATCATTTTCACTTTTCGAACGACTTACCAAAGAACAATGTCCTTCGTGTAAAGCACCCATAGTAGGAACAAAACCAATGGTTTTGCCTAGTTTTTTTAATTCTTCAAGTTTATTTTTTAAAGTAATTATACCTTCAACTATTTCCATAATAAAACAAAATTGACTGCAAAAGTACATAAATTGTTAATTCAATTTTGGAAAATGACGACAAACTCATCGAAAGAAAACACATCTGACACCATGTCAGACAATTCTGCCATGGCTAGCATTTTATTTTACTGCTATTTACAAAAATAAGCTGACACGACATTTTTATAAAACGACAAATTTTCACAGAAATAGACATACATTTGTGTTGGCACAATAAATGAAGAGCCTCAATCGTAAAAAATATTGTTTAACTCGTAAAATTATTTAATATGGCACAAATAAGCGGAAGACCATTAGCAGGCAAAGTGCTTGTAAAAGCAAAAGAAGCTGAAACTAAAACAGCTGGCGGAATTTTTATCCCAGATTCAGCTAAAGAAAAACCACTACAAGGCGAAGTTATTGCAGTAGGTGGAGCAAAAAAAGATGAAATCGTAGAAGTAAAAGTTGGAGATGTTGTTTTATACGGAAAATATTCTGGCACAGAAATCAGCTTGAATGGTGTTGATTATTTACTTCTTAATCAATCGGATATCCTTTTCATTTTATAATTCATAACAAAACATTAAATATAGAATACAATGGCAAAGCAAATAAAATTTGATGTAGAAGCAAGAGAATCTTTAAAAAAAGGTATCGATGCTTTAGCAAACGCAGTAAAAGTAACATTAGGACCAAAAGGTCGCAATGTTGTTATTGACAAAAAATTTGGTCACCCACAAATCACTAAAGATGGTGTAACCGTAGCAAAAGAAATTGAACTTCCAGATGCTTTCGAAAACATGGGAGCTCAAATGGTAAAAGAAGTAGCTTCAAAAACAAATGATGATGCAGGTGATGGAACAACAACAGCAACAGTTTTAGCTCAATCGATTGTAACTGTAGGTTTGAAAAACGTAACTGCAGGAGCAAACCCAATGGACTTGAAACGAGGAATTGACAAAGCAGTTCTTACCGTAGTTGAAAGCCTTAACAATCAAGCTCAAACAATCGATACTGATAGCGATAAAATCAAACAAGTTGCAATTATTTCAGCAAATGGAGACGAAGAAATCGGATCGAAAATTGCTGAAGCAATGAAAAGAGTAACAAAAGAAGGTGTTATCACCGTTGAAGAATCAAAAACTGCAGATACAACAGTAGAAATTGTTGAAGGAATGCAATTTGACCGTGGATACATTTCTCCTTATTTCATTACGAATCCAGAAAAAATGGAAGCTGTATTGGAAAACCCATACATCTTATTACACGACAAAAAAATCACAAACCTTAAAGATATTCTTCCAATTCTTGAAGCATCGGCACAAAGTGGTCGTCCTTTATTAATTATTGCTGAAGATATTGAAGGTGAAGCTATTTCAACATTAGTTGTAAACAAACTTCGTGGATCATTACGTATTGCAGCAGTTAAAGCTCCAGGCTTTGGTGATCGCAGAAAAGAAATGTTACAAGATCTTGCTATCTTAACAGGTGCAACTGTAGTTAGCGACGAAATAGGTATGCGTTTAGACCAAACAACAGTTGATATGCTTGGAAAAGCAGAAAAAATCACAATCGATAAAGATAAAACTACTGTTGTAAATGGTGGTGGAAGCAAAGGTGATATCGATAGTCGTGTTGCTCAAATAAAAACACAAATCGAAACTACTACATCTGATTACGATCGCGAGAAATTACAAGAACGCCTTGCTAAATTAGCTGGTGGTGTTGCTGTTCTTTACGTTGGTGCTGCTTCTGAAATGGAAATGAAAGAGAAAAAAGACCGCGTTGAAGATGCATTAAGTGCAACTCGTGCTGCTGTTGAAGAAGGAATCATCCCTGGTGGTGGTGTTGCTTTCATCCGTGCAATCGAAGCTCTTGAAAACCTTAAAGGTGACAATGAAGATCAAAATACAGGTATATTAATTGTAAAACGTGCAATCGAAGAACCACTTCGTCAAATTGTTGCAAATGCTGGCCTTGAAGGTTCAGTAATTGTTCAAAAAGTAAAAGATGGAAAAGGTGACTTT
>Ga0302286_10003436_pt1 | contig 10692 bp, 9 predicted proteins | sample III_Fen_E2_3_FD_198765 | JGI IMG/M metagenome (GOLD analysis project Ga0302286, IMG submission 198765) | Peat permafrost microbial communities from Stordalen Mire near Abisko, Sweden - III_Fen_E2_3 | ecosystem: Environmental > Terrestrial > Soil > Wetlands > Permafrost | place: Sweden: Abisko...
CCTCAGGCAAATCTCGTATACACCGTGGGCATGCTTGCGAGTCGCTCAGTCCAAGTAACTCGAACAAACTGCGATCATCCCGACGGACGTCCAGAAAATGATGCCGAACACTCGTATATGCTGGCGCTGATTGCGATGCCGCTTGCCGAACAATATTATCCTAATCTTGATTCAGGCCTTGTAGCAAAATACGCTATAGTCCATGACCTTGCTGAAGCATATGTTGGTGATACGCCGACACACAATATCGATGAGGCCGGTTGGAAGACGAAGGCTGAGATTGAAAGTGTCGGGCTTGGTCAATTAAAGAAAGAGTATATCGGACTCGCACGATCGCTCGTTGCTCTGGTTGAACAGTATGAAGCTCAGAAAGATCCAGAATCGCGATTCGTGCGCATGCTCGACAAGCTTGTAACAATATCCATACAATTCCCAAACGATTATGCGGCGATGTATAAGATTTATAACCGAAAAACCCACGAGGCTATGGTGCAACGTCGAATAGATCGGTTCACGAAACAATATCCAGACCAGAAACATATCCTCGATTTATACGACGAGATTGCACGGTTCATGCAAGACAATGCATGGCCCGAAAAGAAGTGAAGTTCACTTTACTAGACGCCGTACTGATCACCTGCTAGGATTTAAAGCGAAACAAGGAGAAATAGTATGGCGTATGAGCCAAATGCCCACGAAGTTCAGATGAAAATATTACGCGAAATGCTGTTTGTGCCGAAGTCCACATTTGCTGCGCTACAGAAAGCAACCGAACTTACGAGCGACCATGCTAACTTTCACATAAAGAAGCTTGTTGAGGTTGGTTACGTCGAAAAGAATGCCGATGGGTATGTGCTCACCCGTGATGGTAAAGAATATGCAAACCGTATGGATACAGACGAAGCAAAGATTGAAAAGCAGCCGAAGATTTCAGTGTTACTTATTGTTGACGATAAAGATGGTAAGTCACTGGCACAACAACGTCTCAAACAACCATATTACGGCTTTTGGGGACGCATGAGCGGCAAGGTTCGTTGGGGTGAAACCCTTGAACAAGCGGCGAATCGTGAACTCGAGGAAGAAACTGGACTCACTGCAGATTTCGAATACTCCGGGCTATATCACAAGATGGACTACACAAAAGACGGTTCACTACTCGAAGATAAATATTTCATGGTTATGTACGGCGTGAATCCGCGCGGTGAATTTATCGTTGACGCCGAGGGGCATCACAACGAATTTCTAAGTATTGCGGAACTAGTTGCCAAAGACAAAGTATTTCAGATGATTCCTGAAGTTACAGCATTTGCGAAAAGCGGCAATGGTACCTTGTTCGAAAAGCAGCACGAATATATGCCTGACGAATACTAGAAGTCTCAAATTACGAAGTTATAGTTTTGCGCAGAGTTCGAAAAAGGAAGCTTTTGGCTCATACCACCACTACTTTGAGGATCGTTTTACGAGCCCAACTACTCCAATGACGAGTCCAACAACCGCGATTCCAAGACCTGCGATTCTACCGTATTGTGGTGTTCCTGACCACTCACGCCATGTGTTGTAGCTGTCGATACTGACCGGACAATCATTTTGTAACGAATCCGTGAAGCCAGATGTCGCTCCGCCATCAGTTACGCAGGTAAATGTAGGCTCAGCACCCTTTGTGTTTAAAAATGCTATCATCAAACCACCTACGATTAACATGGCTGCTGATACTGCGAGTAGCTTTGCTTTTGTTGACATATTTTTCCTTTATTTAGCTTATGCATAATAGTAGCATACGAAAGAAATCGCAAGTATTCTAGATGGATGCACGGTATAGCAGAAACATCACGCATGCAACTATTAATCCAATAAATACAATCTCGCACGTAGACCAACCAGTTCGCAGTCTGCGCCCGAGTTCAGCAATAATATTCGCAGACCTGTCCCCAACATGATCATCAGCATAGTAATCTATTTGTCGATTAAATTTAGTACTGATTTTCTGCAAGATTTGATTATATGTATGCCAGGTAACAGGATCTGTTAAGTTAAACTTTCGTTTGAAATAAAGATACAGCTCGTCATCAACCATCTCAATAGTGAAATCTTTTGCGATTTCAATGAACAACTGCATGATATCAGGGGTCAGAATATACAGCGCATCAGGTTCGTAACCGCTAGGTGCATAAACAGTAAAATATTTATTGAAATCACCTTCCAGACTAAGGCGCTGACTGGCCTGAAGTGTTTTCGGGAGTGGCATACCGCTACGCTTACTCAGAAGAAAGAGGTTTGGAAGACGTCTTGGTAGCTTTATTCGAATAAAACCGTACACGAATTTGTTACTAGTCCCTCCCGAATTCACTATGTACTGAAAATTACCAATCTCAAAGAAGTATTGGCTTGGCGTCCGAAGTGCGGCAAAAAGCCGTGCCATACCTGAGGCAAAAATAGTTCCAGGCCGGTCACTAGCAATAGTTTGACCGTGCTCAAATATAAAACCATTCTTAGCCGCAAAACGCCGCAGCCTAATTGTAGTATTTGCCTGGTGCACGGCATCAAGTATCAGATATGCCCCAGTCCATATATAGACAACCATCGCGAGATAAAACAAAGTGCTCTCACGTGTGAATACTATACAAAGTATGGTAATAACAACGAACGAGATCAGCATGATCCAGCCAATCCAAAAATTGGCCTTTGCCCACACGGGGACATCTTTGAAATTAGCACGCGTTTCTTTTAGTGAAATGTCCTGCGTAAGTGTTAGAAAATCTGTTTGCATGTTGTAAGCATATCAGAGAATACGCCCCAAAGTAGTAAACTATCCAATCTGGACGACTTCGCTCTTGATCTTGTCTCTAAAGTATCCATCGTGGCTGACGTAGATTATGGCGCCAGAATATTTGCCGAGGGCGGTTTCGAGCTCTTCGATGCTTGGCAGATCAAGGTGATTTGTTGGCTCGTCGAGAATAAGTAGCTGCGGGTTATTTGCAAGCATGGTAATTAGCTGGAACCGTGCCTTTTGCCCACCACTGAGACGCTTGATTGGTATTTTGCCATCGTTGTCTTCGAACAAATAATCCTTCATAAGGCTGCGAATTTTTGTCGTCGTAATAGGTAAATTCCTTGTGAGATACATAGTTTCAATAGCCTCTTCAAGCGGCATTTCAAAATACGTTGGGGTGACTTCTTGTTCGTATACCCCGAGGCGAATGTGCTTGTCCCGGACGAGTTCCCCGCCGAATATCTTAACTTCTGGATTGCCCAAAATCGCTTTGATGAGTGTGGTCTTTCCTGAGCCGTTGCGGCCACGGAATTCAAGAGCTTCGCCTTCTCGCAGGTCGATGTTTATCCCATCGAATAACGGCTTATCATACCCAAGGCTGAGGCCGCGTGTCGACACAAGCACGTGTTTGCTTCGCGAGGTATCATTTTTCATATTGATACGAACGTTCTTAGCTTTGAATTTTTCGTACTGGTTGGCGGTTTTGTAGTTGAGGTCAGACACGGACTCTTTATCTATCCAGAACGTTGGTTTAGTGCGAGACTGCAACTCGGCGAGTTCTTTGCGTGAGGTTTCTTCGAGTCGTTTGAAGCGCTGAATGGTGCTTGGGTTGCGAGATTTCTCTTTAAAGCGTTGGTATTTGATAACCTTTTCTTTGAGGTTCACAATTCGTCGCTCTATCATTTCAAATTCATTCATTTGGCTCCCGGTACTTGTAGCGTTCTGCTTTAAGTATGCGTCGTAGTTACCCTTGAAACTGGCCGAGCCACCGTCTTTAAGTTCGATGATACGGTCAACTTCGCGTAGAACGTCGCGGTCGTGAGTGATAACAAGTACGCCTTCACGGGCTTGTCTCATCCAGTCAATGAATTGAGCTTTTGCGATGTAGTCCATGTGATTCGTTGGCTCGTCGATGAGCGCAAGACTTGCGTCGGAGTACATTATTTTTACGACGTCCACGAGACGTTTTTGGCCGCCCGATAAAGTCATGAACTGTTGGTGGGCAATACCATTCAACTGGAAGTTATCGAATTCACGCTCTATTTGCTCCTCTATTTGGTAAAATCCTTTGTCATCAAATCGCTGTAAAGCTTCGGTATATTCGCCGATTTTCTTCAGACTGTCACCCATCGTTTCTGGGTATGTCTCGATGATATGGCTGAGATCAGAATATTCGGGTAGGCCTTGCAATACATATTGCAGAACTGTTTTGTCGCCAATGTCGTGGTATTCCTGCTGCGTTGCAACAACAACGACGCCAGGCTTGTAAATAAGGTCGCCTGTGAAGTCTTTGTCCATTCCGGCCAGTATGCCAAAAAGTGTTGATTTGCCGATACCATTGCGTCCAATGACACCAATTTTTTCGCCATCATCAATAGTAAACTTCACGTTGTGCATGAGGGATTTTGGTCCGAAAGACTTTTCAGTAATGGTTACATCGGCAATCATAGCTGTACTATGATACCATCTTATGCTCCAATACGCCTTCAACCACCCCTGTCATACACGCCGCAAAATCGCTATCAACAGAGATGAAGAGTATAATGGGTATGAAACGAGGTTTTGCATCAGACAACTTTATATTTCGGGAACGACCACTAGAACTACAAAAGCTCAAAAAGCTTTCTCTAGAATCGTCTCATATTAAATCCCCTGACCGTGGTACGCCATGGAAGACCCTGGCTGGTATTCTTGTAGCGCTGATAGTATTTGGGCTGATTTTTGGAGTGAATATCGCGACCGTTTTCGTTGGGACCGGGATAGCCTTGGTCGTGGTGCTTCATACCGCAATCAGACTTTCCGCAATTGTTACGCCTTTTTCAAAAATTCCCCCTAAACCGTTTTCAGGCTACACGCCCTTTGTCTCTATCCATATTGCATGTAAGGACGAACCCGCAGAGCTTGTCAATGCAACCGTAGCGGCAATCACGAAGCTTAACTATCCGGCTTTTGAGGTGATTGTGATCAACAATAACAACGAAGACGTAGAGAATTGGCAAAAAATTAAACTATTCACCGAGAGCTGTGGTGATAACTATATCTTTGTACACACCGACTTCATGCCAGGGTATAAAGCCGGGGCCTTGAATTATATCGCTACCCATAACACATCAAAAGATGCTGAAGTTGTTGCAATCGTCGACTGTGACTATATCGTAACGCCAGATTTTCTCACCATGACGGTTGGTTACTTCAAGAACCCTGAGGTTGGTATCGTACAAGCCCCTCAAAGTTACTACAACGTCAACTCACGCAATGTCGGGCTGTCCTATGAATATAGAAGTTTTTTTGCAGCAGTCATGCATCAGGCGCAGCGCCATAATCTCGTAATTTTTACGGGTACAATGGGGCTCATCAGAACTGAGCTCATGAGGAATGGTTTGAAGTGGAATGAATGGTGTATCACAGAAGACGCTGAAGCAGGCGTACACATACTTAGCAAGGGCTACAAAGGTATATATGTCGACGAGAGTCTCGGTAAAGGCCTGATGCCACTGGACTACGCTTCACTCATCAAGCAACGGCAGCGGTGGACGTATGGCAATATGCAAGTTCTCAAGAAAGATTTATTTCCTGTTATTTTGAATAAAGCCTTGTCTCTCAAACAAAAATTTGCTTTCCTCGCCTTGCTCGTCAGCTGGTTTCATTTTGAACTTCTCGTTGCGGGCACATATTTACTCATTAATATGCTGAGACTAGTAGGCCTATCGAACGTGCTGCTGACAATGAGCAATATCATGTTGGCACTTCTCGCTGTCAGTCTGATTAGCAACATAGTGTACTTTGTCATCGGTTTGCGAAAAGATGCGACGTTATCCGAACGGCTTAAGGCCTTTTTGGCCCACTACGGCCTGTTGTATGTTATGTCTTCGAGTTGGGTTATCTGTTTGCTTGGGCGCAAACTCGGTTTTATAGTTACGAGTAAGGTTAAGCAAGGCGACAGAATACCATTTAGCCAGTACTCGCATGAATTTACTATTATACTAGTACTTTTATTCGGGTTGGGAGTCGCATTTCTTGCTGGCGGCACGCTGTGGTTTGATCTTATGGTCATAGTACCATTTGTCGTCATCGAGACGGCAGGAATCATGTATCTGAGTCGATCCTTCATCGAACCAGACGCGGAAACGATTGATCAGTAATACTATGCGTATAGCTATACTCGCCCCACTTTGGAAAACGATTCCACCTCAAAAGTATGGTGGAACGGAACTCATAGCAGGGCTACACGCGAATGAACTTGTTCGACAAGGTCATGACGTTACACTGTATGCGTGTGGCGGGTCAATAACCGACGCGAATCTCGTGGAGGTTATCGACCGTCCGATGTTTGATATAGTAGGTGGATTCAAATTTGATGCTATTCAGCCCTATGACCTCATGGAGATACAGCTCGCATTTGATGCAGCCAAGCACGGCGATTTCGACATTATACAGAACCATATGGGCCTGCACATTGCAGGACTTGGAGGTGTCTCCCCTGTTCCGATGGTGACGACGAACCACAGTAGTGTTCCTCCTGACTTTGAATTGCTTTCGAGACTCGCGAGTAAAAGTAGCTATGTTTCAATAAGCAACTCACAGCGCGAAATGTCACCGTATCTCAATTACATCGCAACCGTGTATCACGGCATAGATACAGAGAATTTTTCATACAATCTAGAGAGCGGTAATTATTTGTTGTTTCTTGCAACAATGTCGAAAGAAAAAGGGGCTGACAGGGCTATAGAAATTGCGAAAAAAACAGGCATGAAGCTGATTATGGCGGGCGACATACGTATGCAAGCGGATTTCGATGAGCTGAAGCCACTCATCGACGGTGAACAAATTATGTATGCTGGAGAAGTTGATACTGAGAAGAAAAACGAACTTATGAAGAACGCAAAAGCGTACATCTTCCCTATCCGTTGGAGCGAAGCATTCGGGTTGACGGTCGTAGAATCGCTTGCGTCTGGGACGCCGGTGATTGCTTTCCGAAATGGCTCGATGAGTGAACTCGTCGATGATGGAAAAACTGGTTTTCTGGTGGAAACCGTCGAACAAGCTGTCGAAGCTGTGAATAATATTGGCAGTATCTCTAGAGAAAATTGTCGTCAGCAAGCCGTCGAGCGTTTTGATGTTTCCGTCATGACAAAAAATTATCTAAAGGTGTATGAGGAGTTGCTAGCATGAAGATTGCTATCGTTGCCCCAGTTATCCGCAGGATTAGTAATGACACGTTATATGGCGGTATAGAGCGTATAATCGTTAGTCTTGCCATAGGCTATGCAGACGCAGGTCACAGTGTCGTTTTGTATGCGCCGTACGGCACCGATATTGTCGACGAAAACATAGAAATTCGCTTCACGACAGAACAAGATGTTGTGACCATGCCGGAGCTTGTCGCCCAAGCCGAATACAACTTGTTTCAGAGGTTGCTTGCAGAACAAGATGAATTTGACCTTATACATACCCATATAGAACCTATAGTAGCCAAAGCAGAAGACGGTAATTATTACGGCCGTATTGCGAAGCCTGTGCTAATTACGATGCATAACCAAACGCACCTACCAGAAAATATTGAATACTACGAATCACACCCAGAAGTCCACAAGCTACACTTTGTGTTCATTAGTCACGATCAAGCGAGCCCGCTTCCCTTTCTTCCCCATCAAACAGTTATCTATAATGGCATCAATATTGATCATCTTGTTTTTAATGCAACGCCGAATTTGGGCCAGCTCGCATTTTTAGGGAGAATAACTGCTGAAAAGGGAATTACTGAGGCCATAGCTATAGCCAAGCGTGCAAACAAGAAGCTAATCATCGCCGGGGCTATTGACGCAACAGAGACAGACTACTATGAACAAGAGATTAAACCTCAGATTGACGGCCAGAACGTCGTCTATCTTGGTGAGGTCGATAACGAGACGAAAAATACGCTGCTTCGGACAAGCGAGGCGCTAGTATTCCCCGTTCAATGGCATGAGCCGTTCGGGCTAGTCGTGGTGGAGGCGATGGCAACGGGCACGCCAGTTATCGTGTCTGGTATTGGGTCCATGCGAGAAATCGTAGAAGACGACAAAACAGGGTTTATCGTACCTGAAATGGGTGATATCGAAGCATATGCAGAAAAAATCACACGGCTGAGTGAAATCAGTCGAAGCTACTGCAGACAAGTCGTTGAAGAGAAATTTACAGAAGATACTATGGTCGCAAACTATCTCAAACTGATAGACACGATAGTCTAGAGATTAGCCCACGACAGCTGCAGCTATCAGTGCTTTCAAATCTGCTTCGTTGATAGTCTCGCCTTCGCGTAGGTCTATGCTGCGAGATTGTTTTGAGTCTAGGCCGTTATTAAACAATTTCTTTGGGTCTTCAAGCGTGGCGCCGTTACCGATGAAGTTAAATTTCGTGTGCGCTTTAAAGGCTGACATGGCAAAATGCATCTTTCCTCTTAAGAGAAAAACAGGTACGTTCCACTTGAAGTCTTCTGTCATGCTTGGGTCAACTTCGTGAACTAATTTTCTAAACATATCAAGATTGGCGCGTTGCCAGTCTGGGAGTGATTGCAGATAGTTTTCAATCTTTTCCATATACCCATTATATCAAATCAGCGTGTTGTGGGCATGTTGAGGAGCTTCAGGGTGTCGTTCCAGATGGAAGTGGCAAGTTCTGCGTCCATGGCTGTAGCGGTCGCCTTGGCGAGCTTGCGCTTTATGTAGTACTGCCCCGGCTTCCAGTCTTTCTTTGGCGAATGTGTTGCGAGCCAGACAAGTGTGTCTGCGCCCTGGGCGGGTGTTAAGAACACGGCTTTCGCGAGCTTTGAGTTGTAAAACCACTTTACGAGGCTCGAGCCTTCAGACCCGAAGCTTGTTCGGACAACGCCCGGGTGAAATGCGACAGTCGAAATGCCTTTGCTAGCGTATTGTTTGTGCAGTTCGCGGGTAAAGAGTAGGTTTAGTAGCTTTACGCCTGCGTATGCGCCCCAACCGCTATGCTTGAGGCCACGAGACAGTTCGTCGAAGCGCAGCTTCCCTGCGCCCGTGTGTGCCATGCTAGATGTATTGATGACAGTCGCCTTTGACGCAATGAGTGTGTCGAGCAATATGTTCGTTAGAAGAAACGGCGCAAGATAGTTTACCTGAAAGGCCAGGCCGAATCCATCTTCGGTGACAGCTTTCGCATCCACCATACCGCCTGCGTTATTTGCAAGTACGTCGATGGTCTTGTATTTTGCCTTTAGGCCATCTGCGAGCCTGCGAACTTCGCTCAGTCTTGCAAAATCTGCAATAAAGAAATCAGCGCCGAGTTCTTTTGCAATTTTCTTGGTCTTTTCAGGTGAACGCCCCACTATGACGACTTTTTCGCCCTGCTTTACTAATTCTCTAGCCGCCGCTGCACCAATTCCGTCACTCGCACCAGTTATCACAATTGTTTTAGTCATATACCCAGTATAGCCCACTGGTTGTGGGCTATACTGGGTATCTTTATGTGAGTGCTACTATGCTTTCTTAACGGTTGGGCGTTCAAAAAGCTTTTTGCTTTGAACGAGTATCGCACCCGTGCCGAACATGCCAGCTACTACGAAGACGATAAAGTTTATGACAGGAATTATCATTACTATTGAAACAATAGTTATACCTACCAGCATGATAAGTAATGAATTCTTTGTCGACTTACCGATAATCAGTTTGCCAAGCAAATACGCTGAGAATGAAACGCTCATGAGCAAAATGATGAACCAAGCAAACATCGCGAATAGTGCTAATCCGACACCAATTGCCGTGATGAACAATATGGTTATCGCTATAGGTGCCACCACCCAGGCGACGAATCCTGTGAGGACAGTCATTCCCGGTGATTTCACCATTGCGACTGCAGAATCTTCGAGAATCTTCGGGAACATCAGCGCAAGTGCCAGTGCGAATACGACTGCTGCGATGAATACGAAGATTGCTGAGCCGACGGCAATAGCAGCTACTGTCTCGGGTCGCATTTGATACTTTTGGTACGCTTTTGGTTCAGTACGAGTGACGGTACCGGCGACTTGCCCACCGTTTGCTACAGACAGCTCGTTCTGACTTGTGTACATGACGTCACCAGTGACTTTACCTGTTGAACCGATAGCTATCGTTTGTACTTGTCCGTTAATGTCCCTGCCCACTGTGCCGTTGACAGTCAGGTTTTGAGTACCAATAGTTACATCGCGTGCAACATTGCCGTCTATGGTTACGGCTTGTCCGCCTCCGAGTAGATCACGTCCGATAACAGCAGATGCACCAATGTATAGGTTTTGCCCACCAACTGTTACACTGCCAGAGATTGTTCCATTTAGATTCACGGTCTGACCGGCTACTCGAACGCTGCCGTCAACTTTACCGCTGATAGTTATAGTCTGTGCTGCACAAATAACGTCACCGTTGACGGTGCCACTTATATTCACAGTTTGACCGCCACAGTACAGGTCACCGTTGACAGTGCCAGCAATGTTAACGTTATTGCCAGCTGCGAACAGCGCGCTGTCGACTGTTTCTCCAGCGGCAAGTCCTATATTATCCCCTGCCTTGAAGCTCTGTGCATTTGCCACGCCTACAAATGTGAGCACCGATACAAGAACGATGCCAATTACTAGTGATACTAAATTAGTCTTTTTCATAGTCTCCTTGTTATTCCCCCTTATGTCTATATAGTACTCCTTTTTCAGGAATATAGACATT
>Ga0302286_10003437_pt1 | contig 10691 bp, 10 predicted proteins | sample III_Fen_E2_3_FD_198765 | JGI IMG/M metagenome (GOLD analysis project Ga0302286, IMG submission 198765) | Peat permafrost microbial communities from Stordalen Mire near Abisko, Sweden - III_Fen_E2_3 | ecosystem: Environmental > Terrestrial > Soil > Wetlands > Permafrost | place: Sweden: Abisko...
GAAATGAAGATGGCTAAACCTGATCTTGAAATCTTCAAGAACATCCTGGCATCCGAAAACGTTCAAGGAAATGAGTGTTTATTTCTAGATGATGGATTGAAAAATACTTTGCAGGCTCAAAAACTGGGTATTCAAACCTATCTGGTGAGTGAACATGAAGATTTAAGTTTTTTGTTACACCCTGAAACCTGGGCATAATAAGTTGTCATGCAGATACTATATCAATCCGAAATAAAAACACTATCTCCCTGTGTAGCCACGGTAGGCTTCTTCGACGGGCTACATGCAGGCCACCGGTTCCTGATAGAAGAACTTAAAGCAATTGCAAACGAACAACACCTGCTGAGTGTAGTGGTAACATTTGCCGTTCATCCCCGCAAAGTATTGAATTCAGAATTTAAGCCTGAATTATTGACCACCCTTTCCGAAAAGCTTATTCAGTTGTCAACAACGGGCATTGATGCGTGCATTGTACTGGACTTTTCATGTCAAATGGCCAGGCTGTCGGCATATGACTTTCTGAAAACTATATTGCAGGAGAAATTCAATGTACATACCCTTTTGGTAGGTCATGATCATCGGTTTGGCCATAATCGGGCAGATGGGTTCCCCGAATATAAGCAATACGGGGATTCACTCGGTATGAATGTACTGAAATGCACCCGGTTTAATACGGATATTGACAAACATATCAGCTCCTCAGAAATACGCAATGCTTTAAAAACAGGAGCGATTGAATTAGCTAACCGGTTGCTTACCTATGAATATTCCATCCAGGGCAAAGTCATCGAAGGGTTTAAAAATGGAAGACAAATAGGCTTCCCCACTGCCAACATAGAACTCTTCGATACTGAGAAAATTGTTCCGGCCAATGGAGTGTATGCTGTCAGGGTCAATTGGAATGGACAACAGTTTAAAGGCATGTTGAATATCGGACATCGTCCAACACTGGATAACGGGTTAAATATCAGCATCGAAGTTCACATCCTTGATTTCAGCGCCGACATCTACCATCAGAACCTTGAGGTAAGCTTTATTCGAAAAATACGTGATGAACAAAAGTTTAGCAGTATTGAAGCCTTAATAGAACAACTTCAAAAAGACAAGCAATATGTGTCGAACCTGGATATGAATTAATTGTCGAATAGATTAAAAAGCGCATTATTCAAAAAAAACGTATAAATTATAACGTAATCTATTTTGTTAAATGGTTAATCATTATCTTTGTGGCTAAATATAATTTATTATCTAATTCAATGATCAAATGAAAAAAACATTATTAACACTAATGATTGGATTACTCCTTATGGGAAATGTAAAAGCTGACAATCCGTTTTTCGAAACGTACAAAAATAAATATGGTGCTCCACCTTTCGATAAAATCAAGAACGAGCACTACATGCCTGCATTCAAAGAAGGCATTAAGCAACAGACAGCAGAAGTAGATTTAATTGCCGGAAACAAAAAAGCACCTACTTTTGACAATACCATTGCAAAACTTGACTTTAGCGGAGATTTGCTACGGAAAGTCTCGTCGGTATTTTTCAATCTGTATTCATGCAACACAAACGAAGGCATGGAAAAAATAGCCAATGAAATATCGCCTGTCCTGAGTGAACACAACGATAATATCTACCTGAACGCAAAACTCTTTGCACGTGTAAAGACCTTGTATGACAACCGCACAAAGCTGGGCTTGACCCATGAACAGATACGTTTAGTGGAGAAATACCACCGCAACTTTATCCGCAGTGGTGCAGCATTGAATCCGGAACAGAAAGAAAAATTACGGGCAATCAACAAAGAACTTGGATTAGCTCAACTGGCTTTTGGTAAGAATGTTTTGGATGAAACCAATTCATTCAAGAAGGTAGTTGACAATGAATCAGAACTGGCCGGTCTGCCTGAAAGCATTCGTCAGGCAGCAGCTGAAGCAGCCAAGGAAGCAGGCATGCCTGGCAAATGGCTTTTCACTACTCAGAAAGCAAGCTTCATTCCGGTCCTTCAATACAGCGATAACCGCGAGTTACGCAAAGAATTGCTGATGGCTTATTCTACCCGTGCCAACCACGATAATTCCGATGATAATAAAGCCACCATCAATAAAATCATGAAATTGCGTACCCAGAAAGCACAGTTGCTTGGATTTGCTACTTCGGCTGATTTTATCCTGGACGATACCATGGCCAAGACTCCTAAAGCAGTATATGCTTTGTTGAATAAAGTATGGACCCCGGCAGTTGCAAAAGCCAAAGAAGAAGCTTCCGAACTGCAAAAGCTCATGGATGCACAAGGTAAAGGTGAAAAGCTCGAAGCCTGGGATTGGTGGTATTATTCGGAAAGACTGCGAAAAGCAAAATACAACCTGGAAGAAGAAGCCCTGAGGCCTTATTTTAAACTGGAGAATGTACGTCAGGGAGTATTCGACCTTGCATCTAAATTATACGGGTTAAAATTCAAAAAGCTGAGTGACATGCCGGTATATGATCCGGATGTGGAAGTTTTTGAAGTGAGTGATGCCGATGGATCACATATCGGAATCCTCTACACCGATTATTTCCCTCGTGCTGGAAAACGCGCAGGTGCATGGATGAATAATATTACGGATCAATATAAGAAAGATGGCGTTAACCACCGTCCGATTGTTTGTAATGTTGGTAATTTCACCAAGCCAACTTCCACGAAACCTTCGTTGCTCAATATGGACGAAGTTGAAACTATGTTTCATGAGTTTGGACATGCCATCCATGGTTTGCTTACACAATGTACTTATCCGAGTCTATCGGGTACCAGTGTAGCCCGTGATTTCGTAGAACTACCCTCGCAAGTGATGGAAAACTGGTGCTGGGAACCGCAAGTCATGAAAACCTATGCGAAGAACTATAAAACAGGTGCATTAATGCCAAAAGAATTAATGGATAAAATTCAACTGGCGGGCACTTTCAATCAGGGATTCATAAATACAGAATTGCTTGCAGCCTCGTTCCTGGATATGGATTACCACAGCATGAAAGACACTGCGAACTTTGATGTTGCAGCATTTGAAAAAGCGTCAATGGATAAAATAGGTATGATTCCACAAATCATCCCACGTTACCGCAGCAGTTACTTCAACCATATTTTCAGCGGCGAGTATTGTGCGGGATATTACAGCTACACATGGGCTGCAGTATTGGATGCTGATGCTTTTCAGGCCTTCAAGGAAACAGGTGACATCTACAATCAAAAAGTAGCTACTTCGTTCCGCAAGAATCTTCTTGAAAAAGGGGATACGGAAGATCCAATGAAATTGTACGTTAAGTTCCGTGGAGCAAATCCTAATCCGGATGCCCTGTTGAAAAGACGCGGACTTAAATAATTTCGACCGAAAGGTCTGTTTCTTATCGTTGCAAATACCGGATCATGATCCGGTATTTGCAATCATTACTTTATCTTCAATTACAAAATTGCAAATTTAATTAGCAGATGCGGGTTTCATTAAAAAATCTCATAGTTCCAAGTATCCCATTAGCCGTATTCCTGGTAGGAGCTTGTTTTGTCCTTTGGATGTCGGCATACATGGGCGAACGGTACACCACTTTCGCCACTCAAAACACAACAATTGTTGAGAGCCTGCAATCCGTTTTTTTGCCAAACTCCCTGTTATCTAATGTTGTCTGTATCGCACTAACCTTGCTGAATGCATTTCTTGTTGCCCAGATAAACAACCGCTTCACCATTATTCGTACCCGCACGTTTCTGCCTATACTGATTTTTCTGCTGTTATTGAGCACATGGAATCAGACGCATGTGATGATCGGATCACATTTGGTATTGACATTTTTCATTCTGTCACTGTTCTATTTCTTCAACATGTCACGCGATCGCAAAGCATCCGAAGAAGCATTTATGGGAAGCTTTTTAATCAGTTTAAGCAGCCTGCTCATCAACCCGGTCATCTTTATCATTCCTCTGTGTTGGATAGGCTTTATAATGTCCCAAAGCTTTTCCTTACGAACATTCTTAGCTTCCGTGTTTGGAATGATTGCACCCTGGATAATCTATTTATCCGTGCTATTTATGATCCAACCCGATACTAATATTTATCAGCAGTTTAACATGAACCTTAGTTCAGAGCTGAGTATCACTACCTTTTCACTGGTCGAAATAATTTATGCTGGCTCCATCAGCATCATTATGATCATAAGTATTTTCGAGATGTACTCCATTACCAACAGTGATGCCATTACCACTCGTAACAAACTGGATTTCCTGTTATTTCTACTTATTTCCCTTGTTATCTTAGCCTTCATTTTCAGGAATCAGTTTATTTCTTTTTTACCCTTGATTGCCCTTGTTTATGCTTTGCTCATTTCACATCCCCTGACACTGAAGCAGAACAATTTCAGTGGCATACTGTTCCTTATTTTTTGCCTGATTAATATCGCATTTATTATTTCCAAATACTTTATACTTTAATGTTAGGACTCAACGGACTAGGTTATTTTGGACTTTTTCTTGCTTCCTTCCTTGCTGCTACGGTTGTTCCTTTTAGCTCTGAAGTTATTTTTTCAGCCATGGTATATGGCGGGTTAGACCCATGGACCTGTGTCCTTGTAGCCACGACAGGTAACTGGCTGGGTGGAATGACCAGCTATTATGTGGGCTTGTTGGGTAAGATTGAATGGATTGAAAAGTACTTTCATATCAAAAAAGAAAAGATCGAAACTTTTGCAACCCGGATACAGAAACATGGCGAATGGCTTGCATTTTTCTCGTTCGTTCCGTTTATCGGGGATGTTGTAGCAGTTGCAACCGGTTTCTTCAAATGCAACTGGTGGAAAGTGGCTATTTATATGCTGATAGGAAAATTCATGCGGTATGTCATCTGGATGTATTTCAACGGGATGTTTATGAAATAATATATGCATTGAATTAGAATGTGTGATCATTTATCTGATTTTTTTGTTAATTTTTAAATCAATAATTACAAGCACTATGAAACCACAGAATACAATTCTGACTGCTGTTATATGCCTCACACTAAGTAGCTGTGCCTTGATATACAATTCATACAACACCAGGGTGGATGAATTTAAGAATACAAAAAGAAGCACCTTTGAAATATCAATGACACCTACCGAACATCTGCAGTCTGCGGTTCAGAATGCGGATATTATATTTGAACGCATTACCAGAACAAATGAAGAAACGGCAAATGTTTACTTTGTCATATCACGTTCTACTTCAAGCTTTAATATGGAAAAGAAATGCTATGTAAGGGCAGATGGTAAAAATTACGAACTGGAAATTGAAAGTGAAGGAATCGAATATAAAACAAAACGTGAATCCAGTTCAACAACGACCACAGTCAAGGATAGTACTAAAGTAAAGACTGAATCAACTTCTAAATCAAACAACTATAATTGGTACGAAGAGAAACTGGTAGTAAGGCTGACTCCAGAAGTGAAAAGTTCACTGCTTAAAACGAATGAGTTGTTATTTCGTTTCTATTTTGGTCCAAAAGAAGGTACTTTTAGCTTTACAGGATATTCACTGAAACGCGTGAAAGGACTTTTTGAGATATAAAGAATGAATCTGAATCACAATATTCGAATTGCACTTATAAGTTTATTATTCGTATTAAACTTATCTACAGTCAGCAGTCAAGTCAAACTGAATATCATCGATAAAACCGTTAGCTTTGGAATGCGTACCACCCAACTACGCGATATCAATACCATCATTGTACATTCCGTATATAATGCCTCCGGTGGTGACATCTACGATATTGACCAGATCATTAATCAATTTGCACGCTATCATGTCAGTGCGCATTATGTCATTGGACGGGAAGGAACAATCTATCAGCTGGTGAAAGAGAAAAATGTATCTTTCCATGCAGGAAAAAGCAGCTTGCCGGATGGACGCAGTGGAGTGAACAACTGCTCGATAGGCATTGAACTTATGGATTCTGTCAGCACATCACCCACCGAAGAACAAATCAAGTCTTTGACATTGCTTGTCAAGGATATCCAGAGCAGACATCCGATAAAATATGTCCTGCGCCACAGTGATATCGCTCCCGGACGTAAGACAGATCCCTGGAACATGGACTGGGTGGATTTCATAGGACGAATCAGTGATAAAGGGCCATTCATCAACTTTAAACCTGACTCTGCAAAAACGTTAAAGATCGATTCGCTTTTTAAATAACTGAATTTATATCCGCCTAATTCGGTTGACCGGATCAGTTTAAACAAACCTATTGAACACAACATAAAAAAATCCACAGTCGATTCATATCAACTGTGGATTTTTGTTTCTGCGTATGGATTCCTAATCCTTGAGGTTCATCAGATAGCTTTTAAATGTTTCAAAGTCTTTAGACAATGATAAGCTCTTCTTTTCACCCTTCATAAACTCCTGTAACTTTAAAGGAATGTTGATTTTTTCACCAATGATATTTTCCACTGTTTCCAGGAACTTGGCAGGATGGGCTGTTTCCAGGAATACACCTGTTTCATCAGCTTCCAGACCTTCTTTTAAAGCCCTGTACCCGCATGCCCCATGAGGATCGAGCAAATAGCCAGTTTCAGCGTAACAAGCCTTCAGGGTTTCTGCTATTTGCAGGTCGTTATAGCTCACCCCGCTTATCTGGGATACAATTGCTTCATGTGACCCACCAAAGAGGTCCAGGACACGTGCAAAGTTACTTGGATCGCCTACATCCATTGCATTGGCAATGGTGGATACCGAAGGGCGTGGTTTGTATTCGCCTGTTTGCAGGTATTGCAGGAAAATATCATTCCTGTTATTGGCAGCAATAAATCGTTTCACAGGCAATCCCATTCGTTTGGCAAACAATCCTGCGGTGATATTCCCGAAGTTTCCGCTTGGTACGCACATCACTGCATTAGCGGCTTTGCCCAACTTCTTCAACTGCGCATAGGCATAGAAATAGTAGAACGATTGAGGAAGGAAGCGAGCCACATTAATGGAATTGGCTGAAGTCAGTTTCATTTTGGCATTCAAATCTTCATCCATAAAAGCTGATTTAACCAGAGTCTGGCAATCATCGAAGGTACCATCCACTTCCAGGGCTGTAATATTTTGACCAAGTGTGGTAAACTGGCATTCCTGAATGGGGCTTACCAGTCCTTTCGGATAGAGCACATAGACATGGATCCCTTCTACACCAAGGAATCCGTTAGCTACCGCACTTCCGGTATCACCGGAGGTAGCCACCAGGACTTTTACATTGGCTTTACGTTGCTTTTGGATAAAGTAGCCCAGCAGGCGGGACATAAACCTTCCACCAACATCTTTAAATGCCAGTGTGGGTCCATGGTATAGTTCCAGGCTATAAATATTATCCACCACAGGTACAAGTGGTACATCAAAATTCAACGTATCATATACGATTTTTTTTAGTGCTTTTGCTTCCACATCTTCCCCGAAGAATGCATCCGCCACCGTATACGCTATTTCCTGAAAAGACAGGTTTTCGATCGTATCGTAAAACGACTGTGGTAACACCTTAACCGTATCCGGCATAAACAAGCCTTTATCTTCAGCAAGGCCTTTTACTACGGCGTCCTCTAAACTCACGCCACTTACTTTCTTGTTGGTACTGTAATATTTCATAAGAAGACCCCTATCCCCTAAAGGGGGATTAGGTTAGTATTTTAATTTTACAATTTATATTCTATAATCTACAATCTAATTAAACGAGAAAATCCAAAGACAAGACATATTCCACTTTAGGGGTCAGGGGGTTCTATTACTTCTTCCACCGTTCAAGTCGATTCATTCCTCGTGTAAACAACCAGGCCATCCATTTCGGGGAACCCTGTTCAATCATCTTCCCTTTACAGAATTCCTGCATTTCGTTCACCGTACCTGTAAAGGTATACGCTCCATTCTGATAACAATAGCTGCAATACATTTCATTCTTCGATCCATCCGAATTAGTACCTCCGTACATAGGATCTTTCTTCATAGGCATTCCGCAACTCTGGCAGAATTTGTTTGGTGATTCCATAATACCTGTTTTTATGATTGATACTAAAAATTAGCCAATAAATTCTTTCATAAACTCAGCACCTTTCAGCAATCCGTAACTACCTGCTGAAGCAGCAAATTCATCATATACAGCAACATCATCAGCCGTATCCCCCGGTTTATAAATGATAAACGGAACGGGAGTTCTGGTATGAGTCTTATAGACGCAGGGTGTCGGATGATCAGGTAAGATAGCAATGGCCACCGGTTCATCCCAGGTTGATACCTCTTCGAATATAGGTTTTACCACCCTGCTATCCAGGTATTCTATTGTTTTTATTTTTAATTCTACATTTCCTTCATGTCCCGCTTCGTCACTGGCTTCGATATGCAGGTATACGAAATCGTTCGTCCGTAGTGCTTCTATGGCTGCCTGCGCTTTTCCTTCGTAATTGGTATTGTATAAGCCGGTGGCTCCTTCCACATCTATTACTTCAAGTCCGGCATATACACCGATTCCCTTAATCAGGTCTACAGCCGAGATGACTGCCCCTTTTTTAAAATGATATGTTTCAATCAACGTTTTCATTTCGGGTTTATAGCCAGGTGACCACAACCAGATGCTGTTGGCTTTATCTTTACCGGCTGCAGCACGTTTCAGGTTCACAGGATGGTTTTCAAGCAATTCCTGCGATCTAAGCGTAAGTTCATTCAGAAAGTCAGCGGTATCTTCAGCTTCAGGTGATTCAGACAGGATCATTACATCTGCAAATGGTGTTCCCGGCACATCATGCGGGGGTGTGCAATTCAAATGCTTGTTCCCGCCTTTCATTTTAAACAAATGGCGGTATGATACACCGGGGTAAAAATTCACATCTTCCGACCCAAGTTCATCCTGTAAAAAAAGAATCAGTTCGTGGGCTTCTTCATTGCTGATATGGCCGGCCGAGTGATTCTTTATCTTTTCATCTTCAATGCATATCAGGTTGCATCGCATGGCCATTTCACCTGGCATAATGCTGATTCCCATGCTTGCTGCCTCCAACGAGCCACGTCCCTCAAACACCTTGTTCAGGTCATATCCGAGCACACTCAGGTTGGCTATTTCACTCCCGGGCAGAAAACCCTTCGGAATGGTATCAAGCAAGCCGTTACGCCCCAATGCAGCTATACGGTCGATATTCGGGGTATGGGCAGCTTGTAAAGGCGTTTTATTTCCCAATGACTCAATCGGCTCATCCGCCATACCATCGCCAAGTATAATGATGTATTTCATAACCCCTAACCCCTAAAGGGGAATTAAATTAATGTGAATTATTATTCTAATTTGATACTTACAACTCCACAAGCCCATTTATGGGTTTATGGTTCCTTTCTTCACCTATTCAAGAAAATCTTTATATTCCGGCAAGGCGTCTTCAAATTTCTTTACGGTTTCTGCCAACGACAGTGGACTCTCACCACCGGCTGCATTTAGATGCCCACCTCCTTGAAACAGATCAGCCGCTACTTTGTTTGCCGGGAAGGTACCCTGTGAACGGAATGAAATCTTAATTTTATCAACATCCTCCCGCATAAAGACGGAGAAATCAACCCCTGCAATGGATAACGGGATATTCACAAATCCTTCGGCATCTCCGGTAATATAGTTGAACTGGTACAATTCTTTTCCCGTGAGGGTAATCAGTGCCGCACGGTATTCAGGATATATCTTCATCTTATTAAACAGGCAAAAGCCCATCAACCGCAAACGATCCACCGAATACGTATTGAAAACCTTCCGGTAGATCTCATCCTTATCAATCCCAAGCTTTATCAGTTCGGCAATAATGATGTAAACCTCCTGGTTATTCGAATTATAGGTAAACCCACCCGTATCGGTCATCATGCCGGTATAGATGCATTCGGCACAAGCCAGATTGATCATAGAGAAATCGCCCATCCGGCATATAAGGCGGAATATTAACTCACTGGTTGAAGAAATCTCAGGATAAGAAACCCGTACCTTGGCAAATGTATCCGGATTTAAATGATGGTCGACCAGGATCTTGTCTGCAGGTGCATTGATCACGGCATCTGCCATTTTGCCCATACGGCTGGCAGTATTGAAATCCAGTGTAAAGATCAGTTCAGCCGCAGTAATCAACTCGTCCGATTTCTCTTTGTGGTCATCATAATTCAGCACGCTATCTGCTCCGGGCATCCACGACAGGAAAGCCGGAAATGGATTAGGTACGATCACTACCGGTTCTTTATCGATGGTCATCAAATAGTGCCATAAGGCCAGCGATGATCCGATAGCATCTCCATCAGGTCCAACATGAGCCACAATAACTATTTTGTCAACATTATCAATTGCTTTTTTTACCTTGGAGATAAGCTCCTCAGCTATAATTTTTGAAATCATTTGTCAGGTTTTAAATTGTATGCAAAAGTAGCAAAAAAATACGATTTTGAGAGTAATTCGCATTTTACAAAGTTAATCTTTAATATTCAGGATATACGCTCCTTGTTCGGCCACGGAGTAAAACCCAATCTTCCGGCTCCGGCAGTATTGCCTGATATGTTCGCAGTACCACTTCGATATCGACCTGTCAACAATGATCTTTCGCGGATGAATGCATTCCATGAGTTGTTCGATCTTTGGCTTTAGCCGGTTCCCAATAATCAGGTAATCAAGTTCAAGGGGTGTACTTGTTGTTTTTTTA
>Ga0302286_10003439_pt1 | contig 10689 bp, 5 predicted proteins | sample III_Fen_E2_3_FD_198765 | JGI IMG/M metagenome (GOLD analysis project Ga0302286, IMG submission 198765) | Peat permafrost microbial communities from Stordalen Mire near Abisko, Sweden - III_Fen_E2_3 | ecosystem: Environmental > Terrestrial > Soil > Wetlands > Permafrost | place: Sweden: Abisko...
ACGGAGTAAATAGATAGTGATGATAAAAAATTATTTCAAAATAGCGTGGCGTAATCTTCTAAAGGATAAACAATTTGCACTACTTAATGTACTTGGTTTATCGGCTGGACTGGCATGCACGTTACTCATTTTTTTGTGGGTGAATGATGAGTTGAGCTTTGATAAATTTTTTTCAAATGATGACCAGGTATATCAATTGATGGAGCACCAGGATAACAATGGCAGTATTGGTGTATCTGATGGATCCTCAGGTTTGCTAAGTGATGCTGTTAAACAACAGGCTCCTGAAGTGGAATATGATTCGCCACTTGCGCCGCCCGGTTGGTTCCCGAAGTTTACGCTCTCTGTCAATGATAAAAATTTTAAAGCCGCGGGTCAATATGCGGGTAAAGATTATTTCAATATTTTTTCTTTCAAACTTATTGATGGCAACAGGAATAATGTACTCGCCAATAATAATTCAATTGTTATTTCTGATGAACTGGCAACAAAATTATTTGGTACAACTAATAATCTAATAGGTAAAGCCATCCGCTTTCAACACGATACTACTTTTTATGTTTCAGGTGTCTTTGAAAAAACACCCGTTCATTCTTCGCAGCAGTTCGATTTTGTATTGCCCTGGAATTATTTTAAAACAGTTCAGGCCTGGGTAACCTCATGGAGCAATATTGGTCCACTCAATTTTGTATTGCTTAAAAAAGGTACAGACATCAACAGATTCAATAAAAAGATTAAAGGTATCATTGGTGCTAACACAGATAAAAAAACACGCAGTGCTTTTGCAACAAAGTTTTCTGATGTGTACCTGCATAACAATGTTGGCAGCAACAGCGGAGCCACTGCAAAAATAGAAACAGTAAAAATGTTTTCACTCATCGCTTTATTCATCCTTATCATCGCCTGCATCAACTTCATGAATCTAAGCACAGCAAGAGCTTCAAGGCGCATGAAAGAAATCGGTATTAAAAAAGTAATAGGTGCCCATCGCAAGCAACTCATCTTCCAGTTTCTTACGGAATCTGTTTTGATTACTTTAATTGCAACTGTTTTTGCAGTGGGATTAACCATTGCTTTATTGCCTGCGTTTAATCAAATAACAGGAAAAGAATTAAGCCTGCAGTTTGATATGCGGATAATCTTCTCTTTTATCAGCATCATTTTATTTACAGGTTTGCTTGCTGGCAGTTATCCTGCTTTGTATTTATCAAAGTTTAAACCGCTTGCCATATTGAAAGGAAATCTTAATACTTCATTTTCTGAAATCATTTCAAGAAAAGGGCTGGTTGTTTTTCAATTTACATTATCAACGATATTAATTATTGCAGTGGTAATTATTTACCAGCAAATACAATTTATACAACATACCAATCCCGGTTTTAATAAGGAGAATGTGATACGCATAGATGCTGAAGGCAGCATAAACGGCACCGAAGCAACTTTTGCAAATGAACTAAAAAACATTCCCGGCGTAGTAAATGCAAGTTATACGTTCGCCAACATTGTTGGACATACCTACGGAGATTATGGACTGGAATGGACTGGAAAAGACCCGAATGCAAATGTATATTTTGAAGTGTTTGGTGGTAGCGATGAATTTATGAAAACGATGGATATGCAATTGCTCAGCGGCAGAGGCTTTTCAAAGGACTTCGGCACGGATACATCAGCCATTATTCTAAATGAAGCAGCTGTAAAAGTGATGGGTTTAAAAAATCCTGTGGGCAGCAATGTTCAGTTGTACGAGCATCCTATGCATGTGATTGGCATTGTAAAAGACTTTCATTTTGAATCGTTGCACGATGCTGTAAAGCCATCCTACATTTTATTGCAACCACACGGTGGAAAAATTATTGCAAGAATAAATGCAGCACACCAGCATGAAACAATTGGAGCAATTCAACATTTGTATGAAAGCTATAATCCGGGCTTTCCATTCACTTTTAATTTCTTAGATGAAGCTTATCAAAAGCAGTATGATACAGAAACAAGAGTTGCTGCTTTATCAAAATATTTTGCCGGACTTGCTATTATGATTTCATGCCTGGGCTTGTTTGGATTATCCGCTTTCACGGCGCAGAAAAGACGAAAAGAAATCGGAGTTAGAAAAGTAATTGGCGCATCAGTGACAAGCATTACTTCAATGTTGTCAAAAGATTTTTTAAAGTTAATAGGCATCTCTTTATTGATTGCATTTCCTGTATCATGGTGGATGATGAATAGTTGGCTGCAAGGCTTTGTTTATCGCATCAGCATTACGCCTTTTGTGTTTGTAATTTCAGGTGTATCTGTAATACTGGTTACATTATTTACCATCAGCTTTCAGTCAATAAAGGCTGCAATTGCAAACCCGGTTAAGAGTTTAAGAACAGAATAAAGATAGTACCATGATAAAGAATTATTTAAAAATCGCCTGGCGCAACCTGGTTAATAACAAAATATACAGCGCATTGAATATTCTCGGCCTTGCAACAGGGATGGCTGTTGCACTGCTCATTGGTTTGTGGGTATACAATCAACTTTCGTATGATCGCTTTTTGCCAGACTATTCAGATCAATACCAAGTAAAAATGAACATAACGGTAGATGGCAATACGCGAACGCAGGATGCGGTGTCTTTGCCATTGGCGGAAGTGCTGCGAAAAGAAATTCCCGGTGTCAAATATGTTGCCGAATCAGATTGGAATGAATCACATGGCCTTGTAGTAGGTGACAAGAAATTATACCTTCAAGGAACACAGATCGGCGGAGACTTTCTAAAAATGTTCCAATACCCATTATTGGAAGGCAATGTCAATAATGTATTGCAGGTAACGAATTCCATCGTTCTTACGAAATCTACCGCCATTTCCCTCTTTGGCAATGTTGATCCTATCGGCAAAATAATTCGCTTTGATAATAGCTCCGATTTAAAAGTGACAGGCGTACTAAAAGATCTGCCTCCGAGCTCATCAATGCAATTTAATTATCTCATTCCCTTCAGTCATAAAGAGCAAACGGAAGACTGGATGAAAGATGCAAGACAGAAATGGACGAATAATTCTTTCCAGATGTTTGTAACCTTGCAGCCCAATGTTAATTATGCGCAGGTTGCCGAAAAAATTAAGAATATTGTAAATGATCGTAGCGATAAAATGCGTCCTGCACATCCTGCAATAATTATGCAACCTTTGCAGGACTGGCATCTGTATGATGAGTTTAAGGGTGGCAAATCAGTTGGTGGGTTTATCGACTATGTACGAATGTTTGGCATCATCGGCATTCTTGTTTTACTCATTGCGTGCATCAACTTCATGAATCTTTCTACTGCCCGCTCAGAAAAAAGAGCAAAAGAAGTTGGCGTAAGAAAAACGTTAGGCTCTGAAAGAAAAGATTTGATTTTACAGTTCCTTGCTGAATCAATTATCATCACATTTATTGCTGCTGTATTTTCATTATTAATTGTTCAATTAGCGTTGCCTTCATTTAACACGCTCACCGGCACAAAGCTTAGCATACCTTTTTCGAACACTGTATTCTGGGTCATTATGATAGGATATATATTCCTTACAGGCTTACTTGCCGGCACCAGGCCTGCATTTCATTTGTCGTCTTTCAATCCTGTCAAAGTTTTGAAAGGAACTTTACAAATTGGCAAATCTGCAACTTTATCAAGAAAATTTTTAGTTGTATTTCAATTCAGTTGTTCTTTAGCACTTATTATTAGCACCATCATTGTTTACCAGCAGATTCAATACATCAAAGAAAGGCCGAAGGGATATAATGAAAACAGGCTGATGATGACTGACATGAGTGACGACCTCAATAAAAACTTCTCCGCTTTAAAAAATGAATTGCTGCAAAGTGGCATTGTGCAAAATGTCACCTGGAGTTCAAGTCCTGTTACCGGCATTTATTTTCATACCGATGTTTCGCAGTGGTCCGGTAAAAATACCGGCGAACTAGGATTGAATGTTGGTGGTATAGGTATTTCTGACGATTATTTTAAAACCCTTCAAATGAGATTGCTGGCGGGAAGAGATTTTAGTAGTAGTTGGAAAGCGGATTCAGCAACTGTGATATTAAACGAGGCTGCAGTAAAAACAATGAATATAAAGAACCCAGTCAACCAGTTGATCACATGGAACAATGGCAACATTGTAAGAATAATTGGTGTGGTGCAGGATGCTGTTATGGAATCTCCTTTTGCCCCTGTTAACCCGGTAGTGTTTTATCATGGAAGAGGAGGCAGCAATGTCATTTATCGTTTGGCTGACAATGTTAGCACCCGCACATCGATTGATAAACTGGCACCCCTCTTCAGCAAATACAACCCATCATTTCCCTACTTATATTATTTCGTAGACGATAGCTATGCAGGGAAGTTTAAACTGGAAACGCTTATAGGTAAGCTTTCGGGTTTATTTGCCATGCTCGCCATTTTTATTTCTTGTCTCGGATTATTTGCGTTGGCAGCTTATATGGCAGAGCAAAGAACAAAAGAAATAGGCATACGTAAAGTATTAGGCGCTTCTGTATCGCAAGTGTGGCTGTTACTTTCAAAAGATTTTATTGTGCTGGTGTTGATAAGCTGCGTGATTGCATCGCCTGTCGCTTTTTATTATATGCACGATTGGTTACAACAGTATGATTACAGGATAACGATAAGTCCAATTGTATTTGTTATTGCCGGTATCGCAGCCATTGTGATAACTATTATAACAATAAGCTTCCAGGCAATAAAAGCAGCGATTGCCAACCCGGTGAAGAGTTTAAGGACAGAATAAACAGATAGCTATGATAAAAAATTATTTAAAAACTCTCTGGCGCAACTTGCTGAAGAATAAGTTGCCTGCAGCCATCAATGTTATTGGTATGTCTGTAGCCTTTGCGTGCAGTATTCTTTTAATAACTATGGTTTACCTTGAATTTTCGTACGATGGTTTTCACGAAAACAAGGAGGAGCTTTTTGAAGTGTATAATTTCTCTAATTCGCCCCAGGGTCTGGAAGTAGGTAGCTCGATGAGCTACCCGGTAGCGAGTACGCTGAAGCTGGAAGGAATTGGTATTGAAAAAGCAACACGAATTAAAAGCCGCGGACGCGTGGTGCGATATAAAGAGAAGGAACTGGAACAGTCGACCCAGTTAGTTGATGATGATTTTTTTAGCATGTTTTCTTTTAAGGTAATCAAGGGATCGCAGCAACATCCATTGGTTGACGTTGGAAACGTTGTGCTGAGTGAAAAAACTGCGGGAAACCTTTTCGGGAAGGAAGACCCAATTGGCAAACCAGTCGACGTAAAAATAGGTGGTAAATGGAACACGTTGGTTGTGTCGGCCGTATTGGAAGATGCACCAGAAAATTCGTCAATAAAGTATTCTGTATTGGTCCGCACAGAACTTGATCCCGATTATGCAGCGAAAAAGGACAACTGGAACGCCCGGCATCACACTGTTTTTGTTCAGTTAAATGCTGATGCCTCGCGTGAATCTGTAGAAAAACAGCTTCGCCTGTTCAACAAAAAATACAATTTCAATGACAATGACTATCTAAAGAAGAAAGGGTACAAACCTGATGCTAACGGGGATATTTCAGGCTTCAAACTATTGCCGATAAATGAACTTCATTTTAGCGAAAAATTAAATAACGGAAATCCGGTTAGTAAATCCTTCCTGTATATTTTATTGCTTGTGGCATCGGTCATTATATTGATTGCCTGTTTCAATTTCGTAAATCTCAACCTTGGTTTATCGTTTACACGTTCCAAAGAAATCGGGATTCGGAAATGCCTGGGTGCCGGAAAGCGGCAGGTTTGGTTGCAGGTTTGGGGTGAAAGCCTGTTGACTGTTTTTGTTTCGATGCTTATTGGAATTATTGCAACTGTGCTGTTAATGAACGGCTTCAATAAATTTATGGAAACAAAGTTTGATACGGCATTGCTGTACCAGCCCGCTATCATATTATCACTTGTGATGATACTACTTTTCGTTTCATTTATCGCTTCAGGTTATCCGTCTTTTATTATGGGTAAACTGAAAACAGTGGAAATTCTCAAAGGTAAAATTGCTGTTAAGAAACCTGGATTCTTCCAAAATGCACTGATTGTGATACAGTTTGCAATTGCGATTGTCCTTATATGCACTACAATAATTATTTATCAGCAGTTCCGGCATTTACGAAGTGCGCCGCTTGGATATAACACGTCGGCACTCATCAGTGTGCCCATTAAGCAAGATGAAAAAGGGAAAGAAATTGTTAGTAAAATGCGTTTATTACTTGCTTCGCAGACATCAATAGTCAGCGTTTCGGGATCTGCTGTTAATTTTGGGGTAGGGCAGGATGGCAGCTCAAGCAGAACGAGTTTTGGTTTCGATTATAAAGGAAGATCTGTTTCAACCGATTTTTTGATAGCTGATTACGATATTCTGAAAACGCTTGATATTCCGTTAAAGGCGGGTCGAGATTTTTCCACTTCATACATAGCTGATAGCATTAACACCGTAATTGTCACTGAAAGTATGGCGAAGCAACTTGGTGAAAAGGAGGTAGTGGGTCTTTCATTTTATGCTGACAGCAGCCAGGCCCGCTGGACAGTAGTTGGTGTAATTCCTGATTTTCATTTGTATTCTATGTACGAGGAAAAAGCGCCATTGACTATTTCCATGACGAATAATAAATCAATCAGTTACCTGCTTATACGCGTAAATTCAAGGAATACGGCGGCCACTATGGATCTGATAAAAAACACGTATGCCGTTGTAGCGCCAGGAATTGAATTTAAAGGCTCATATGTGGATGAAAATATCGAACGCTGGTATAAAAGCGAAGGAAGGCTTTCGCAAATGTTTTCAATTGCATCATTAGTGGCTATTATACTTTCCTGTATGGGATTATTTGGTATGGCATCCATCATTATCAGGCAACGGGTAAAAGAAATTGGGGTTCGCAAAGTATTAGGAGCCTCGGTAAATAGAATAATAGCTTTGGTTACCAGGGATTTTCTGTGGCCGGTGGTAATCGCGCAGTTGATTGCAACCCCTGTTGCATGGTGGATCATGTACAAATGGTTGCAGGATTTTGTCTACCGGATAGATATCAGCTGGTGGATATTTGCATTGTCCGCTGTTATTGCCTTATCAATTGCCATGTTCACTGTAAGCTTCCAGGCAATCAAAGCGGCGATTGCCAACCCGGTTAAGAGTTTAAGAACTGAATAAAAAATCAGAGTCATGATAAAAAATTATTTCACAATCGCCTGGCGTAACTTACGGAAGAATAAAACTTTCTCCATTATTAATATAACTGGTCTTTCTATTGGTGTATCCTGTTTTTTACTGATTGCATTGTATGTTTTAAATGAACTGAATTTTGATAAATACAACCTACAAGCATCCCAGATTTACAGGATAGTCGACCATACTAAATTTGGCGATTTTTCGTATGAAGGCGCAGAAGCACCAGCAATAATGGGTCCGACTTTTAAGAAAGATGTTCCGCAGATAGAAAACTATGTCCGCTTCAAAAAGCGTAGTAGTATTACGATTGAAAAAGGTTCAGAAATCTTTAAGGAAGATCAGGCAGCTTATGCTGACTCTTCGCTGTTTGATGTATTCACTTTACCTATGATTGCCGGAGATCCGAATTCCGCTTTAAAAGAGCCACATTCTTTGGTAATAACGGAAAGCACGGCAAAAAAATATTTTAACACCACCGATGTTGTAGGACGAACGTTGGTTATAAATAAAAACAGCAACTATAAAATTACGGGTGTAATAAAAGATATTCCGGAACAATCTCATTTCCATTTTGATTTCTTCTTTCCCATGTCGGAAATGGATCAAAGCAGGGATGGCTCCTGGTTTAATTTTAATCTTCAGACTTACTTACTTGTAAGACCCGGTACCGATGCAATGCAATTAGAAAAGCGCTTAAATACTACCATGATGGCAAACGCAGCGCCACAATTTCAAGGTACCCTAAATATAAGTAAAGATGATTTTGAAAAAAACGGTAATTCTATTCGTATAAGCCTGATGCCACTCACGGATATACACTTATATTCAAATATTAAAGATGAGTTGGGAACTAATGGCAGCATCCAGTATATTTATATATTTTCAGCGATCGCCATTTTTATTTTACTTATTGCCTGCGTCAACTTTATGAATCTTTCGACCGCACATTCATCCAATCGTGCAAAAGAAGTGGGTATGAGAAAAGTATTTGGCAGTCGTAGAAAATTTTTAATCATACAATTTCTTACCGAATCTGTTTTCATTAGCCTTCTTTCATTTCTTTTAGCAATTGGAACTGTTTTACTGTTACTACCTCTTTTTAACCAGCTTGCTGACAAGCACATAAATTCAATGCTGCTGCTGAATCCTGTCATATTTTCCGGAGTTTTATTACTCATGATTATTGTAGGTTTAATAGCAGGAAGTTACCCGGCTTTTTTTCTATCGTCATTTCGGCCAATTGAAGTGTTGAAGGGAAATTTATCGAGAGGCTTCAAAGGTTCGGCGATAAGAAACGTCCTGGTGGTTTTTCAATTTTCAATTTCAATTATCCTGATGATTGGGACTGTAGTTATTTTCAACCAGCTTAATTATATCGGCAAGAAAAACTTAGGTTTTAATAAAGATCAGGTGCTGGTTTTGCAAAATACGTATGCTGTGAATACGCAGGTATTCAGGCATGAATTGCTGCAAATGCCTGGCGTAAAAAGCGCAACTGTTACAGGTTTTTTGCCTATAAGCGGGAACAGGGGGGAGCAGGGTTTTGTTACCTCCCCGGTTTTTGATGGCAAAAATTTCACAATAATGCAGCATTGGCCTGTTGATGAAAATTATATTCCAACATTACAAATAAATTTAAAAAGCGGTAGGAATTTTTCTACTGAGTTACCATCCGATTCGGATGCCGTTATCATAAATGAAGCTGCTGCAAAGCTTTTTGGTGCCGGAAGCCCGGAAAACAAAAAGTTGTATCTAATAAAAGATCTTACTACGGGAAGACTGGTCCCAAATACTGTTATTGGGGTCATCAATAATTTCAATTTTAATTCATTACACGAACAGGTTAAACCGCTCGTTCTAAAGTTGTCTCCGGATTATGGAAGTATTGCAGTAAGAATCAATACTGCCGATATTTCAGTATTGTTATCGAAAATAAAGACACAATGGAAAACAATGGCTCCTTCAGTGCCTTTCAGCTATTCCTTTATGGATGATGAATTTAATAAACAATACAGCATGGAGCAACGCACAGGTACAATCTCTTTGATATTTTCAATCCTTGCTATTCTCATTGCATCACTTGGATTATTTGGATTAGTTACCTATGCAGCAGAACAACGCATTAAAGAGATCGGCATAAGGAAAGTATTGGGTGCTGCTATTCCCGATATTGTGGGCTTACTTTCCAGAGATTTTGTAAAACTTATCATTTTCTCACTTTGTATTGCTTCACCCATTGCATGGTGGATGATGAACTGGTGGTTACATGATTTTGCCTACCGGATTGATATCAGCTGGTGGATATTTATACTTGCTGCCTTTACTGCCTTATTGATAGCCATACTCACAGTAAGTTATCAAGCCATAAAAGCAGCGGTTGCCAATCCTGTGAAGAGTTTGAGAACAGAATAAAATATCTTTTACGCTAAAATAAGAATATGAACAGGTCAATTTATTTATCCATCATTTTATTGCTAAGCCTGTGCACTAATGCAAGCGCACAAACAAATTTTTGGAATAGCCCCGATGCTTATCTCGGGCAAACACCTCCATTAGAAACGCCAAAAATATTTGCTCCTTGTATGCTTGCAGATTCAGGAATTGTTTTGGGTAGGGTCGCCTTTTCAAAAGATGGGAGAGAGTTTTATTATGGTTTTGCAAAGCATTGGTTTGACTTTAGCGGTATAGGGGTTAAGCAAATTATTTTTGATGGTAAAAAATGGAATAAGCCTAAAATTTTGATTGAGAACCTGGCTACTCCCACACTATCCATTGATGAAACGAAATTATTTTTTGGCGGACAAAATAGCGATGTGTGGCAATCTGAAAAGGTAGATAATGTATGGAGCACTCCAAAACTTTTCCTGGATAAAAACTATGGGCTTTACAATTTTATGCCAACAAAAAGTGGTGTTTATTATGTCGGCAGTAATGCCAACGCAGGAAGTAAAAAAGATTATAGTACTTATGATTTTTGCACCCTCACCATCTCTAAAACAGATACTTTAATAAAGAGTTTAGGAAGTCCTTTAAATACACCTGCTTTTGATGGCGATTTATATGTGGCTCCCGACGAATCTTACATGATTATTAGTGCCAAAGAAACCAAAATTTATGATTGTGAATTGTGGATTAGTTTCAGGAATTCTGATAAGACGTGGACAATCCCTATAAGTTTAGGTGATAAAATTAATACTGGCCTGGCACATCGTTTTGGACAATATGTATCACCCGATGGTAGATATTTATTTTATACAAAAGGTACTAGTGAAAAGGATTGCAATTTTTATTGGGTGAGGTTTGATTCATTATTAAAACGTTTACGGCCCAAATCTGTAAAAGCAGCAATTGCCAACCCGGTTAAGAGTTTAAGAACTGAATAATTATATAGCCATGTTTAAAAATTATTTCAAAACAACATTTAGAAATCTTTGGAAAACCAAAGGATATAGTTTGTTAAATATGGGCGGTCTT
>Ga0302286_10003440_pt1 | contig 10687 bp, 10 predicted proteins | sample III_Fen_E2_3_FD_198765 | JGI IMG/M metagenome (GOLD analysis project Ga0302286, IMG submission 198765) | Peat permafrost microbial communities from Stordalen Mire near Abisko, Sweden - III_Fen_E2_3 | ecosystem: Environmental > Terrestrial > Soil > Wetlands > Permafrost | place: Sweden: Abisko...
GAGACTGGGAGGTAATTGAATCAAGACGGCCCCCTAGCTTTTCACCCAGTGCGGCAATCTCTCGAAGAAATGACAACAGGACTTCAGAATTGCAATTCAGTGCGCCTTCATGAGTAAGCGCTCTCGGCATCTTGACGGAAAACCGGAATTCGGGCGGTACCGACTGGCGCCATGGCGTCCATATTGCCTCTTTATGTGACCTGTAAAGAGTGAAGTTTATCTCGCAGCAGTTCAGCACACATGCATAACGCTCCAAGTGCTGTCCTTCTGAAGTGAAAAACCCGCCAGCTTCTCGAGGTATTACCCATCCCGCGCACCCTACCCGAATCCCGTGCGCCGGCGATGATCGAGCTTCTTCAGAATCAACCGGGAGTAGGTCATGATCAGTGACATTCGTCATTCGAGAGTTTCTCAAAATGAACTCGTGCGCCCCGGATTGCCCGTGCCGGTGGCCATCGCCACAAGCATCGCGCGCTTGCGGTCTTCGATTGCTTTCTCTATCGCTGTATTGGCGTCCAACTGATATGGGCGTAACCGAGGGTTACTGTTCGGAGTAGCTTGCAACAGAGAAACGGCAGCACCCAAGCTGCGGCTTAGTTTCTCGATCAAAGCGTTTGGAGTGTGAAATTCGCTGATCTGGCGAGATCGATTAAGCGGATTACGAACGTCGTGATGCCAGATCACTTCACCGTTCGTGGAATACAGAAAAGGAACGCCAAACTCATCCGTTAGGAGATGTGGCTGAGAAATCCCCTTCGAATATCTTTCCGCTTGCGAAAGTACATTCTGCGGTCCGAGCGTCAGCTTTTTTGCTTCAACAATGCCGACGATTTGGCCTCTAAGACACAGTGCATAATCAGCAGGGCCGTTTGCGGTCGGATACTCTTCTATCGCAAAGCACTCCTGTTTTTCCAGAGTCTTTGTTGGGTCAAACGGAAAAACGCGCCATCCGGCGGCTTTGAGTTTGCCGTCGATAAGGCGCTTGCGCGTGAGCCATTCTGAATTGGCTGGAGAAGCGGTTGGCATGTTTTCAGATGTTTTGAATTCATCTGAAGTATAGCGATATCAATGGTTTACGTAAAGAATGGAATCTGGCTCGTTCATCCTAGCTCTTGCCACGGAGACTCGACTGGTCCTCTCGGCATGTATGTTCCCCACCCGGGCAACATCAAGAAGTCCGTAGGTCGAAGAGGGTTCAACGAGGCTCCTTGTCTGTCGTCGTCGAACCAGAGACACACGCGAAATATATCGTTGATGTTGGCGCTAGTTCCTTCGCGAGTGAGATATGCGTAAGAGGATGTGAGGATGCCCCGAACGATGCCTTCACCTCTGCCTTTTATGAGCGGAACTTTACCCACCGTAATATTTGCTACGGGCAAATATCGAAAGAGAACTTTCTCTTCGCGCGTCATGGATTGCCAATGATATTTCGGGATTGCAAATTAGTGAAGGATAAAACGGGGACATCTTTTGATTGAACCGTGAGGAAATCACTGCTACAAAATTGCCTACAGTGGTTTTTTGCGGATTTCAAAATGGCTGTAACTTATTGAAAATATTGGTCGGGGAGAGAGGATTTGAACCTCCGACCCCCTGGTCCCGAACCAGGTGCTCTACCAGGCTGAGCCACTCCCCGACTCCTGAATCGACTCGTCATTCATTCGTTAGAATAACGCTGGCGCGCGGCTCACGGACGTGAGTCTTACGGGACCGCACCAACCACTAGTATAGCAGAATCAACCTCGCTCCAAAGTTGGGCAATTTCGTTCCGCGACGTAAACTCATGCTGTACGATCAACCGCGCAAGCTCATGTTTGGCGGCGCAAATCTGCAATCGTCAAGGAAATAAGATTGGCTCTTCTCCTATCGGCGCGGCAGTTGATTACCCCGTTGCAGACCATTGACGACGGGGCGATCCTGATCGAAGATGGTACCATTACTGCCGTAGGTCGCCGAGCCGAGCTGACCATTCCGGGCAGCACGCGGGTGTTCAATTTCGGCGACGCAATTCTTGCTCCCGGCCTTATTGACATCCACATACATGGTGGTGCCGGCCACGATGTGATGGAAGGCTCCGACGAAAGCTTAGCCGCGGTCGAGCGGCTCATGACCCGCCACGGCGTGACGAGTTACTGTCCTACAACCGTCACCGCGCCACTCGACGCGACCTTGCGCTCGCTCGATGCGCTCGGCAAGGCTGTCGCCAGCGCCGACAAGCGAGACGGCACGCGCGCTCGTCCGCTCGGCATCCATTTCGAAGGACCGTTTCTCAGTCATGCCAAACGAGGTGTGCATCCGCCGGCACTGCTCGAGAAAGGTTCCCTCGAACTGTTTGATCGCATGTGGCAGGCCGCTGACGGCCGCGTTTCTGTGTTGACGATTGCTCCGGAGATCGAAGGCGCTCTCGATCTCATCGCCGAAGCCGCGCGTCGCGGAGTTTGCGTGAGTCTCGGACATTCCGATGCCGAGTTGCCAGCAGCTCAGGCCGGAATCCTAGCCGGCGCCCGTCATGCCACGCATACTTTTAACGCTATGCGTGCGCTCGACCACCGCGATCCCGGCGTGCTCGGTGCGATTCTCACATCTTCTGAAGTCACCGCCGACATCATCGTCGATGGTATTCACGTGAACCCCGTGATCGTCGATTTGTTCGTGAAGGCCAAGGGACTCGATCGCGCCGTCCTCATCACCGACGCTATGAGCGCGACGGGCATGCCTGACGGAACCTATCTGCTGGGTGGGTTCGAAGTTCAGGTAAAGAACGGCCGGTGCGAATCCGGCGGACGCCTCGCTGGAAGCGTGCTCACGCTCGACCGTGCCGTCCGCAATACTGCCGAGTTCGCCAAAATCTCAGTGCGGCATGCCATTCGCCTGGCGACGCTGAACCCCGCACGCGTGCTAGGCATCGAAAAGCGCAAAGGCACGTTGTCCGTCGGAGCGGATGCCGACGTGGTCGTGTTCACTCCCACGGGAGAAGTGGTCCGGACCATCGTCGGCGGAATCGTAAACTAGCAGCGGCCAGGCTGATCCCTCTACGGCGCGGTCGTGAAGGTCACGTACTTCTTGCCTAGGTAGAGCTTCGCGTTCGCTCCATCCAGTACGATCTTCAACGGCTGCGGACGCGCGAGTTTATCGTCGACCTTTACGTCGGTCACCAGCAGTTCGTTGCCGGCTACATCCAGGATGTGGAACCTTCCATCGGCAATGTAGCCCATGCCATACTGGCCGGGACCCAGCGTTCCGCCGCCGTCAAAGCTCAGCTTTTTCTCGGTGATAAATAGCCCGGTGTATTTCGCCTTAATGTCCGAGGAATATCCCGAAGTATCGACCAAGCTGATAATCACGTAAAGATCGTCGGGGAAGTGGATGGCCGAAGCGTTCCGCAATTGTGTCGTGGCGCTGAGACCGCGAAAGAAATATGAGTCGGGCACGACCTTCTTAAGTCCCGCTTCGTTGACCACCGTCGGGACGGCCGGAGCGCTCTGTGCGACGGCGGAGAGAGCGAGGGAAAGAACTAATACCGCGAATAAGAAACTACGGAACATGGATCCTCCTGGACATTGATCTTTGAGCTGCAGAGTTTGGGTTCGCAGCCCCGGCAGCCGAAGCTATCTTCCTACGGATACGAGTTTACACCCGGCATTTGTCGTTGGTTTCCCCACAGTCCGCCGTGCATGTAACGTGTTCTTGGAGGCAAAAACGCGCATCTCTCAGTACTGCTCTCAGTGAGCAGTCGCATCGGCTTGCGTGACCTTCACTCGAATGTCGGCCAGGGGCGCCTTAGGGTTGAAACGCACCGCGCCGTCATGGGTTCGTTCGATTCCCAGATTCTTCCACATGGCCGTCAGATCCACCGGGTACGGTTCGTCCCGCATCGAATGGTACAGGTCAACCAGCACCGTGGTTTCCGTTGCCTTGTCACCAACTGCGAGCGCGTGCTCAATGTCCCAGTCTTGGTTAATAGTTCCACCTGCATTCAAGATTCCTCGCAGCGCGTCTTGCAATCCTTTATGGTTGTCGGTCTTCTGGCGAATTCGCACGTCAGCCACGAGGCAGAACATCGCTCCGCCCCAATAGGTCCGGCCCCATGTGTGCGAATGGTCAAGTCCTTTGTCGCCCGACCCAGGTTCACCCTGCGGCATATCGCGGACTACTTCGCTCCACATGCGTTCGGCAGAAAGTTGTCCAGCCTGCACCCGTGCGATGGGCTCCACATAGACCGAGATGCCTTCCTCGATCCAGTGGTGTGTTCGTGTCATCGAAGGAAACGTCAGGTGGATCATCTCGTGCGTGAGCATCCAGTCGTGATCGAGTTCCTCAGCCGATGTACTTTGGCCAAGCGAGATGGTGATGAACCCGCCATCGTCGGAATAGGTGGTCCCGTTACGAATGCCGGCACCTCCGCGCACGTGTATGTCGAGCCTGATGCGCGGAACGGGAAACTTACCGTAATACGTGCAGACCGCGTCACCGGCGCGCTGGATCCAGGCGACAAGCTCGGTCCGCGAGACCGTACTGGTTGCACCGTCAAATCGCGTGTTGATCGTCGAGCCGCAAGCGTTCACCACTGCGGTCGTCACAGGCGGACGCGGCTGACATCCCGCTCCGAGCGACAATGCGCACGCCAATGCCGTGAGCGCCAGCACATGTTGACCGATTCGGCTGACGACATATCGACGCGAATGCATTAAGCCCGACAAGAAGCTCGACCCGCTGACTACTTCGTGCGCGCCAAGAACTCTGCCGGCTACTGTCTCCACTTGCGCTCAATCAGGTAGTCCAGCGCAAAACGTCCCGGGCCGAAGATCAGGATGATCAACGACGCTACCAGGAACGTGTACGGCGCGGCCGCATAGAAGTCGCCCGGACTGGAAAAGATCGACATCAATGCCGCGCGATCAGCGGTGATGTATGCAACTAACATGTCTACCGCAAGCATCAGAGCGACGAGTCGGCTGCCCAACCCCACCGCCAACAGGATCCCGCCTAAGAACTCAAACCCTGACACAAAGTAAGCATTCAGCGCGGGCGCGGGAATCCCAAGGCTGGTGAAGAACTCGATCAAGTGCGGAAGGTTGTGCAGCTTTCCCCATCCGGTTTGACAGATTTGCCATCCCCAGTACAACCGCACAAACAACAGGAATGGTGATTGCAGAGAATTGCCGAACGTGACCAGAAGCGAATACGCCCACCGCAGCTTATCTAGGAGTGAGTTCATGATGCTCCGTCTGGATTACTTGCAGAACCAGCCCAGGGATGCCCACAACGCAAACCACGATTGCAGATTCTCCGACGCTTGCTCGCCCGAGCCATCGCTCCAGTCCACACACTCCACGGCCTCCGAGAGGCGCTTGCCGTCGCGTAGCGCGCACAGGATTCCAAATGCATCCGGATCGAGACGCTTGAAGTACACCGAGTTGTCTGCGCGGTGGACTGCAAGAAAAACTCTTTCAGCCGACGGCAATGCACGCTTCCGGGGACGCCGACGCTGCGGACGTTCCTCCATGGCGTTGCTGACCATGCCGAACTCGCGCTGCTGGCTCCGTATCGCCAGAAGCATTGCATCCACCGGGTACTCCAGTTCGAGCAGCCGGACATAAGGCTGAAGCTTGAATTGCGGATCGGGCCCGAGCATCGCCATATCGGATTCGGTCAGCCGTGGCAGTGAACCCTCGTCGAAGGCTTCAATGTCGGCCCACTCCAATCGCACCATGTCCAGCGCGATGGCCTCAACTCCGGCGATAAACTCGCGATGCCACCGTAGCCACTGTTCCAGCCTTGAGCCCAGGTTGCGCAGCGTAAACGATTGCGACGGGCAATCCTGCAAATATGCGATCGACAACTTCTCGAAGGCGCGGTCGCCAAGAATCAGCCGCAGGCCTTCAAAATCCTCAGCCAGAGCCGACAACACTCGAAACCAATACTGACGGTTGTAAATCTCCAGCCGCTCAAACGACGACAAGCGATCGTTCGGCTTGATGATGCTCTCCGCGACGCCGCGTAGCGAGCAGCCGTCAGTCGTCCGTTGCCGCATGTTTTCCTGGGCAGTCAGCGGCTGCCGGGTCGCGTCCAACATCGTGCGTTGAATGTGGTCGAGGTCCATCACGCCGTCACCTTCTCGCGCACGAATCGTTTTGCCTTCAGCGCCTCGGCATGGACTTCTTCAAACGACGGGATGTGATCGTCCCACTCCAGCAGCGTGGCCGTCGGCCCGATAAACTCGATAGCTCGCGCATACAGTTGCCACACCGGATCGACGACCGGATGGTCATGCGTGTCGAGGATGTACTTCTCATATTTCGAGTGGCCGGCAATGTGAATCTGCGCCACGCGGTCATGCGGCACGTTTCCTAAATACTCAAACGGATCAAAGCTGTGGTTCCGCGACGACACATAGATGTTGTTCACGTCGAGCAGGATCCCGCAATCGGCCTGCTCCACCACTTCCGTGAGGAACTGCCATTCCGTCATCTCCGAGGCATGGAACTCCGCGTAACTGCTGACGTTTTCCACCACCACTGGCACTTCCAGAAAATCGCGTGCCTCGCGGATCTTGTGCGCCGTTTTTCTTGCTGCCTCGAACGTGTAGGGCATCGGCAGCAAGTCGTGCGAATACGTTCCATCCACGCTGCCCCAGCAGAGATGATCGCTGAGCCAAGGAGTCCGCGTCCGCTGCACCAGCGCCTTCAGCCGCCGCAGATGTTCGCGATTCAGCGGCTCCGCCGACCCGAAGTACATCGAGACGCCGTGCTGCACTACCCGGTATTGCTCCAGAATCCGGTCGAGCACGAACAGCGGGCGTCCGCCATCCACCATGAAATTTTCTGAGATAATTTCAAACCAGTCGCAGACCGGCTTCTCTTCCAGGATGTGGTTGTAGTGCGGAATGCGCAGGCCAATGCCAACACCATATTCCGTAAACCCGTTAAAGCGATTGGCTGGCATGTGATTCGACTTTGGAAGATAACTTCGGTAGGAGATCGTGCGGGCCGGACGTACCGGCCCTCGCGATCAGTTCAGGTTTGTTCTAGCGTGCGTGGGGCTGCGATCCATCGGTAGCGCAACCACCCTTGCCCTTGCAGGAGTTCTTGCCCTTGCAGCCGTTGTCGCCGGCCTTACAGCCGCCTTTGCCTTTACACGAGTTCTGGCCTTTGCAGGCGTGCTTGTCTTTGTCGAAAGACGTGGCATTGTGGCCCACGTTCGGGTTGCTGGAAACAGACTTCGACGACGGGGACTGCGCCATCGCGGTGTTACCTGCCATCAGGCCTGCCAAGGCAGCGCCCATCATCACTGACTTCATCGACTTCGTCATTGCGTAATCTCCTCAGAAAGTTGATTCGTTGAATTCGAGTCGCAGTCCGTTGGCTGTGACCCCACATCAGATACGTGGACGGGATTCTATCGGATTGCTCGGTCCCTGGCGAGTCGGCAATTGCCGCAAATTTCAGCTCCCTAAATCGCTTAACACTTAAGTGCTGGATGCGGCTTTGGGTAGCACTACTTTACATTCTCGACGCAGCGGAAGCCGAGGTGGTTTGTTCCGGTGGAAACTTCGCCTTTGCCGCGGGTTCCCACGATGTAGCGGGAGCAATACTGGTCGGTGCAGAGGAACGAGCCGCCGCGATGCGTCTTCTTTTTCTCGGTGGGCTCGTCCGGGTCCCAAGGATTGGTGGGGCCTTGCGGGTTTTTCGTCACGCCACCGGTTTTGGCCAGCTGCTGGTAGTAATCCGGGCGGTACCAGTCGCTCGTCCACTGCCACACATTCCCAGCCATGTCGTACAGGCCATAGCCGTTCGACGGATAGCTCTTCACCGCAGCAATTCCAACGTGGCCATCGGCGCCGGTGTCTGAGTTGGGAAAGTGGCCCTGATGGGTATTGGCCATCCACTTTCCGTTGGGCTTGAACTCGCCGCCCCAGACGAAGGGCTTACCCGCCAGTCCGCCGCGCGCGGCAAACTCCCATTCGGCCTCGGTCGGCAGTCGTTTGCCCGCCCACTTTGCATAAGCCTGCGCATCTTCATAGGCGATCTGCACGACGGGATAATTCTCTTTGCCGACGATGTTGCTCTCGGGCCCGGTCGGATGCCGCCAGTTCGCGCCCTTCACATAGCCCCACCACTGGTAATGGTCATTCAACGGGACTGGGTGATCGGGAGGAGAGAACACCACCGATCCCGCGATCAGGTTCTCAGGTGGAGCAGTCGGATAGTCTTCTTGCCGCGGTTTACGCTCGGCTACTGTGACGTAATTGGTGGCCTTCACGAACCTGGCGAACTGTGCGTTGGTGACGTCGGTCGCGTCCATGAAGAATCCATCCACGTACACGCGATGAATGGGACGCGAGTCTTTGGTGGCCTGCATTCCAACTTCGCCGTCGCTGGGCGAATCGGCCGCGCCCATGGAGAATTCGCCCCCGGGAATCCAAACCATTCCCGCAGGCGCCGGCGTCGGAGCTTTCCCCGTGTTGGCGACCGTTGGCCCAAAGCCCGGCGTAGTCGATGGGGAAGTGGTCGTATTCGCAGGCTCTGGCATCGCAGCCGGAGTTGCTTCGGGGGTAGCGCTCGCCGGAGTGGGTTTGGCAGCGATGGTCACTGCGGGAGCACCCGCGCTAGCGGACTCGATGGGCTTGTGCGAGCGTCCCGACCAAACCGCGATGCCGATTGCAATAAAAGCCACGACGATGCCCATGCTCAAACCTCTGCGCTTGGGCTTGGTTGCGGCGGAATTCAGTGTCTCGGGCTGCTTATTCAAAGATGATTGGCTCAATGGATTGAGGTCGATTCTAGCCCTTGAGTAAGGGAATGTCACATGGCGTTCCGGCTCTGGGGCATCGGGCTCAGTCTTCCACGTGAGGGAATCTGGCCGCCTTTGGGAAAAATGATCATAGGCTCGCTAGCGCCGCAGGATCGGTCAGAAAAAAGGCGCTTTTGGGGTACCCCTCCTCTGAGGGCGCAACAGACTCGGCGAACCTGGACTTCGCGGCACCTTGGTCGCATTGACCTGGGGATTGATGTAAGGCTATGCTCCCCCACGCACTCGCCGTTATGGAGTGGAAGCGTGGCGCACGGGGATTGCGCTCCGCAGTTTCGCGTAGCTGGTGATCTGCCCTCTAAGGGGTTCCCGTTGTTAAAAAACTGCATGTAACGTACGGCGACGAGGCCTGTGTTCTGGCCCCAGCCTTCTCGCGCAAAAAGTTCCTAATCAACCGATTTGATGGAGGGTTGTAAACAATGAAAGCAACTGGACGCGAGAGGAACAATTTGTCTCACGGCAAGGCACTGCCATGGCTGCGCTCAGCCACAACCGTGGTTGTGTGCCTGCTGCTGGTGCTGTCGCTGGCTGGAGCCGCGATGGCGCAATCCGAAGAGGCAGCGAAACCGGCTCCGAGCAGCCATGTCCGGATGTATCAATTCCAACTCAAGCACGGACAGGACAAGCAGGCCGGGACACGTGTAGGGAATCCTACGGCGCCGCCCGCGGGAGCCCAGCTTACATACTATGGCGGCCGCGTGGTCTCGAACATGCAGGTGATCCAAGTTCTGTGGGGTACAGGAAGCTACCTGTCGAACGTGGGATCCACGGGAACGCCGTCGATGGCGACCTTCTACCAGCAGGCGTTGAATAGCTCGTACATCGACTGGCTGGATCATGACTACAACACCGTGACTCCATCGCCGAGGGTTGGAACGACGCAGACCAACCAGCACATCGGACGCGGCAGTTTCGTAAACCAGTACACGATCACGCCAAGCATCACCGGCTCGACGGTGGATGACACACAGATCCAGGCGGAAATATCGCGTCAGATTAATGCGGGACATCTGCCGGCGCCGACCACGGATGCGGCAGGCAACGACAACACGTACTATGCGATCTTCTTTCCCCCGGGGATCACGATCACGCAGGGAGGCAGCTCGAGCTGCGTGTCGGGCGGGTTCTGCGCCTATCACGGGACGATTCCCGCCGCTGGTGGCATCGGCGAGCTGTACTACGGTGTGCATCCTGACATGCAGGCGGGTAGCGGTTGCTCGACGGGATGCGGGTCCAGTACGACCTTTGGGAATTACACGTCGGTAGCCAGCCACGAGATGGTAGAGACGATCACGGATGCCGAGGTCGGCATCTCAACGGTAGTGGGTCCGCCGCTGGCGTGGTATGACAGCACGAACGGCGAAATCGGCGACATCTGCAACGCGCAGCAAGGTTCGTTCGTCGGCGGCGATGGGCAAACCTACGTGGTGCAGAAGGAATGGTCGAACTCGCAGAATGCCTGCATCCTCCAAACCACCACCACGAATGATTTTTCGTTGAGCGCGAGCCCGGCGGCGGTGTCAATAGCGGCGGGTTCCAGCGGAAGCAGCACGATTTCGACGGCGACGATTTCGGGAAGCGCACAGACCGTCAGCCTGACGGTTGCGGGTGCGCCGACTGGAGTAACGGCCACAGTCAGCCCGACGTCAGTGACTTCTGGAGGTTCGTCGACGCTGAGTATCAGTACGACGACTTCAGCGGCGGCGGGCACTTACACGCTGACGATCACGGGTACAGCGGCCAGCGGCACGCATAGCACGACGGTGTCGCTGACGATTACGAGTTCGGTCGCCAATGATTTCAGTATTTCGGCGAACCCGGCTGCAGTCTCTTTGACGGCAGGCACGAACGGAAGCAGCACGATTTCGACGGCAAC
>Ga0302286_10003442_pt1 | contig 10686 bp, 10 predicted proteins | sample III_Fen_E2_3_FD_198765 | JGI IMG/M metagenome (GOLD analysis project Ga0302286, IMG submission 198765) | Peat permafrost microbial communities from Stordalen Mire near Abisko, Sweden - III_Fen_E2_3 | ecosystem: Environmental > Terrestrial > Soil > Wetlands > Permafrost | place: Sweden: Abisko...
TTTCCCCTTGGAAAAGATAAAACCGAATATTACCTGCTCACCAATGAACATGTATCGGTAGCCGACTTCGAAGGTCAAGAAGTGCTGAAAGTAGCTCCCGAAGGGCTTACCAAACTTGCACGCGCAGCTATGCACGATCTCTCTTTCATGCTACGCCCTGCACACAACGAACAGGTGGCTTCTATTTTAAGCGACCCCGAAGCCAGTCAGAATGATAAAGCGGTGGCTCTAACCATGCTTCTCAATGCCGAAATTGCCGCCGAAGGACAACTCCCATTCTGTCAGGATACCGGAACAGCCATTATTATGGCAAAAAAAGGCCAAAATGTATGGACAGGTGGCGGCGACGAAGAGGCTCTCTCGCATGGTGTGTACAACACCTACACGCAAGATAACCTGCGTTACTCGCAAACGGTGGCACTGGACATGTACACCGAAAAAAATACAGGTTGCAACCTGCCTGCTCAGATTGATGTCTATTCCATCAATGGCAACGAATACAAATTCCTTTTCATTGCCAAAGGTGGTGGTTCAGCCAATAAAACATACCTTTTTCAGGAAACCAAAGCATTATTGAATCCTGACACATTGGAGAAATTTCTGATTGAGAAAATGAAAACTCTGGGTACGGCTGCTTGCCCACCCTACCATATTGCGTTTGTAATTGGCGGCACTTCGGCCGAAGCTTGTCTGAAAACAGTAAAGCTTGCCTCCGTGAAATACCTAGATGAATTGCCCACCGAAGGCAATGACTTAGGTCAGGCTTTCCGCGATTTGGAGATGGAAGCTAAGTTATTGAAAGCGGCTCAAAATATTGGTCTTGGAGCACAGTTTGGCGGAAAATACTATGCGCACGACATACGCGTGGTACGTTTGCCGCGTCATGGCGCTTCTTGCCCTGTGGGAATGGGGGTTTCGTGTAGTGCCGACCGAAATGTGAAGGCTAAGATTAATAAAGAGGGTATTTGGATTGAAAAATTAGATAGCAACCCGGGTCGACTTATTCCGGCTCAATACAAAAATGCTTCCGGCCATAGTCATGGTGTGAAAATTGACCTCAATCGTCCTATCAAAGAAGTATTGGCCGATTTATCGCAACATCCGGTATCTACTTTTTTACTGTTAAGCGGTACCATCATTGTAGGTCGCGATATTGCACATGCCAAGCTGAAAGAGCGTTTGGACAAAGGCGAAGGGCTACCTCAATACCTAAAAGAACACCCGATTTACTACGCCGGTCCTGCTAAAACTCCTGCAGGAATGGCTTGCGGTTCCATGGGGCCAACCACAGCCGGGCGAATGGATTCTTATGTGGATCTGTTTCAAAGCAATGGTGGCAGCATGATAATGATTGCAAAAGGCAACCGCAGCCAACAGGTAACCGATGCCTGCCACAAGCATGGAGGTTTCTACCTTGGTTCTATTGGTGGTCCTGCCGCTATATTAGCGAAAGACAATATTAAAAGCATCAAATGCCTCGAATATCCTGAATTGGGCATGGAAGCTATCTGGCAAATCGAGGTGGTTGATTTCCCTGCCTTTATACTGGTTGACGACAAAGGCAACGATTTCTTCAAACAAATCCGCCCAAGAGTCTAAGACTGACATTAAAAAAGCACGAACTTCTTCAAATGAGTTCGTGCTTTTTTATGCCCTAAAAACAAAAAAAGACGAGTTGCCTCGTCTTTTTTATATCATGAAGATAGTTATTTTACATTCAGTTTCTTCTTAACCAAAGGCAATACATCAACACTTTGATCGGAATGGTAAAGAATGGCAGGAACCTGTAAATCAAAGATATAAAGGAAACCATTTTCTACACCCACTGCATCAATTGCTTTCTTTATTTTGTCCACCAAAGGTTGAACCAACTCTTGTTGTTTCTTTTGAAGATCGGTTTGAGCTGTTTGGTTCAAAGTTGTGATACGTTGTTCCATATCTACAATTTCGCTTTGACGGGCTTGTAAGATAGATTGTGGCATACTGTCTTTCTTGTCCACAAATTCTTTTACTTTTTTGTTGTACTCATCACGCATTGCATTGATGTTCTTTTCATACTCAGAAGCAAGATCCTGAAGAGTTTTTTCAATAGTTGCCTTCTCTGGCAAAGCGTTATACACGTCTTGTGTATTAATATGGCCAAATTTATTTTGTCCAAAAGCCATCATAGGTGCAAGGCACAGAATAAGCACGATAATTTTCTTAAGCATAGGTCGTTTTTTTAGTGTTTAAATTTTCCGCAAAAATAGGTATTTATTTTGAATATCCAAGTTTCACCAATATGTCATCGCTAATATCAATTTTTGGCGATGAATAAATAATGTTCATAGCTGACGATTTGTCTAATACTAATTGATAACCCTTATCGGACGAGATAGTTTGAATTGCGTTATATACCTCATCCTGAATTGGTTTCATCAGACTTTGTCTTTTTTTATAGAGTTCTCCTTCGGGGCCAAAATATTGACGTTTCAAATCCTGAGCCACTTTTTCTTTTTCAACAATCTCGTTTTCACGTTTTGTTTTCATCTCCGGCGACATAAAAACAACTTCAGTTTGATAGGTCTTATACAAGTTTTGCACAACCTGAGCCTTTACCTCAACTTCAGCTTGCCATTTTTTCGAAATCTGATTCAATTGCTCATTGGCAGACTCGTACGAAGGGACATGTTTAAGGATATATTCCATATCCACAATAGCAAATTTTTGTGCTTGTGCAAAGCCGAATGTCGCAATCAATAACGCAATTGTAATAGCTAATTTTTTCATAGTTAATTAAGTTTAATATAATACATAAACTCAGGCACAATCAATTAAAATTCTTGTCCAATTATGAAGTGGAAGTGACTTCCTCCGTAGGTAGTACTACCATTAACTTTATCAAATCCATACGCCCAGTCAATACCCAAAAGTCCGAACATAGGCAAGAAAATACGAACACCAACTCCGGCAGAACGTTTCAGGTCAAATGGATTGAATTGCTTAAATGAGCTCCAGCAATTTCCTGCATCCACAAAGGCCAGTGCATAGATGTTTGTAGTTTGCTCCAATACCAACGGATAACGCAACTCGGCACCTACACGGGTATACACATAACCGATTTGAGCACTTTGCAACGTACCATTTTTGTAATAAGAAGCAGTCGGGGTTAATGATCCATTTTCATAGCCACGTAAACCGATAGTCTCTGTGCCGTAAGTGGTGTATCCTGTCATACCATCACCACCCATATAGAAAGTTTCAAATGGTGATTGTTTGTATTTATTGTAATATCCCAAGAAACCATACTCTGTCCTGCCCATCAACACAAATGTACGATTTGCTGATGATAGAGGAGTAAAGAATTTTCCTTTGAATTTTAATTTGTAGAACTCAACCCAACGATAACGATCGGCATCAGTCATCGATGCTGAATAATCGGTTTTCGAGAAAGAAGAATACGGAGGTGTCATCTGTGCCGAAAGGCTGAATGTGGATCCATTACGCGTATAAATAGGATTATCAGTAGAATTACGGCTCAATACCACGTTTAAACTCGCTACGTTGGATGTTCCGTCTGACATCAGGAAGTAGCTCCAGTTTTTGAGTGAATAACGCTGGTACTCAACCCCTACGTTCAATTGAAACCAGTCATCAGGCCATTGTAAACGCTTTCCCCAGCTTACCGAGAAACCGAATGTATGAATATATTTATCAGGGTCAGCTTCGTAGCTGTAGCTGTTATTGCCATAAGAACTGCCATAACTGCTGCTACCGTAACTGCTACCGTAACCATAATTACTCAGATAACTGGAATAACGGTTGCTCACACCGGTTTGGATAGAGTAGTAAGCCGAAACTGAGAGCGAATTTGGTCGTTTACCGCCTAACCATGGTTCAACAAATGAAACACTATATGACTGATAATAACTACCGTTGGTTTGACCTGAAATTGAGAATGTTTGTCCTTCGCCTTCCGGTACAAAACGATAACTGGAGGGTTTGAAAAGATTTTGAATAGCAAAGTTGCTGAATTTCAATCCCAAGCTACCGACAACGCCTGTTTGTCCCCAACCGGCTGAAAATTCTACCTGGTCATTCGATTTTGAAACCAAAGGCCAACCAATATTTACCGTGCCTTCTTCAGGATTTGGCTGTACATCGGGCATAAGTTTTTCTTGTTCAAAGTTACCCAACTGAGCCAACTCTCTCATTGTGCGCATCAGGTCTGATTCACTGTAGTATTGCCCTGGAACCACATACATTTCGCGACGCACTACATGCTCATATACGTGATTATTACCGCTGATCTTTACTTCATTAATTGTAGCTGGTTTTCCTTCATACATACGCATCTCAAAGTCAATTGAATCGTTAGAAGTATTTACCTCCACCGGATCAATGTTCATAAAGAGATAACCTTTATTTTTATAGAACTTGGCCACCGCATCTTCATCGGTATTCAAGCGGTTGTTTAATTGTTTTGCATTGTAAGCTTCACCTTTTTTAATACCCAACACCATACTTAAATATTCACTTGGGTACAAGGTATTTCCAACCCATGAGACATTACGAATGTAATAGCGTTTCCCCTCATCCACTTTAATATACACATTCACGCTGCGGTCATCAAAACGAGTTATGCTGTCAGACACAATAGCTGCATCGCGAAAACCCTTGTCATTATAACGGTCTATAATGAGGTTTTTATCGGCAGCAAAATCTTCCTGAACAAATTTCTTGGTTTTGAATAAGTTAATCAAACGAGGTTCGTTTGTTTTTTTCATTGCACCAGTCACTTGATTGAAAGTCAATGCATTGTTACCTTCAAGAAAAATTTCATGCACTTTCACTTTCACGCCCGGTTCCACATCAATGTCAATAGTTACCATGCCCTTTTGTACAGGATCGTCCTTTTGAATTACATTCACAGTGGCATAACGAAATCCCTTTTCGTTCAGATATTTTTTTATTACAGTAACTGCCTTGTCCTTCAAATCAGGGGTCATCTGACTTCCTTTCACCATTCCGATTTTAGGATCTACATCTTCAATGTATGATTTTCGAAGACCTGTATAGTTGATTTTTGCTATCCTCGGGCGCTGTTGTACCGCAATATTCAACCACACTTTGTTCCCTTCGAGCTTAGATGCAAAGATTTTTACATCAGAAAAAAGACCTTGTTTCCAAAATCGTTTTACCGCAGCTGTAATTTCATCTCCGGGTACTTTAACCTTTTGACCAATAGTCAAACCTGAAAAGCCTACTAATACATAGTCTTCATACATGGTTGAACCGGTAACTTTAATGCCGGCTATCTCGTATTCCTTTGGGGTTTGCGAATAATAAATGTTCGGAATAGAGGCTTGAGCCGTATCCGATGCAACTTTGGGGATTGAATCAGTGGGTTGAGCAAAAGCTAATACCGTTGAAATCAAAGAAATGAACGCGAATAATGTTCGTTTTAACATACGCTGTTTATAGATGTAATATGCTTGTAAATACTTGTCAATCTGCTTTTATCTGTTGTCCGGTTTTACCAAAACGGCGCTCTCTGCTTTGGTACTCACAAATAGCCTCATAGAAATCTTCTTTTTTGAAATCAGGCCAAAGTGTCTGTGTAAAATAAAGTTCTGAATAAGCCAATTGCCATAATAAAAAGTTACTGATACGTAACTCTCCACTGGTGCGAATCAACAAATCCGGATCCGGAATATCTTTTGTGGTTAAATAATTACTAAAAAGTGCATTATCAAGATCCTCCGGCTTAGCATTTCCTGATTGCACATCCTGACAAAAACGTTTTGCAGCATTCACTATTTCCCATCTCGACGAATAGCTTAGCGCCAATACTAAAGTGAGCCCTTTATTTTGTGATGTAATTTCAATACTGTTTTGCAACCTTCTACGGGCATCTTCGGGCAAACGCGACAAATCTCCAATAGAAAGTACACGCACCTTATTTTTAATCAAATTGGGCGTTTCCTTTTCAATGTTGATAGCTAAAAGCTCCATCAGTGCATTAATTTCAGATTCCGGTCGGCCCCAGTTCTCGGTCGAAAAAGCATAAAGAGTCAAATACCCTACACCAATTTCGCCTGCCGCTTCAGTAACATCACGCACAGCTCCAACAGCGTTTTGATGTCCGAAAACCCTTGCCATTCCCTTTTGAGTCGCCCAGCGTCCGTTGCCATCCATTATAACAGCTACATGACGTGGAATACGGGTAATATCTATTTTATCTTTAAGCGAACTCATTGTTTTTCAATTAACTCTTAATACCCTTTGAACGCTTTACCGTGGCATTCGCATTTTTGTGTAAATATTGCAAAAGTCACTGCCACAGTAAATGTTGAAAAAAAATCATTATTGAACGTCATATTTTGGTTCAATAAATAAGAATTATTCAGCTCGGCAACACCTTCCAAACGATCTGACAGCGCTTTATTGATTGTCCATTCCACATTCAAATCAACCCTGCTGCTTATCTTCATCTTCCCTCCCACTCCACAACTCAATACTACAGCCCGGGTCGGTGATATAGGAGCTATGGTCATTGTAGAATTTTGACTCTGCCCCTGCGAATAAATATAGCCAACACCGCCCAATATATAAGGAGTTATTATAGAACTCTGCATTTCAAAATCTGTCCGTTCATACGGAAAGAAATTAAACTCTCCATGAAGCGCTGCATACGCATATAGATGATCGAACGCAACCTGATAAGTATCTGAATACCCTTTTACCCCACTCAACATCACAGTACCTTTCAGTGCCAGACGGTTATTTAACGGATATCGTATCAATCCGCCCAAAAGCGGTTTTATATCAGTAAACGGTGTGTTATTGGCATCTCCCAAATAAAAAGAACCGCCTACCATCGGGCCAAATTCAATAGTGTGCTCAAAAGTTTGACAATACGTCATTTGAGTGACACCTAACAGCCCCATCAAAAAAATAAATTTTCGAATCATCTGAGTTGTTTTAAGTCTTACACTTCAATAACGTAAAATTGTCAATCCAAGTATTTTCGATTAAAATTTGCCCACAAAAGTAGCAATTATCTTTCTATCGCCGTGTGCCGTTATGCCTTTTACCCTGATATTTAACATAAAATCACAATGAAAAAACGACTTCTCAGCCCTGTTTCCGTTCAAATCTGAATTGATTCGACTGAAAGTAAACAGTTACCCGAAAATTAGCTATAACTTCCATTCAAAGCCCTCTTTCGTATCTTTAACGTCAAAACCAAAGGAAGCTAATTGATTACGGATACGATCGGAGGTCGCCCAATCCTTGTTTGCTTTTGCTTCAAGACGAAGATTCAGCAATAAATCGATTGCTTTTTGATAAGCATCAGTAACCGTTCCTACTTCTTTCTCCTCATCAATAAGTCCTAATATTTCAACCATATAAGTTTCAAAGAATTGTGTCAGTCGATTTTTTTGGCTTGAGGAAAGAGATTCTCGCTGTTCTTTAGCTGCATTTACTAGCTTGACAGCATCAAAAAGAGATGCTATTACTAATGAACTATTTAAATCATCTGAAATTGCTTTTTCTGCATCATTTATTATAGACGTAATTAACTCATCATTTAGTTGCGTAGGAGCATAATTGTCATCAGCTTTTATCAATTTCAGTGATTTATACCCCTGCATTAAACGTTTTAATCCTTTTTCAGCACCTAATAATGCATCATTACTAAAATCAAGAGTACTGCGATAATGTGCCTGAAGAATAAAGAAACGTACGGTCATTGGACTAAATGGTTGCGATAGCAACTTATGATTTCCTGTGAAAAACTCTTCGAGAGTAATAAAATTGCCCAATGATTTACCCATCTTTTGTCCGTTGATGGTAATCATGTTGTTGTGCATCCAGTATCGTACCGACTCATGTCCCAGAGCGGCGGTCGATTGTGCTATTTCGCATTCGTGGTGAGGAAAAACCAAATCCATTCCACCTCCATGAATATCAAATGTATCACCCAAATATTTAGTTCCCATCGCTGAACATTCGAGATGCCATCCGGGGAAACCATCGCTCCATGGTGAAGGCCAGCGCATTATATGTTCGGACAGTGCTTTTTTCCAAAGAGCAAAGTCCACTCCACGCCGCTTTTCACTCTGGCCATCCAGTTCGCGGGTTGCATCAATTAATTCATCGATATTGCGTCCCGAAAGCTTACCGTAATGATGATTTTTATTATATTTTTCGACATCGAAATAGACAGAACCCTGACTTTCGTAGGCCAATCCGGCATCCAGTATCTGCTGCACAAAAGCAATTTGTTCTATGATATGTCCCGATGCACGTGGTTCGATGCTTGGCGGCAGCACATTCAGCATTTCCATTGCCTTGTGATATCGATTGGTATAGAATTGCACAATTTCCATAGGCTCCAATTGCTCCAAGCGTGCTTTCTTTGCAATTTTATCTTCTCCCTCATCGGCGTCATTCTCCAAATGTCCTACATCCGTTATATTCCTCACATAACGCACTTTATAGCCCAAATGAGTTAAATAACGAAACACCAAATCGAATGTAATTGCTGGTCGGGCATGACCCAAATGAGCATCACCATAAACAGTAGGACCGCATACATACATGCCCACGTGAGGTGAATGCAGGGGTTTAAAAAGCTCTTTTTTTCTACTTAAAGTATTATATACAAATAACTTATCCTCAATATCATCTTTCATTGCCACCTTTTTTTTGAAAGAACAAAGATAGCTGTTTTTTTGTGACCTACAATTTGAAAACGTAAAAAACTGTATAATTGAACTTTACGAAAACAAACGATTGAACCATCACGATGAATTGATTTGAAAATAAATTTGCATTAGAGTATACGATCAATTGCAATTTAGTGAGATGCGGCTTATAAAAAATAACTTTCACATCAAACACTGTGTCAGCATATTGAGTAACGTCAGCATTTACTCCAAATTCACTCATTCCTCTCTTTTTCGACAATTTTGTTAGTGCAAAATGGTAGAAAAATGACAAAAAAAGTGTACATTTGCAACCGCATTTTGACTTCATAGTATGACCAAAAGTAAACTTACCGGGATGGGCGTAGCCCTGATTACCCCATTCAAAACAGATGAATCAATTGATTTTGAAGCACTTGCGAGATTAGTAGAGCATCAAATCAAAAACGGCACCGACTATCTGGTTGTGTGTGGCACCACGGCCGAAACGGCCACTTTGACCGAAGAAGAAAAAGAAGAGGTGACACGCTTTGTTATCAGAGTTAATGCCGGAAGACTACCTATTGTGCTAGGGATTGGAGGCAACAACACGAAAGCGGTTGTTGACAAACTATTGTCGGAAGACCTGAGTGGTGTCGATGCTATATTGTCGGTAACTCCCTATTACAATAAACCATCTCAAGAGGGTTTATATCAACATTTTAAATCAATCGCAACAGCATCGAGCCTTCCTATTATACTTTACAATGTACCCGGACGAACAGGTGTAAATATGACGGCTACCACCACGTTGCGTCTGGCAAAAGATTTCAAAAATATTGTGGCCGTTAAAGAGGCTTCGGGGATTTTTCCTCAAATTGACGATATTATCAAAAACAAACCCGATAATTTCGTGGTTATCTCGGGCGACGACGGTATCACTTTTCCGTTAATTACATTAGGTGCGGTGGGGGTTATTTCTGTGATAGGCAACGCTTTTCCTTATGAGTTCAGCCGCATGGTGCGATTGGCTCTCAATGGACAGTTCGATGCTGCGCGCGAAATACATCACCAGTTTACCGAGTTAATATCATTGCTTTTTGTAGATGGAAATCCGGCAGGCGTTAAAAGCATCCTTTCAGTGATGGATATGATAGAAAACAAATTACGTCTCCCGTTGGTCCCCACTACCATCACCACCTTTGAAAAAATTCGTGTCGTACTCAACAGTCTCAACGTGAAGTGTTGAGCTCACCACGACAATACACAAATACTTCACTTACAAATAACTACAGCTATGACAGATGTAAAGGTATTTTTAAAAACCGCCGAAGAAAAAATGGATGGCGCAGTACACTTCTTAGATGAATCATTAGCTCACATCCGTGCCGGGAAAGCTAATATACGCATTTTGGATGGTGTTCATGTTGAATATTACGGCAACCATGTACCAATTAGTGGTGTTGCTACCGTAACTACTCCCGATGCTAAGACTATCACTATTCAACCCTGGGAAAAAGCGATGATTAGTGTAATAGAAAAAGCTATTATGGCATCCGAAGTCGGTATTACCCCTATGAATAATGGCGAAACTATTCGTTTAGGTATTCCGCCACTTACAGAAGAACGCCGCAAGCAGTTAGTAAAACAATCGAAGCAAGAGGCCGAAGATGCCAAAGTGAGTGTGCGTAATGCCCGCCGCGATGCTATCGAGCATATCAAAAAAGCAACAAAAGAAGGTCTTGCTGAAGATTTGGGCAAAGATGCTGAAAATGATGTGCAAAAACTTCACGACAAGTTTGTAAAAAAAATTGATGAAGTATTAGCCGCCAAAGAGAAAGAAATAATGACGGTATAAAGCCCCGAAAGGTACTTTATATTATAATTAAAGAGAAATGCCCGATATTTGATATCGGGCATTTCTCTTTTTATTTTAGATTAGCATGTGGTATAATGCACATCCCAACGTATTTTTGTAAGTAAAGTGATTAAAAAAAGGGCTACCGAAAGGTAG
>Ga0302286_10003447_pt1 | contig 10685 bp, 11 predicted proteins | sample III_Fen_E2_3_FD_198765 | JGI IMG/M metagenome (GOLD analysis project Ga0302286, IMG submission 198765) | Peat permafrost microbial communities from Stordalen Mire near Abisko, Sweden - III_Fen_E2_3 | ecosystem: Environmental > Terrestrial > Soil > Wetlands > Permafrost | place: Sweden: Abisko...
CGGTATTCATCATACACAACCGGAAAGCCAGCTGTTGCGAGCGGTGCCATAGCTTGGTGTAAATGAGCCATCGCCCAACCAAGCAGTTTGATGTGCTTCATTGTGAAAGATTCCCACGGAATTGTCGCGCCGGGAAGATAGTTATATAGCAGGGCATAGTGTACCTTACCCATTCTTAGTACTAAAATTCGTTTATCAAGTGGATATCGCACCGGCAAACCAACTTGATGCAACGCTAGCCCAAGTGAATTTGTCCGCTTGATCTGGCTCACGATACCAGGTTCGTCCTTGTGTATCATGAGATTATATTCTTGCTTTTCATGTTTTACTGCGTATGAGATATTACGATAGCCAGCGTGAGGGGCTGCGAATTGAGCGTTCGCAAGCCCAAACGCCGTGTTGATTGCCGCAATCTGTGCATCAGTCATAGAGGTAGTATACTATGGAGAATAATTTCTCTGTTAGTTGCGAACAGCACGATTCTGGGTTGTAAAATTTGCGATTATGCTTGCAGGCAGTAGTGGATGACACGTACACTAATGACAAGTGATGGGGAAATGTTAATACACATGTTAAGGGTAAACCGTACGCTGTTTGGAGAACGAGACACATCATGCGTGGTAAATACATAGTCATAGAAGGTGCGGAGGGTGTTGGTAAGACCACCCAAGTACACAAAATAGCAGAGGCACTGCGAAGTATTGAGATACCCGTAAAGGTCTTCCGTGAGCCAGATGGTGAAAGTGACCGCACGACACAAGTCATCCGACAGATTACGCAGGACCCTAGCTATCCAATGAACAGCCGGACTGAGGTCTTGCTCTATAACGCTGGTCGTAGCCAATCACTAGAGAAAATCCGCGCAGCTCGCGACGATGGATTTGTTTGTCTAGTCGACCGCAGCTATCTCACTACACTCGCAATACAATTTTATGGACGTGGTGACATTGCCGATTACGAACGGCTTAATCAGATAATCGAGTTCGCTGTTGGCGACATGAAATCAGACCTAACAATTGTGCTAGACGCTCCAGTAGATGTACTTATGGCTCGCAAATCACAGACTGGCGAAAAAGAACGCTTTGATCAACTTGATGCGGCATTTTTGGGTCGAGTTCGTTCCGGGTATCTCTGGGAAGCGCAGCAGCGAAATTTGCCCGTTATTTACGCTCTAGGCACTACCGACGAAGTTTTTCGCGATATCTGGAAATTGTTAACTCCCGTAATCGCCCAAAGGGAACCCCACAAAGAGCCGTCAGAACCAATTTCGGTGGCTGACATTATTGAGTCATTGCACAAGCCACAAGAACCTGTCCCCGAAAAGAGCAATGCAATTGACGATTCAGAGCCTGATACTGACACAAATAGTAATGATGGCTCAAAAGATGCATTACCACCGACATTCTATGTCCCTCCTGAATTAGAGATCAACGAACGTGAACAGTATATACAAGCAGTGTCAGCAATCATTTCGACCCATGAAACAATGACGCATCAGCTGACTCAATATTTGCTCGATCAAAACCTCGCAACTATGCCGAGTATTGCTACTTCTATGGCCGAACGTTTTCTCAGACCAACACTGCCACTGGCGACGCTAGGGGAACAGCGTAGCCACTCAAACGTTGATGAAACCATCCACTCGATTACCTCTAAGTTGCTCCCCCGGAACTACGTTGACAGAACCGAGCCAATTCGACTCACTCGGACTAGCCCTAGAAATGAGCTCGATTGTGTTGCCGAAGTACTGTACGAATACAGTGATCTCCCATTAGTAGATACCGATGCAATAACCCGCATGTTACCATATGAGACCAAGGTTCAACTGCTTAAGAGTTACCTGACTGGGCAGCATGCCGAACAAGCGCTAAAATCAGTAACCTATCAATGGGATCTCATTACGGACTATGCAACGTATGAAGATTTTGTGAAATTGACAAGTAATACAAGCGCCATAGTCCAAGCGCCAAGCCCTCGTCATGGTTATGAAACGCCTGAAATTATTGAGCAAGCAGACCTTGGTGATGATTATGCAGACTGCTTTGACCAGAGTTTGGCGTTGTATAGCAAAATGCAGTCAGCTGGCCAGATGCAGGCAGCAGAACACGCAGTCTTGATAGGGGATCGCTTGCGCTGGAAAGTAACCACAGATGCCAATGATATGCGTATACTAAGCCACGTACCCGACAATGCCATTATGGGAGTAGAATGCTCAGCACTCATTCGCGATATGCTTGAAAAACAAGCTGAGACCCATCCACTCGTATCTGAAATCATTCAATAAACAATATAAACACTGAAACATTCAATCAGGAGCTACCAGTGTATAGCACGCAACAAATCTGACTATCTAAAAACATATCTTACAATTTTCGTTCGTATGTAACGAAATCATAGGGGTAGGTATTCTTCTCGTCTGCGTCATGATGCTCGCGTGCAGCTTCATGCCATTCTGCGCCGAGAGCAGGAAAGAATACAGTTGCGTGCGGAAATGCTCCATCTATTTCGGTTGCGTGCACGAGGTCCATATCTGTGAGTGCTTGAGCATAGATACTACCGCCACCGATTACAAATATTTCATGCTCGCTTGCTGCATAGGCATCTTCGAGCGTTCCAACAACTGTGACGCCATCAATAGTGAGGTCACTCCTGGAGACAACAATGTTTTGACGATTAGGCAGTGGACGGCCAATAGAATCATATGTTTTACGACCCATAATGACCGTTTCTCCGGTTGTAATCTCTCTAAAATGACGAAAATCCGCCGGCATGCTGGGCCACAACAATTCATTATCTGCACCAATACCCCTGTTTCTATCATATGCAACAACAATACTTTTCATATACCTATCATAGCATCCTCTCACCACGTGTCGAATTTGGAAATATGGTTGTAATGTGCTAATTTATTGTTTATGTCAAACCGCGAAGTACCCCTATGGGCAAAACAATCTGATTTATTACATACGCTCGTTGCGGTTATAGGCGGTCATTCTAGTGATCCGATGTTTGACGTTGACGCACAAACCAGCGCTTGCATGAAAGTAACGATGGAAAATTTTCGAAATACGGTTGATATACAGCTTCCATATAGAGATGTCATTGTCTCTGCACAAAACGCAAACACCTGGCATCTTGCCGTGACAAAACGAGTTATCGACGCGTTTCGGACATCTCATTTTTCATTCATCACCGCGGATGATGACTACGCCGCCAACCTTGGAAATACTATGGACAGCTATACTGAAAGGGTGTCTGGAAAAAGGCCTCAAGCGTCACTGAAACGATGGCGTCAAGATGGACACAGATTGGTTACCACGGCTATACGAGAAGGCATTGCACCAATTGGCGCACTTTTTGGGGTTGTCCCAGGCGTCGTAAAATTGAAGTACCCGGACGAAAGCCTCCGCCATCAATATGAACGTTCAACTAAACTGCTTGCGTCAGCACAAATCACCGCTATGGATTTTGCGCGCCAAAGCAATGACACGCACACTGTCCTGATTCGCGATATTTGTACCCCAACTTCTTTCAAACTAGCCCAGCTAGCTTTCGATAGAATAGTTTTCAAGCCTGATGCATTTACGATCATAGAGACGAGTGGGCATCCTGACCAAATAACGACGACAGTACGAGCAAACACAACAATTGATCACGAACGCCCTTTTGGCGGTTGTCCCGCTATAAAGGGTGGCGGCGTTGCATATTTGGCTAAGATTTTTCGAACCTTCGTAACTGATCACGATGCGTATGCGGCATCATTTGAGCTCTCTCCTTCTCAGAAGTAAACCAAGACGTGTTGGCAGTTATGTATTGCTAGCTATTGAAGACACGTATATACTACTAGCAATGATACGCAATAACGCACAGCAGAATATTCTACTCCTAGGCCTAACGGGGCTGTGCTTCATTCATGGAGCCGAGACGAACTAAAATTCGCCAGCACAGCACCCACCAATCTCGGCTCCAAGCCGAGTTTTTTAATATTCAAGGAGAAAACGTATGGTAAATGAAACCATTGACCAATCAAATGTAGCTGTTCCCAAACATATAGATGAAAGAGTGATTGCGGCAGCAGAAGCATATGGGCAAGCCATTCCGCAAATTGTTAAAGCAGCAGGCAAAGTTGTAATACAAGAAGAAACTCACCAAGGATACGGTAATTACTTTCACGCATAAAACAGCGACGTACATTCAGCCGCTAAAAAAGGACCAAATCAATGAAATCACCACAAAACACTCCAGAAACTGGAGCCATGAATGCAAAATCTGATGAAATATGGGGGATGGTTCACGATGATCCCAATTATTCCGTATATGGGTATGTTGCTGCTTTAGGACTTGTCATCTACGACGCACAGAATTTTCCTGGCAGTTATACTGTTCAAGAAGCGAGTCTCGTTATAGCTGCAGCCGAATCGTTACTTGCGGAGCATTCCAAAACCCACACCATGGTCGAGCACAGCCCTGCACTATGGCGAGTACCATGTTAGTTTCGGTCAATCTTGCTTTATCTGATCAGTTGTGATAGAGTTGATGGGTTACCAAAGACAGTGGCGTCCCAAGCAATTGAGATTAAGAATGCCACCGAGGCTAGCGAATAACTTTTTGTTTTTCGAGCACGAATATGAGCTTTTGGTAACCCAGAAGCTCTTTTCTTTGTAACGGATGATCCTTAAGGTCGATTAGGATCAACATTAAAAACATAATTCCCGGGAGAGGGAAAAGCGCAGCCGGACAAAATGTGAACCATTTTGTCCGCGCGATGAGAAAAACATCCGGGTCCCAACAAAATCGTAAGATTTTGAGGGGTACAGTACCGTAGGTTTGTCTCATTCTCCCAAGGAGTTCTATGGCACTAACCAAAGTAGAGAAAGATGACGTCGTCGCCGAAGTTGCAGATTTACTGAAAACTTCTAAGATGACAGTTGTTGCCAAATACCAAGGCACCACAGTTAAGGCCCTTCAGGCTTTACGACGTGATGCTAAAAGTAACGGCACTCGTGTCAAGGTGGTCAAAAACCGCCTCGTCATCAAAGCGATACAAGCAAACACCAGTTTCAAAGATGCTGATACCAGCGCTTTGACAGGTATGCTTTTGTACGCATTTAACACCGAAGACGAAGTTGCACCTGCGCAAGCACTACACACCTTCGCCAAAGCAAACCCAACGCTTGAGTTTGTTGGTGCATTTGATGCTAGCGGCACATTTATGTCCGCCGAAGACGTCAAGGCACTCGCAACGCTGCCAAGCAAGTCTCAGCTCATCGCCGAAGCGGTTGCAATGCTATTGTCACCAGTACACGACGTCACCAACGCCTTGTCTGGCAACTTGCATGCACTTCTTGATGGTGTAGAGGCAAAAGCCACAGCATAAATACTGTGCTTTTAGATTAATATTCAATAATTTTTAGGAGATAAAATCATGGCTGATGTTAAAAAACTCGCCGAAGAGCTAACCAAGCTTACCGTACTTGAAGTAAACGAACTCAAAAACGTCCTGAAGGACGAATACGGCATCGAACCAGCCGCTGCAGCCGTTGCTGTTGCTGGCCCAGCTGCTGCCGAAGGCGCTGCTGTTGAAGACGAAAAAGCTGAGTACGATGTCAACCTAAAGGACGCAGGTGCTCAAAAAGTTGCAGTCATCAAGGCTGTCAAAGAGCTAACCGGTCTCGGTCTTGGCGAAGCTAAGGCCATCGTCGACGGCGTACCTAAGGTCGTCCTCGAAAAAGCTAAAAAAGAAGATGCAGAAGCGGCCAAAAAAGCTCTCGAAGCTGCTGGCGCTACTGTCGAACTCGTCTAATTGTAACGATGTTCATATAAAAAAGACCGCTTCACCGCGGTCTTTTTTATATCTTGAGTATGAAGCTTTTCCACAGGTTCTGATGCAATTGCTTGACTTTTTTGACTTGATTTTTTTTGTGTGGTAACGTATTAGCAGTAAAAGTATTTTTACGGGTGAAGTCGTAGGAGAGAAAAGAGAAACAAATGGCAGATATTCCTGAAAAACAAATCAAAAGATTACGATCTTTGATTCAAGAGGCAGAGACAAACCTCGCCGCAGCAAACGAGCTACTCATTAGTCTCGTTGGTGACGACGATCATATTCAGGCACGCCCGACCGAAGAAATCCTCGGCAAGATTATAGAAGGTGTTTTTGACGGCCAAAACATGGTCGGCTCTGATGGCAAGACATATCCAGTACCAGCCAACTATGCCAGTAAGTCGAAGCTTGTCCAAGGCGACATTTTGAAGCTTACCATTGCTGACGACGGTGCTTTCCTGTACAAGCAAATTGGCCCTATCCCGCGCAAACAAGTTGTTGGAACTCTTATGCTCGAAGGTGGACATTACTTCGTACGTGTTGATACCAAAGATTTCCGTGTACTTCTCGCTAGCGTCACATACTTCAAAGCAAAGCCTGGGGATCAGGTAAGCGTGAATGTGCCAGAAGATGATGCCGCAGCCGAATGGGCAGCTCTCGAAGCAGCATTGTAAATACTATCCCGTTTTCTTAGCTTACTATTCACGATGCAGAACGATCTGCAGTGAATTAATAATTCTTAAATCCAAAATTCATATTTATGAACTGGCAAATATTTATACTTCTTTTCTATGTTGCAAATGTCAGCCGTTCTCTCATACAGCGGCGCTTTTTGCGTCGCAGTAAGCTTCCTGAGCAAATGAGTGCAGCTGTGAGTAATCTACTCGGCGTACTGCCTATCAGTTTCGTTTTTGGATTGCTACTACCGCACACCGTAAACTGGAGCTGGACAACGGTTGGTCTGTTATTGGGGGAAGCGATATTTATCGGTCTATATGTTATAATCGGTTTTCGCGCTATCAAAATGTTGCCCATCGCGCAGTACCAAACGATCAATCAGTCACAAACCCTCTTCGTCATCACGCTCGGTACGATCGTACTTGGCGAGAGATTGACGCTTCTGCAGGGGATTGGATGCATATTCATACTGAGTGCAGCCTATCTCATTGCTCGCACAGTTCACCAGCACAAAAAACGTAACAACGAAAAAACCACCGGCATCTGGCTTACTGTCGCTGGAGCAATTATCATGGCAGTTGGCCTCATTTTTGAAAAGGCAGCACTTGGCCATATGGATACCGGTGCATATTATATGTACGGTTTTACCGCCCAGACGATAATGGTTTGCATATTGGCCGCACCATACACGAGTCGCAAACTTATCAATTCACTCACTTTCAGCGACTTAAGGAATTACGTTGCGATTGGTTTTGCCTCATCACTGGCCGGCATGGCCTATTTGACAGCACTGTCCAAGGCAGATAACATATCACGCATCGGCACGCTTACGGCATTCTCATTGCCACTCACGGCACTGATGAGCTATTGGCTGCTGCGCGAACGTGACCATGCCAAGCAAGTTTTCATCGCCGTTGGTCTCGGCCTCGTCGGCGTCATAATAACTTCACTATAACTAGGCTGCTTCAGACAAGATAACACTTGCAGGAGCAAATAGCGCTTTTGATCGTATCGTTTTACGTGCAGAGCTGTATGCATTTGGGCGTGAAGTAACTTTATGTAGGTATGTTGACAACTGCTCATCCCTAAACGATGCCTCAAAAGTCTGTAGGCTTCCAAGAGTAAAACTGCCCACCAACTTTGCGGCAGCAGTTCTATGATCATTATGTTTGATACCCTCTGGAAGTTTTTGATTTGCATGATTGAAAAATGCCATAACCTCTAACATATACGTGGCACGTAGCAACTGCTGTTCAACAAATGCATTCGTAATTCCAAAAGCAGCATGCGCGAACGGTTCTTCCATATTTTTGGATTTCAGTTTCCACGATTCGACGTTAGCCTTTGCGCTAATTATATGCGTGTTAATCAGAACTTCGAGATGCGGAGGATCTGTATGCCCAGTGTCAGCACCAACAATTACCGTTCTGACAGCATCCCAATGATCTCGATTGATAATTGACGAAGGCACAATTATACCTGTTTTGTTTGAACCATTACTATCTTCTGGTTCTTCATTCTCTAAGCTTTCAAATGAAACCACTGTTCGTCCAAGGCCAATAGCTATCAGTGCCTTAAATGGTTCTTGGTTAACGCCCCATTCAAATTGAAGCCGTTTCCTGACAAGATACTCACGATCATCATGAACAAGTGTGTCTGGCGATGGCCAGTTGACTTCGAGATTAGCCTGCTGAGACAATTCCGAACCTGGAGTGAATAGTTTTGCATTTTTGAATGACATATTGTTGCTATTTTAGCACATTAATATCTTATAGTATATTGTCGTCGGAACTTTGGGACAATAAGATACCTTAATACTGCTTGGCCAGCCCTACTCATACATCGAAATATGCCATTTATTCTCGTGCTATTTATGTAGGCTATTTCAAGCTAGTTGCACGAACAACCACATGTAGATTTGCACAGTCTGTACCTTTGTAAATACTACATTCTTCATTATTAGCGCACTATTCTATAATGAGTGATGCAATGGGGCAGGTACTATACAGAAAATATAGGTCCAGATCACTGGGCGAAATCGTCGGGCAAGAACATATCACGACAACTCTTGAGAATGCCCTCAAGGCGGGCAAGATTAGCCATGCCTATTTGTTTACTGGTCCTCGAGGAACGGGCAAAACTTCTATCGCCCGCATACTCGCGCACCAGATCAATGACCTGCCATATAGCGAAGAGACCCATTTCGATATAATTGAGATCGATGCCGCCAGCAATAATGGCGTCGAAGATGTCCGTGACCTACGCGAAAAGGTGCAGTCAGCCCCAAGCAGTGCAAAATACAAAGTCTATATTATCGACGAAGTTCACATGTTGACCAAACCAGCCTTCAACGCGCTACTCAAAACACTCGAGGAGCCACCAGAGCATGTAGTCTTTATACTTGCCACTACAGAGGCACATAAGCTTCCAGAGACCATAATTAGCCGTACGCAGCGCTATAGTTTCCGACCAGTCCCGCTCGAGCAAGTTGTGTCACATCTTAAGCACATTGCGAGTGAGGAAAAGATCGCTGCCGATGATGATGCGTTACGCCTGATCGCCGAGCACGGGGAAGGGTCATTCCGCGACAGCATAAGCCTCCTCGACCAGGCCAGTAGCCTTGGCGGAAAGGTTACCGTCGCTAATGTTGAGCAGCTCCTTGGCAGAGCACCAAGCACACTTATCGATGAATTACTGACAAAACTTATTTCTCGTGATGCGACTGGTCTGACGGACACGCTTCGTGATCTGTATGATAAGGGATACGAACCCGCGATGATCAGCATCCAGCTCGGTAAGCGACTTCGCGCAGAACTCAGCTCGCGAAAAACAAACCTTAGCACCGCAACAATCATGGCTTTACTACACCAGTTGCTTGCAGTACCGGCATCACATCGTCCTGCTCAGTTGCTCGAATTAACGCTGCTCGGCTATGCGCTCGGTGCCGAGCAAGTACAACTAACCGCTCGGGCAGCGGCCACACCAAACCAGCCCCAACCGTCACCAAAAGAAGAAGATCCCGAATTGAAACCTGCCGCAAAACCGATAGTTTCCGCCCCAAAGTCAATCGAGAAAAAAGATGACAACACAATCAAAGCCGTCGAGCCCATTCTTATTGCCGACGAAGCGCCAATCGAAGCCGAAGACGACACGAGTGATGCAACTTCAACACAACCAGCTATCAGCTTTGCCGAGCCAGACGTACAAGAGGTCGCCGATCTTTGGCAGCAGGTTTTACAATCTATCAAGCAGAACCATAATACATTGTATGGGATTGCCCGCATGGCTAAACCATCACTCAGCGGCGACACACTTACACTTGTAACCAAGTTTGCATTTCACCAAAAGCGCCTGAGCGAGACCAAAAACAAAGATATTCTGGCTAACAGCATTACCGCAGTTAGGGGCACCAAAACTTCATTAGTATGCACGGTAAGTGACGCTTCCGGTGGCGATTCCGAGTCAAAGTCTCCCACAAAACCCGATGTTTCAGTCATAAGCAATATCTTTGGTGGCGCGGAGCTGCTAGACTGAAATTACACGACTGCTAGTGTCGCGCACCACGTGTCGACAAGATAGCAAGATTGGTACATATCACGACCATGGCAAATACACCCAACACACCCCCCCAGAACACCGACGCCGAAGCAAGTTTACTCGGCGCGATCCTGATCGATACTGACGCAATTGTCAAAATAGCCGACCGGATTGATGTTGTCGATTTCTACGATCAAAAGCATGCGCGCATATATGAAGCCCTAAAGGCTCTTTATGAGAAACGCTCAGCTATCGATGTCCTAACGCTTGCTGATCAATTACGCGGCACAGGATTCCTCGATATGGTCGGCGGCCCTGCATATCTGACAGAGTTAACAAACTATGTCCCAACTGCAGCACACGTCGAGCAGTATGCCGACATTGTGGCAGGAAAGGCACTTCGACGCCGACTTATAGCGGTAAGCCATGAGATGGCAGAGCTTGGACAGGACGAGTCAAAGGCCCTGCAGGAGCTTATCGAAGAAGCCGAAACAAAGCTTTTCGACGTCAGCCAACAGCACGTCAAACAAAGTATTGTCAGCCTAGAAAGCATATTGGCGGATAGTTTTGAGCGCCTTGATGACCTGCACCGTGACAAAGGCAAACTTCGTGGCATTCCAACAGGCTACCGCGACATGGACAATAT
>Ga0302286_10003453_pt1 | contig 10681 bp, 7 predicted proteins | sample III_Fen_E2_3_FD_198765 | JGI IMG/M metagenome (GOLD analysis project Ga0302286, IMG submission 198765) | Peat permafrost microbial communities from Stordalen Mire near Abisko, Sweden - III_Fen_E2_3 | ecosystem: Environmental > Terrestrial > Soil > Wetlands > Permafrost | place: Sweden: Abisko...
TTCTTAAAATGCTTGTTGATGACGGATGGTATTTACAGAATCAAAAAGGAAGTCACCGGCAATTTAAGCACCCTACTAAAAAAGGAAAAGTCACAGTGAATGGTAAACTAAGCGACACTTTGGAGCAATTTATTTTAAACATTATTTTCAAACAAGCGGGTTGGCGATAAAACCCTGTTAAAACATACGAACATGCGAAAAATTAAAGTTCAGGTAAGCTGGTTGGATAATTATGGCGCAGGTAGTGCTGAAGTGCCTGGTTGTGTTGCTACTCACAAAACTCTGGATGGTGTTAAAAAAGCATATGCCGAATCTTTAGCCTGGCATTTACAAGCAATGCAAGCCGATGGGGATGAAATACCAACCTCATTACAAGGAGAATTCGAATTCGAATTTGAATTGAACATACGAGCATTACTTCATTATTTCGATGGGATTCTTACCCGTTCAGCATTGGCTCGCGTTACGGGAATTAACGAACGCCAATTAGGTCATTATACGACCGGTCACAGAAATCCTCGTCCTGCTCAACGAATTAAAATCATTGAAGGCATTCACAAAATAGGTTCTGAATTTAATTCTGTTTTATAATCACTTATCTTTCGGATTAAAGTATTTAAAAATTATAAGCCAACCTTTCATTAATTCTGAAGTTGTATCTTTGCAGACTATTTTCAGACTTGTCAACTTAATGCAAATTAGTTAATTGCAGGAGCGCAATACTGAATTTTGGTTTGGCTTACAGTTTGAATTATAATTATTTAACTACAATATAGAATGAATTTTGTTGAAGAATTGAGCTGGAGAGGCATGATCCACGATATGATGCCCGGTTTGGAAGAGCAGTTGAAAAAAGAGGTGACATCGGCCTATTTGGGAATTGACCCTACAGCCGATTCTTTGCATATCGGGCACCTGGTTGGGGTGATGATGCTAAAACATTTCCAACTCTCAGGACACAAACCCATCGTTTTAGTGGGAGGAGCAACCGGAATGATCGGTGATCCTTCAGGTAAATCATTGGAAAGAAACCTGTTGGATGAGTCAACCTTGCATCACAATCAGGAGTGTTTGAAAGTTCAGATCGCAAAGTTTCTTGATTTCGATTCAACAGTCAGGAATGCTGCTGAAATGGTCAATAATTACGACTGGATGAAAGATTTTACTTTTCTCAATTTCATTCGCGACATTGGCAAGCACATCACCGTCAATTATATGATGGCCAAAGATTCTGTAAAAAAACGGCTCGACCCAGATAGCGGAGCAGCTGGAATGTCTTTTACAGAGTTTACCTACCAGTTGGTTCAGGGAACTGACTTTTTGCATCTCTATGAAACAAAGAACTGCAAATTGCAGATGGGCGGATCCGATCAGTGGGGAAATATCACGACAGGAACCGAACTGATCCGCAGAAAAGCGGGCGGTGAAGCTTTTGCATTGACCTGTCCGCTGATCAAAAAAGCTGACGGCACAAAATTTGGGAAAACCGAATCAGGCAACGTTTGGCTCGACCCGGAAAGAACTTCACCCTATAAATTCTATCAGTTCTGGTTAAATACTTCGGATACTGATGCTGAAAAATACATCAAAATCTTCACTATTTTATCAAAGGAGGCAGTAGATCAGATTATTGACGAGCATCATCAGGCGCCTCACCTGCGTCAGCTCCAGAAGGTTCTCGCCAAAGAGGTTACCTGTATGGTTCATTCGGAGGCCGACTACAATTTAGCGGTCGAAGCTTCTGAAATACTTTTTGGAAAAGGAACGGAAGAGACCTTGCGTAAATTGGATGAAGCAACTTTCTTATCCGTTTTTGAAGGCGTTCCGCAATTCGAAATTTCCAAAGATGAATTGGAAGCGGGAATAAATATGATTGATTTGCTGGCCGAAAAAACGTCAGTATTCCCGTCGAAAGGGGAAGCGCGCCGTACAATTGCAGGTGGTGGTGTGGCTGTAAACAAGGTAAAAGTAGAAGGTCCTGACGAAATAATTACTACTTCGAAACTTATTGGAGGCAAATATCTTCTTGTACAAAAAGGGAAGAAGAACTATTTTTTACTGATTGCAGGATAATATTTTTGTCTGATTAATTTCCATTTAGAAGCTAACCAAGTTATATTTATGAGGATGTCTAAAAAGGAAGAATATTTTTACCGCAAAGGTCACAAAGAAATATCGCAAAGAACGCAAAGTGAAGAAATTTAATCTTTTGACTTTGCGCCCTTAGCGACAACTTAGCGTTCTTAGCGGTTAAAAAGAACTTTTATGACAGCCTCAGAAGATTCAGAGAAGAAAAGGAACACTGAAGGGGTTCAATTACAGCAAAGTATCTTAATATTTATTTCTCAATTGTAATCCGTGCATCCACAGCAACAATCTTTTCACCTCTTCCCATCAATGGATTGATGTCCATTTCTTTAATTTCGGTGGCAAACCGAAGCATCGAGGATAATCGAACAATGATTTCTGCAAATTTCTCACGGTTTACTCCTGGTTTACCCCTGAATCCCTTAATCATCGGGTAAGCCCTGAGGTTTCGGATCATTGATAAAGCTTCATCAAACGTCAATGGTGCGAGTCCTGAGGTAACATCTTTGAAAACTTCAACAAAAATTCCCCCGATTCCACAAAGAATCACATGCCCGAATTTGGGCTCATATTTTGCTCCCAGAAATAGTTCGGTTCCCTCGGCCTGCTCAGCAATCAAAACGGCCGTGGTTTGAGGAATACTCATCATCCGGTTAAATTCCAATCTGACTGACTCATCCGACCGAATATTCAGCGACACGCCGCCAACATCAGTTTTATGAACCGGTCCAACCACCTTCATCACAACCGGAAATCCAATCTCATGTGCTGCATGAATAGCTTCCGCTTCGGTAACTGTGACCGTTTCTTTTACATATGGAATTGATGCCGCACTCAACAGGGCGTGGATCTTATCGGGAGGTAGCTGACCTGTTTCGCAACTTTCGATGATTCGTCTGATCTGCGGAACATCGACACCTTCGAGCAAAATACTCTCATCCGAGGGAGCCGGTGTCCGGTAAACACGTGTCAGTGCACGTCCCAACAACACTTCGTCAGGAAAATTAATATTACCATGCGATAAGAAGTAGGCCAAATCTTTTTTAACACTCATGACCGAGGGCAAAATGGGATATATTGGTTTTTTGCAGGTCCTCATTTTTTGATCGAGCACTTCATAAACATCTTTGACCGAGGTCAAACCCGTACTTCCGAAGATAACCGCCATCCCGTCGATCTCAATGAAATCATTTTCGCATGCATCAATAATATCGCCCAACTGTTCGGCCGTTCCCGTGGCCAAAAAGTCGATGGGATTTTCAATCGATGAACCTGCAAATAGTTTCTTTCCAAGTTTTTCTTTAGCCGCAGAGTCGGCAAGGTGAGGAATATTTAATCCGCCCGCTTCAAGTGCGTCGGTCAGCATCACTGCCGGTCCTCCGGCATGGGTAATTATGGCGATGTTTTTCCCTTCGAGCTTTTTATTCATAAATATCCCGGCAACCGTAGTCAGTTCCTCTCTTCCATAACACCTTACAATTCCCGCTTTGCGGAAAAGTGCTTCGACTGCCGAATCAGAATTGGCCAATGCGCCAGTGTGTGATGAGGCCGCACGGCTACCTGCCGAAGAACTGCCGGCTTTTATGGCTGCTAACCGGAATCCTTTGTTCACGAGTGACCGTGAATGGATCAAAAATTTATCAGGATTGGCAATCGATTCAATATAAAGAAGTTTCACGCGCGAGGAACTCTCTTCTTCCGAATGGAGGTTCCAATATTCCAACACCTCTTCGACACCGACCTGGGCCGAATTTCCAACAGAAATTACCCGCGAGAAATGTAATCCTTTCGGTATAGCTGATTCCATAATAAATACAGCTGTTGCCCCCGAACCCGACACAAAGTCGCAACCGTGTGGTTCAAGTTGTGGGATTGGTGTGGTGAAAACTCCGGCATAATTTGGGGTGAGCATTCCGATACAATTGGGTCCTATAAGGCAGCCACCTGTTTTATTCACGGTTGCAACCATTTGTTTTTCAAGAATGACCCCCTCTTCACCTATTTCGCTAAATCCACCGGAGATAACAATAAATGCACGGACATTTTTTTGGGTGGCGAGTTTCTCAACCATGGCGGGACAACTTTTAGCCGGGATCGCGAGAATTGCCAAATCAATTTCGGGTAAATCGTCAAACGAATTGTAGGTTGTAATTCCTTGGACGCTTGTATCATTTGGGTTAAACGCCAACAGCCTCCCTTTATATTCGTGTTCAATCAGGTTTTTAAGGATTTTTCCACCTGGTTTGGTAATATTATTGGATGCTCCAACAACTAAAATACTTTCGGGAGCTAACAATTGTCTGTTTAACATGATTTTCTATCCGATTATTGATATTGGAATCAAACATACTTGAAAATTTGACAATTGCAAATGAGTTGAATCAGTAAAAAGTTATTGAATTTTACCAGATCATGGAATAGCAAATTCCTTATCTGAGAGACGAGGACTCCGAAGTTTCGGAATTAAAAATCATCGAAGCTTAATCTGCATCAACTTGGTAAAAAAGTCTGAATCAGGATTAAACCGATTTTCCTGATTGCCCCGATTCCATAATACTGCAAATCATTTAATCCTGTAAATCCTAATTCAGACATTGTTTCATCGTTGCAAACGACGGACAACTAACTCCTCGTTGCAAACGAGGAGGATCGAAGTTATATATTTTGTTTTTTAAAACCGTATTTTTTTTCTCGCTTTTCAAATGCTTCTTTGCCACCTTCCAAAATTTCGCAAACATGTTCTCTTATTCCTTGAGATTCAAGAGTTATTGTGATATTTTTGTTGAGGGGTTTGGTATCTTCCAATGCGCCATTAATATATTGAAACTTAATATTGTTTTTATTTAAACTGTTATTTCCATTTTGATTGGCAACAATTACATTTTCAGCATCCGCGCTAACAACGACGTTTGGGTTGTGTGTTATAATAATTATTTGCCGCTCTTTTTTCTTCGTTTTAAGATATTGCACCAATTCATTATAGATGGCGCGATTATCCAAACTATCCTCAGGCTGGTCAATGAGAATTGGACATTTTTTTGTGCTGAAATCCAATAATAATTTTAGTATTACAAATGCTTGTTTCCCTTCCGACATTTCGAAGAATGTGTCATTTTGGTACGATAATTCGTAAGAAATATCAAACCAATTTTTTATAAGCAATTCATTTACTACATTTTCATTGGTATTGTAGTTCTTGTAATCTATTTCTTTAATTAATGCTTTGGATAGGAATACCTTGCTTTGTACGGAGGTGTTTGTTTCATATTGATTTATAAATGTTTCCATAAAATCCTGCCTGTCATTTCCTCGTTTGTTCAGCTTACTTTCTAAAAAATTCCTGAGATTTTGTTTTTGAAAGTTCATTTTTAGCGTGATTTTAACACCATCAAACTCTACAGACAGATTATCGACGATATTTTGGGTATTAGTTTTATAAGCTAAGTGGTCATCAATAATGCTTTGTAATGTATTATTCTTTTGCGTATTTAAATTGGATATTTGTTTTTCAAGTTTAGAAATCTCTTGCAGCTTAGTATTTTCTTCTTTCAATTTATTCTGGGCATCATTTAATTCTTTATTGTCATTGTAATATTTCGTTACCCTAACAAAAACATCGTTTTTCTTAATTTCATCTATTTTTGAATTGTTTTGTGTTTTTCCGACATTAGTTGATTTTTCAAATTGTTCAACAATTTCCAACCATTCTTTTTCTGTTTTTATTGTTAGGTTTTTGAAATTTCGATTTAATTCAGAATTATTTAGAGAATAAGACAGATTGTCAAATCCATTTTCAACGGGATAAGAATTATTTATTGGTGTAGCAATTTTCATTCTTTCAAACAACTTCAAGTCATTGTCTGCCTGTGAAATAATGAGCTCGCTATCTGAAATATCCTGAAGTAGTTTTCTATACGTATCTAACTCTTCCTGTGAAGTTTGGCTATTTTTACTTAAATCGCTGATTTTTGAGTTTAATCTTGTTATTTCTGTTTCAACTCCCTTTTTATCCCCCTTTTCTTTTAATTGCCCTTGTAAACTTTCGGTATCAGACTGTATTTGAAATATTTCCAATAGATTTTTTGCTATATTTTTTTTCAGAGTTTCATTTTGAATTTTGTATTCTTCAAATATTTTATTTTCATCTCTATTGCGAATAATATCCTGAATTAATTTGTTGGTTTCTTCCTCATTTTTTGCAATTTCATACATATAACTTTGAGGGAAAAAATCAATATCTCTGCTTGCGGTTTCTTCTCCGTCTTTCCAAATTACAGAAACACCGCTTAAATGACTTTTCACAAATTCGTCATCTGATTCAATTTTACTATATATCTTTTTCGCTATTGCCTTAAGTAAGGTTGATTTCCCCGTTGAACGACCTCCAATTATTGTATTTAGATTTTCGTTAAAATAAATTTTATCATTCCAAAAATTAACCTCATTTAGAATAACAGAATCAATTACATGATAAACACTCTTTTCTTCGGGTTTTGATTCCTGAATCTTTACTCGTTCTTCCGGTTCAAAAAGAATTTGTTTTAATCCCTCAAATGTTGGGTTTGCCTTAATCCAGCAAAAACGATTATTATCAGGGGTAAACAATTTGTCTTCGGTATGGGCATCAGAGCCATGTATACAAGGTTTAAGAGAACCGCACTTTCTTATTACTTCTTGAGTATTATCACTTTTCTTTCCTAAAAAATATTGTACATCACTAACATTACTTGAAAATATACAATCAGACAAATGATAAATTGTTCTCCTAATGTCGTCCAATGAACTGTCTGCATCGTTTTCAAATAAATCAAAATGCTTTTGTAAGCCAGAATTTCCATCCTTATTTGAATTGCTTACAACAATAATTATATTATTTCTTAAGTTGTCATTATTAGCAAGGACTCTCTTTAAATCAATATGAGAAACAACGAAATTATCTATTCCTTTTTTATATGCTACATTGTCATTTGAAATAGTATTATCAACTTGTTTCCCTAATTTTATCAATCCTTGATAATTCATTAAAAAATCCTGACTATGACTTGTGTGCTTCAGTGAATTAAAGAAGTCGTTATCAATATTTGAAATGTAGTTAGGATTAAAGATACAGTGAATATTTATCAATCTTCCTGAATCTGTAACAGGTAACATGCGTAATTCTACATTAGGAAATATAAATATGCTTTTGATTTTTTCCTTTTCGTCATCAGAAAACGAAGTATTGGATTGAACATTGTGTTGATATTCAATTACTTTTTTATAGTTCTCAATACAACAATAATCAGTAATACCTATTACTTCTATATTTTTTTCAATAGCTTTTTTGAACAGTGTTTCGCAAAAAGCCTTAAAATCAATACTAATAAATTGGTCGTTTTTGTTAGTATATTTCGTATGCACATGTAAATCCCACTTACGCCAATCGGATCCTCTTGAGTTAGTATCCATATCTTATTTCATTATATTTTCTTTTGCAATATCCAACACCTTAACAGCATTTTTTTGCAAGATAATAATTTATGTTTTACAAATTTCCAAATCGAATTGAAATTATTTTCATTTTTTTCGAACCATCAAAAAAAAATGATTGCCAAAACCGCATCAGCCCGGGATATCTGTACTCATCATCTCTTATTAATTTTCCTCATAATAATATGAGTAGTCAATTCCTTTCATAAACATTTCGCGGCTGTCGATTTGGTCGGTTAGGGCATTATTCAGCAACTTTTTTAGGGTGTTACTGTTTACAGCACTCATTATCACTGCGTTCATATAATCTGCTTTGCTTATTTTGCTCCAGTCTACGCATTTTTTCAGGCGTTTTTTAAATATCAAATCCAGCCATATTCGGGTGCTTCTGCCGTTGCCTTCCATAAATGGATGAACAATGTTCATTTCCACATATTTTTCGACAATTTCATCCAATGTATTTTCAGGCATTTTTTCTATTTGTTTTAATGTGGCTCCAAGAAATTGTGCTACTGCAAATTGGAAACCGCCTTTCGAAATGTTCTTTTGCCTGATTTGCCCTGCAAAATCATACAAGCCGCCAAACAAATAAGCGTGAATTTGTTGTAAGCCTTTGGCAGTACCAATTCCGATTTCGTCAATCAAATTACTTTCAAAAAGTGTGTATGCTTTTTTCTTGCTTTGCCCATCAATACTGTTATCGCTGTATAAAAACCAGTCTAAAAATTTCATTGCCCTGTTGTTCGGGAAATGTTTAGCCAAAGAAATGATACCTTCACTATCCAATGTGTCGGTTAGATATTTTTTGCCGTCTGCCGCAGTTAATTTCAGTCTGTGAGTGCCACTCACGAACTGAATATTTTCTTTGAGCAATTTGCGTTTGAGCCAACGCCAATAGTTTCCAGCTTTGATATAATCGGCTTCTTGGTTCAAAATACAGACAACATCAACCACACTAAACCACCACTTGACGTTTTGCTCGTCCCATAAAGCCCGCACTTCGCGGTCGTCAAAAAAGCGTATGGATATTTTTTGCTGCTCGTTCATTTTATTAATTATGGTCTTCGTCTGTTTCATATTCTGTTTCGCACTCTGCCACAATACTTAGCTCCTCTTCCAGTTGCGATTGTGAGGATTTAGCTCGGTTCATTTTGATATTTCACGAAACCAAAAATCTCAATATTCTCTTCCGTTAGGCGAAAGACAATTGTATATCCTTTGAAAATTAAATCTCTAATAGTTTCGTCTTCGAAGTATATAGATTTTCTGTAGCTGTATGGTCTTTGGGTGATGTCTTTAATTCTTTTAAATAAATCCGACTTGAACTTTCTTGCTCTCGCTGGGCTGTCAAGGGATATGTATTCTATTTGGCTTTCAAGTCGATTGAGGAACGTCTCTTTAAATACTACTTTCATGCTTTTTGATGATATTTTCAAGCCGTTGTTCCGCCTCATCAATTTCTATAAACCCGGCTTTCCCGTTAAGTATTTCATTCAATTCCTCAGCAAGATACTTATGATTCTTTGCAAAATCAGAAGTTTCAGTGATGATTTCAACTTCGTCCTTGTTGAATTTACTTAGAAGCCATATAAGCTTGTCGTAAACCCCATCATTCACTCTTAATTTCACGGTGTGCATATAATGCCTCTTTATTTTCTACAAACTTACGAAAAATGTTATTAAATTTTACCTGATCATGGAATTTCAAATTCCACATCTGAGAGACGCTGACAAAAATTCTGTAATATTCTCAGACTTTAAATGATCACTTAAATCTCCTTCGTTGATTTTCTTAAGGACAAAAATATCCTGATACATATAAAGAAAAAAAGGAAAAAAATAAAATTGACAATTGCGTCATTTTTCTTAAACCTGTCAAGAAAAACGAAAGCAATTGCAGCCAATGAATATACCAAAAGTAAAGCCACTGAGTAATAATAATACTTTCGAATTTTGTCATTGATTTCAATTTCAGACAAGCCTTTCTTTCTGAATCGCATCTTAAGTCCATCAATAAAATAGTTCATCCTGATAAGTTTAGAAGAATAACTACCAACAAAGATAAACCTATTTTGCCAATTTTATACTAATGAGGCGCATACATCAGTGCAATTTTTATTTTAGGTTTGTTGTTGCGCCTTCATCTCTTATGATATTGCTTACTCCGGGTTGGGTTCCCGAAAAAAATCGGGACAGGCAGTTCCTCCTTACCCGGGGTTATTTAAATTTAACCCCTTCAGGGTATTTAAAGTGCTATAAAAATAAATCCTTCTCCCCATTCTCTCACCTTCCTATTTTCAAATTTTCAAATCATCTCATTGTCGAATTATCAAATCGTCGAATTTAATTTTCTACTTTTGGACAATGGAAAATGGTGAACAGAAAATATTTGTCTGGTGCAATTTCGCGGAGGGGATGGATGATGCAATTTTACATGGAATGGTCATTGCCTTAACCCTTCAGAAGGAACTTTGCCTTTTTCACTTATTGGACAGAAAAATTCATGAAAGTACCGAGATCGCTGAAGCCCGGTTAAGGGGTTCTGCATCTAAAATCTCCCCCTTGCTTTCGACTTTAAAAGTTAAATACTTAGTCAGGGATCAGCATATTATCGACAGCCTGAAGGAACTGGCTGAATTATACGAATGTCTGGTTCTTGTGGCGCATAAAATGTCGGCACCCCGACTTTTGCCTGAATTGCAGTATGCTGCCTTTCCATTTTTATTTGTATCGGCAAAGACAAATGTTGATCAGATCTATAAACGGATTGTGATTCCCGTAGGATATATGAAAAAAAGTAAGGATATAGCTTTATGGGCCAGCTACCTGGGGAGGCATAACGGAGCGATGATCGATATTTTTATTGCAGACGAGGGTGAAAGCCTCGATCAGAAGACCGTGAAAAGCAACCTCCATTCTATTCAACACCTATACGGGAAGTTCCGGTTCCCTTTCCAGGTAATCGAAAGTCATACGGCAACCTGGAAATTGCAAAAGGCTTCATTGGCGCACGCACTGGGACTAAAACCAGGAATGTTGATTATTGCGGCGAGCTTTAAACCGACTTTTCTGGATACGATGTTAGGATTAACAGAGCGTAAGGTAATTGCCAATTCAGAGGAAT
>Ga0302286_10003455_pt1 | contig 10679 bp, 9 predicted proteins | sample III_Fen_E2_3_FD_198765 | JGI IMG/M metagenome (GOLD analysis project Ga0302286, IMG submission 198765) | Peat permafrost microbial communities from Stordalen Mire near Abisko, Sweden - III_Fen_E2_3 | ecosystem: Environmental > Terrestrial > Soil > Wetlands > Permafrost | place: Sweden: Abisko...
CCCACATGAAGCCTACTTAAGCCGAAGTCGCCGGGCTGGGCGGCTCCGCCGACCAGCGCCAGACGAGGCGCGCAGCAACGCTTCGCGTTGCGAGCACAATTGAATTTTAATAGATAGCAATCAAGACTATCATGGCTACGATAACACCTATCGACTATTCCAATGCCAATGTAACCGCGCCGATCATTCGCGGACTTACTGAATTACCGCCTCGTGAGGAGATTCGCCAGCATCGTAAAATGGTAGAGAAAAAGGCTCCGCGTCGACGATATCAGAATGACACTGATGACGAAGATGATGACGAACCGCGGATTGTACCGGTGCCGGTTGCTCATATGCATGTTGGCGCGGATAACGCTGTAAACTATCCGGTGCTACCTGAACAAGATACAACACCGGGTATTCTATGGCGTGTTGTGTCGCGAATACAATGGCGTAATAAATCCGATGGTGCTGCGCCGTGTAACGCCGCCGCTGGATTGGTTCGCGGTTTATCATTCGATGAACGAGCGCTATTTACTCGTGAATATAACAACGCAATTGGCGCGGCCGTCATTGTGTTGACAGATATCTTCGCCGCGAACAACATTATTGACGCCGGTGACAAGCTTAAGGTTACCTCGCATGTGATTGCACTCGGACGCGATCAGTATCAGACGTTTATGGAGGATATTACGTTGTTTGCATTCCTTATTGAATGTGATGAGGCCCAGTCATTCGACGCGGCAATCCGACCGGCAATGTAGATGTGTCATTCGGTGCGCCTCCACGAATTCTTTTTTTAGTTATACGCTAATTGAATATGCCAGTACCACAAATAACGACACCAACAACGATACCAGCTAATAACACAATGACAACACGAGGACATGTCAATAAATCTGTATGGTCGCTTACAAGCGCCGAGACCAAGGAATGGTTGGCCAACGCATCTGCGGAAGAAATCGCGATCGCGTTAGATTTTGGCAGGGAGACTGCCCGCGAGTTTACACGCCGACTTAGCGTGGCTCAGCCGCAGCCGCTGGTCACCCCAACTGTCCTCGGGCAAATCGGCGAGCAGCATGTCGAAGAAATCCTCCGTGAGAAGTTTCCGTCAACGATCAATACTTCCAAGGCGAGCCACCGCGGGGACATATCATTGCTAATTGAACATCGCAAGGTCATCGTCGAAGTTAAAAACTATACCAACGCGGTACCGACACTTGGCGTGGAGAAATTCCAGCGTGATCTTGTAACTGGCGGTGCCGCCGCGGGTGTATTTGTATCATTGCGCACTCCAATTACCAGCGTCACCGATTCATTTGTAATCCGCCGCGAGTATGCTGAGGGTCGATCTGTACCATGTGCGTATTTGGTATCGGAAGACAGCGCCGCGATCGTGCTCGCGGTAAATATGGTTACGCAACTTGTAGCGGCTCATACACAATCACAAACTGAGTTATATAGTCGCGATAATATTCTCGGCGGTGTGCATGGTATCAGTGAGGTACTCAGCGATATGGCACGATCGCGAAACCAGCTGCATGTGTCGATGGGCGATGCAATGACACAAATATTCAAGGCAACAGCAGGCCTCGCTGCGCACGAAGAATCAGCACGCAAGATCACTGACACACTTAAACGCGAATTATTCCATACCGAAATAGCTGTCGGTGGTACGGAATCACCGTGCGCTGGATCACAGTGGTACGCCAAATACAGCACGATAACACGCGAGCACATTGCGAAGCTCGTCGCGATCATTGAATCGAATGCAAATGAACTGATCCCGGCGTCATGGAAGTTATCTGGCACGCGCTGTATGCATGGTAGTGGTATTGGATTTCACATGTATTCGGGTCGTGTTGAGGTAGTTGTACCTCGGTCTCGAATTACCATCGACATTATGCATTTGCAAATATCGACTACGCCGTCTCATGTCAGCGTTGTGCTTGATGCAAATTCTTACGATGCTATCGCACAGATAGTATGTTAAATAGCATGTCTACAAATGTATATGGGGTAAACCCACCAAGCCTCAGCGGGAACAGTCATGGATCCCGACAGGGAGACATTAACATCAACATTAACAACTTACACGCGATTATGCAAGAACATAATTACGACAAAAAAAGAATATGTGCGCGTGGGGAACTGCGCGTGCGTGCCACATACAAGTATTTTTTTAATCATGCTGGGAAAAGTCCGCACACGAGAACAAATCAATGGCTTTTGGTGCGTTTACGCCGGTTGGTAACGTAAATGGACGAACAGCGGATGACTCGGCGACGAATCCATCGTTGATCACCGCTGCAAATGGATTAACCTGAGCCCTGTTTGGCTCAGGTACAGCGGGCTTATTTAGCCCGAGGAAGTCAGTGACGGATGCACGCGGGACAGGTGGCGGATTCAGTGATACTTTGGTTATCGGCATGTTGTTTTCCAACGCGGTGATTCTGCGGACAAGATCATTAATGGTCGCTTGCATCACACTGGTCTCTGTGTTTGGGAACTGAGGAATAACCACGGATGGCGTAACCACAGGTACGAATTTTGACGTTGATTTGGCCATAATTTCTGGTTCCGGTGTGTTATTGTTGTTATTGGCAGCAACACCACCAACAACACCAGGTTTACCAACCCGCTCGCGGAATGATTCCAAAGGAGATCGCGAGAGTTTCGACGGCACTCGTTCGAGAATTTCGCCACTGACGCTGTGATGAATTTGCTTGGCGGCAGCGCATTCGTTACACCAAATACCATCTTGCACATATTCGAGCCTGCGTATATATCTGTACAATTCCGGGTCAATATATTCAAGGTTGTCAATACGTAATTTTAACCCAGCAATCTTGGCCTTATGCTTTTGTATGCTGTCACAAAGCTTTGATTTAGCCTCGTCGGCCTGTTCTTGCTTGCGCATAGTTTCCTGAGCTTCGACCATTCGTGATCTGAGCTTGGATGTAGTAATGTCATAATCGTCACTTAAAATCTCGTCCATGGCACGTAATATTACATACTATATTATTTATTCAATTGGCGACATTCGCCAATTGAATATTCATCAAGGTATATTACCAAACACTATTACTCGCATGGATCCAGTCAACGAACACCTTAAAACTGTCTCTGAAACCCTCTTTAACAGCCGGTTAGTCATCGAAAAGAACGCATCTGCGGATAATATCAGCGTATTCAATATGTTGCTCAACGGAACAATCCCTCGGGATGTCTATGGTGAGAATATCCAGCGATTTGTCCAATTCCTTTACCGACACGACCGCATCGAGTATTACAAGTACATTGACAAAGCCGACATAAGATATCTTACTTTGCTCACCAATGGAAATGCTATTGCTGGATATCTTGGCCTCAAGGATGTTGTAAAGATCGAACGTACCGGCGACAGATTCACTGTTGAGGCGGTTGATCCGTTGACACGAGATGTTGAACGATCGCCATCCCCGACGCGGGACGCCGATGATAATGCGCGCCCACGTCGCCGACGAGGCGGAGTTGGACGTAACCGCGATGGCGGTCGTGATAGTAATCGTGACAACAACCGCGATAGTAACCGCGATGGCGGTCGTGATAGTGGTCGTGACAACAACCGCGACCGTGGTAATTATCGCGGTGACAATAATAACCGCGGGCGTAATGGCAATAATAACAGCAACAACACAAATTCTCGTAGCGATGGCGCAATTCAGCGAAAACGTGAACCATTCCCACCAATGGTGCTCGGCGTAAACACCGAGATTGCCAAACGCAATGAAGATAACCGACGTCATAATGACGCTGGCCGCTCAGGTAGTAATAACCAAGGTGGCACCAATCACCAGGGTGGCGCTAATCACCCAGGTACTTACAAAGATAAACTTGTGTCGCGATATGGTAATACGCAAACCACACAAACAGCACAATCCACACAACGGCAAGTTATCCCTGTAATTCCCGTGGAGGCTTATCAAAGTATGATAACGGAGCCTGCAAAGGAGACTTCTGTCGTAGTGTCCACGGGCAAGTCAGCTCGTGATCAACTTGATGATATGCCGTGGGGTGACAAATAGTCGTATCCGACCATTAACGCTCTATTATTTTTTTGTGTATGCGGTGAAAAAAATAATATACACGTGGGGGTATGTGGGTGGGGGTATGTGAGTGTGGGTATGTGAGTGTGGGTATGTGGGGGGTATGTGTGTGTAGTGTTGGTTAATACGCATTAATTTTCTGTACAAGGGTCTCCTTAGGGAGACCGCCAAATGGAATACCTTTGGCACGCGCCATAAATTGTAAATCGGTCAGTGACATAGCTTGAGTCGCCCGTGACCCATGTACATGCACTGCGTGATGGCTAGCTAAATGCTGCGTTCGTACACGCGGGAGTTTAACAACCGCGTGTGATTGCGGTTGCGCATGATGATGTTGTCTATCTGCGGGACAACGAGGACACTTAGGTCGTTTAGGCGGGCCGTTGGAACGCCTGGATTTACGTACATGTGCTTTAGCCCCATTTGGCTTGGGTTTCGGTGTTTTATCCCGGTTAGACTTTCTGGACTTTCTGTGTCCTGTTTTCTTGTCTTTTCTTTCCATTGATGCCGGATATACCCTTGGTATCATCTTTATTTTGCAACTTAATCGGCAGTACATGCGCGTCGAGTAACATCGCGCCGGGTATATGCATACCAGCGATAAATCCATGGTGATAACAAATTGCACCGGCGCCCCAACGCTTTTCGTATTCATGCGCCTGTTTGACGTTGGACATGTATAGAAATCGCACATTCGTCCCGATGTAATCCTTGTAATCAAGCCATCCAACATGCTCACCGTTAATCACGACGGTATCCAAGAATAATATATCTGGGGTTGCAATAGCGCGGCCATGCTCCGCAATTTGTTCCGCTGCGATTTCATTCTCGTCTTTAAGCGCGATTCCGAGTGATCGAAAGAAGTTAACAAAGATGAGTTCGTTGGCCGCTGCAATCAGCGCGACGTTACGCTGATTAAATAGGCTCTCGGCATCATTTTGTTCCGCGATCATGTACTGCTGCATGTCATACGGTTGTAAAACTTCAGCCGCGTTGAGTTTCTGTACAAATATGCGATGAAGTGAGCTCGCGGAATATTGCTTTCGCAGTAATATCCCACGTATCAGATTAAGTGGAGGAAAATCATACCGCGCGGATAACACCATGACACCATCACGTTCATACTCTTCCATAATCCGCGGCACGATCGCATTCATGCGGTTGTACCCTGACATAATCTTGTTCTTGAGTAACGCATTCCGCGCCGATATAATTTGGTGTTGAGTCAGGGAAGTCCGCGTGCGAAGCGCATTAATTGTCTTGCGGGATACCATACCGTACTCACTGGTACGATTAACTAGCCCGCCGACCTGTTTAATGTCAGCGAGCGGAATGACCCTATTTGACCATGTAATGTTGTATTGTATCGGATTATTTATACGTGTTACTGTAAACCCGGGCGTATCGATGAGTATGGACGCGCCGCTAGGCATTGTGCCATTGGACCCATCCACATGTGTATTTTCCTCTGGTTTCATAGTACGTAAGCGGTTTCTATATACTTACTGCGCCGTAATTCAACTGGCAACGTTGTGTAAAAAAAGAGTACACGTGGAAATAGCGGTTGATAGTGGTGCCGACCATACCAATTACATTCCTGCTCCATACATCAGGCTCATAACTGGTGGTGGACTATTACAGCCGGCGATTTCCTTCTCGGCATCAAACTCAAGTGTACGCATGTAGTCATGATATTGCAACAAACGCATACTTGTGTCCGTGTTTGATACATCTTGCGCCGACAGAGTTTCGCCAGGCATAAACTTGTTTGCGATGAGCGACTCGGTGGATGCGGTATTGGGTGTATTTGTCAGTGGGACGGGATGACCAATTACATATATAATGTATAATGCGAGCACCGTAAGAAAAGCAATAGAGCAACAACGTAGTGACATAACCGCACGTATATATGGGATATGAAAAAAAGAATTGCGTGTGGTGTTGGATGGGATGTCAGGCATATCCAAGCATTGGATCATTACAACGCGTCCTGTTTGGCGAAGATGTGCGGTGTAAGTCCGAACTCCGGTTTAACATTCATCGCAATGGCTTCATTGATGAAGGCATTAGATGACCAAGATGATGGCACGCGGGCAATATCCGCGAGATCGCCGCAGCGTCGGCACTTATACAATCCCGACTTTTCGTTAACAATCGCACGTTCACCACATCGGCACAAGTACACGTCAACACCATCAGAGTCGTCATAGAACTTCTCATTGAGCGCTCGCATACCTCCATGGACAACAAGTACATCTTTCTCCATCTCACCGATACGTAAACCTCCGTCTTTTGTCTTTCCATCAAGCGGTTGGTGTGTAATCGCGGCAGTTGGCCCGTCGTATGTCGCATAATGCTCATCAATAACGAACTTTTGCAATCGCTGGTACGATGTCGGCCCGATGAATATCTTGGCGTCTTTGTATTCGCCAGTACGCCCGCTGTAAACGCGGCTAAATCCGCGGAATTTAATACCGTGTTTGGCCTGTAATAGTTTAAGCGCGCCGTCGAAATCTTGGTCACGAAATGATGTCGCATCAATATGTGTGCCGTATAACGTGGCTAACATCGCAAGCTCGGCCTCACTAAGCTGGTTAACAGCCATACGCGTTGGAATCGAATGCGGGTTACCCAGTGCGTCCGGGCGTACACCATTTTCGCAGTAAAGCATGTCGCTACGTGCGACGGTGTTAACGACGATACCCTTATTTCCGGTACGTGTAGATAGCTTGTCGCCGACGCCAAGATCACGATTAGATCGCAACTTGACCTTGGCAATGTAAATGTCTTCGTCATTTCGTGTCACAATCACATTCTCGACGAAGGCTTCCTCCGGATGTTTATATACCACGGACTTATCCACGTACAGGTATTGATCGACCGGCTTTGGTATCTTTGCAGTTTTCACTACAAGGACATCATTCTTTTTCACAACGGTACCCCGCGCGACGAATCCATTTTGAATATATTTGTAAACGGCTTCTTTCTTAATCTCGAGAGTTCGTGCTGCATCAAGATTACCAAACTGCTCATCTTTTTCGAGCTCGGTCTTCTCATATGTGTAAAACGCCGCATTAAATGCACCACAATCAATCGATGCTTGGTTGAATGTAACGGAATCCTCTTGGTTCATTCCGCCATCAAGTGCCAGAGCAATGATTAGATTATGTCCGTTCGGATACGTTAGTGCATCTGAGAACGTGCTAATAAGCGGACGCTCGCAGTAATGCTGCAAACATGTATTCTTGTCAATACGTGTTGGGTAATTCAAGGCAAACCATCCCGCGGATTGTTTACGATGATTGGTGTAGTATGTAACACGTGTGGCATTTGAGTGATTAGCCATTGGTGCAGCAAGCGAGATCATGCCGAATATGGCCTGGTCAATGTCGCAATGCGTGAATCTGTATCTGATATCACTGGCATGGCGTCGTAACATGTCAATGTTTGTCGACAGGTATGTATTTTCTTGCTCTTCCGGAGCCACATATTCGATGACACGTTCATCACGTAATGTATCCATGGTAACGGCACCGCTACGTAATCCGCGGATGTGTGCTCGCGTAAGCTTGATCCATTGCTTATACGCAATAGGTTTCTTCGCACGTTTTGCGGCCGTATACTCGGGTAAATTGTTATACACGATCATTAACGGACGAACTAACCTGCCGACATCTGTCCAGAAATAGACCTCGCGGACGAGTAATTCCCAAACAATCGTGGTCAAATGGTGAATATCACCGTGTCGTCGCATCATACGATACTTGTAGACGAGTTCGTTTGAGGCGCGACAACAACCAACCCAGTCGCCGTTCACGAATACCTTGGATAGTTTTTCCGCAGTAATCATTGCCGGCGGAATACGTTCCAGCGGAATAATATCTGAGTCTTCAGCTAAGATACGTTTAAGTACATAGCTGCTGCTGGCACCGCATACACTAGCTGTGCATGCGAGCTGCTTTGACATACCTACTTTCTCACCGGTATCGGCGGATTGGGATACGTCAATGAACCCTGGGTAAGTCGCATGAACACGACGCATTTCATCAGCACGGTCATTTTGTTTGCTCGCGGATGTATTTGGTGTATTAATGCTGTTCAACGTCGATTTCACGTTGAGGTCATTTTTGTAGTAAAGCGACGCGCTAGACATACGATTAACAATCTCATTACGCTTGATTGTGATTGTTTTGTCGCCGGACGTGATCGCTTGCACAAGCATACGTTCAAGATCATCACTTCCGATGGCCGCTTTTACGGACTCGGCCAGCGCCACGTTAGAAAACGGCGTCGACTTGAAGTCCTTAATTAGTTGTTTTTTGATGCTTTGTACTACCGAAAAGTTAAAATCGGTCTTAAATGCTTTGGCCTCGGACGTTCCCGCGGCGAATACACGTTTACGCGCATATGAGTCACGATCTGTTCCATCAATGATCCCCATGAATACGCTAAGCAGTCTATTAATGAGATGTCCGAAGAATCGCAGCTTCTTAATTCGATGCTCAATACCGGTTCCGATATGCGGAAATATATACTTGTCGATGATTGAAAGAATATTCGTATTCAAGTACTTAGCAACATTGTCATCGCGCTTGGCCGCAGACGTGTTAGTGTTTGCAGCAGCGATTTTGGTCGCGATCGCAGCAATAATTGTCGTTGGATCAGTGGACTCGCGGACATCTGCGAACTTAGGATCAATCGCCGTGAAGGATCGTTCAAGGATCTTAAGCATTCGCTTGGTGACCTCATCAGTGTTATTAACTCCATACACAATGTGGTTTACAATATCACTGTCACGAGTCATGCCAAGCGCACGAAAGATAAGATAAAATGGAATTTCAAGCTTATCCGTCTTAGTCATGGTAATTTCGATGGTGATTAGTCCATTATTTAGGTATCGCATTAACACCTGATACATGTTTTCGAAGGCGTCGCCGGGCTTACTTAGGAATGCTCCACGTGCGAGTTCGTTTTGATGCATGTTCTTGAACACGTGGAATGTGTTGTTGGTGATGTTTTCGAGATTGTCGACGGTCCATTCCATACCGCGTATAATGAATCCTCCGCCAACTCCGCGGGGGTCTTCACCTAGTTGCTTAAGGGTTTCCTTGCTACACCCGTAGGTGTTACAAAGCTCGGTACGCGGCATACATGGTATAGATGCACACCGATGATCCTTAATTTCGGCGGTTCGCACTGAAGTCGTGCCATCATGAAACACTGCTGTTGCAGTGATTGAGGCACTTAAGAACATAGGACAGGAGTAGGTCAAATTCTTTATCTTGGCCATCGACGGAGTAAGCATCTGGCTGGTACCAGATTTATACTTGATTGTGGTAGGTGAGGTCAGATCGACGTTGGTAAACTCGACCTTGAACATAATATCCGCGATCTTCTTATCTTCGTCGGTCTTGTCCCGCGCGTTCTTCATGCGGCCTTCCACTGAAAAGATCTTAGTTACAATTTGCTTAATTCCGACCTTCGTGAATGAATTCATGCTGTCGATGTGATGGCCCGCTATCTTTTTCTTGGTAATTTCCGCGAAGATAATCGCGAGCATATCACCGGAAGTAAGCGTCGGGTCGATATCCATTGGAACTTCCGGAGCATACTCGCGTCGCGGTTGTACCGCACCCGTGTATTCGTTGTCAGCTTCAATAGACTGTAGAACATGTGCTTGGTCTAGATCAGCTACGCGATCTAACAAGCTAAATGGATGCGGTTGATAACCCAACATAGTAATATCGTTGGATATCTCATCGATACCGGCCACAATGTCCGGGTCCTCCTCTATATTATCCCCATCAAGAATGTCCTCACGTGCGGCTCCCGTATCATTGAGCCCGAGTAAAAACTCATTCATCTCATCTAGGGTTTCCGTTGACATGCTCGCGGGCAGTTATATTATAACGTCGGATTGTCTAATCTGATAACTAATAATAAAAAATCAACTGGCACACAGCGCAGCTGTGGCTTATCCAAGTTAGTCCGGTATTAATGGATTGTCCAATGCAAGCTGCTTACTCATACCTACTTTCTCACCGGTATCGGCGGATTGGGATACGTCAATGAACCCTGGGTAAGTCGCATGAACACGACGCATTTTATCGGCACGATCATTTTGTTTGCTCGCGGATGTGTTTGGCGTGTTAATGATGTTCAACGTCGACTTCACGTTGAGGTCATTATTGTAGCGCAGCGACATTGTTATATCAGCGTAATAAAAAATCAAATAGCAACCCAATTACAATATCGCGACGAATGCATTTATCGCGCGGAGATCAGGCTCTTCATCCAACGGTACCACCACTGAGTCAAACTCTGAATACGAATAATTGATGGTGGTATCTGCATTATTTTCCGTTATCATGATGTGCTTTATAACCGCGCTGAGTTCCGATAAATAATGATAAACCATCGTCGCGGCACGTGTGTCAGCGCTTTTTTGGATATTTTTGCACGCGATCGTGAGAAACTTAAGCGGCGTGTGTTTAATGGGCAGTTTAGCAACGAGTTCCTGTATGTAATCCCAATAATTGTTGCGTAATATCGATAGCAAACTCGACCTGTGATTGTGTAACCACGCCATTCGCGGCGCATAATCGGCAC
>Ga0302286_10003458_pt1 | contig 10676 bp, 8 predicted proteins | sample III_Fen_E2_3_FD_198765 | JGI IMG/M metagenome (GOLD analysis project Ga0302286, IMG submission 198765) | Peat permafrost microbial communities from Stordalen Mire near Abisko, Sweden - III_Fen_E2_3 | ecosystem: Environmental > Terrestrial > Soil > Wetlands > Permafrost | place: Sweden: Abisko...
CAAATGATTCCAGAAATCTGAATATCTCATTAAGTTATCGATTTGGGAAAGATGATATCAAAACAAGGGGCAACCGTACTACTGCTTCGAGTGAAGAACAAAGCCGCAGTGCAAAGTAAATCCACTTGAATTAAAATCACGGGATGGACGCCTTAAAAATGAATCGTATGACTTACTTAGAAAAACTATTTATCGTTGATAATTTAATCTTTAAAAACCATAAAAATGAAAACTTATAAATTCTATTTGCCCTTAATCTTGTTAATCATTTTAGTAGTTAGCAGTTCATGTATTTTTGATCTGAATGTAATAACCGGTAAGGGAAATATTATTACGGAATCGAGAAGCGCCAAAAACTTTTCGACAATTGAGCTCAAAACTTCTGCCGATGTGGAAATTGTAAAAGGGAACACTTTTAATGTCAGTGTTTCTGATTATGAAAATCTTGTCAAATATTTAACTGTAGAAGTAATTGATAACCGGTTGATTATTAAAAATCAATCAAAGACTATCAATTTGTGGAATTCGAAAGCGAAAGTAATTGTAACCTTGCCCGATCCACTCTATTCTATTAAACTTGCCGGTAGCGGAAATATGAAAGTCCTTTCCACATTTAATGATCTGCAGTTTATGTTAGTCTCAGGAAGTGGTAATATAGAAGTAAACAGTAATTGCCGGTTAATTAAACTTGAGGCTCAGATTGCCGGTAGCGGTAATATAGATGGAAATGGAACGGTTCAGGACTTATATACAAAAATTTCAGGTAGCGGGAATATCAAATTCTCGGAAATGAAAGCGAAGAATGCCAATTGTACTTTGTCGGGGAGTGGTAATATCTATGTTTTTATCGAAAACAGGCTGGATGCCTTTCTATCGGGTTCGGGTGATATTGTGTACTCAGGAAGTCCGGTGGTAAACTCCCATTTATCAGGAAGTGGAAGTATTTACAAAAGATAATATAGGTAAAATATGATTTTAAATTAGTAAAAGCCGTATAAATCATACAGATAGGTTTATAAATAGGTGAATTCTTTAGTTGACATTCATTTTTTCTAAATTTCTTTATTTCATTTTTTTTAATAAAAACTCTCAATTGTTCTCAGAACAGTTTGAGAGTTTTTACTTAAAAATGGGTAACTTTGCACTCAGTTTTTAAGGATAAAAGATATGGTAACAAAGATTGTAATTGTAGGACTTGGTGGAGTAGGAGGGTATTATGGCGGATTATTGGCAAAACGGTTTGCTGATGTTCCATCAGTGAAAATATATTTTGTAGCCAGAGGCGAACACCTGAAAAAAGTACAGCAAAATGGCCTGACAGTTATTACCGAAACCGGAACATTTGTCGCTCAACCAACGCTAGCCACAGATCAGGTGTCAGAGATCGGAATTGCCGATTATGTCATCCTGACTACCAAGAGTTACGATTTGGAAGCCACTGTTGATCAAATAAAACCTTGTGTAGGTGAAAATACTGTTATCTTACCCTTACTCAACGGAGCTGATATTTCAGCCCGTATTCGTGCTGTCCTGCCCGGCATTGAAGTGTGGAATGGTTGCGCTTACATTGTTGCCCGATTGAATGAACCCGGTGTGGTCGAAAGTTCCGGTAATTTACACAGATTGAATTTTGGTTATGAAAATCAGACAAATACCCGATTATTATACTTCGAAAAATTATTAAAAGATGCAGGTATAGATGCAACTTTTTATATAAATATAAAATCTGTTATCTGGAAGAAATTCTTCTTTATTTCATCCACTGCTTCACTGACCTCGTATTTCGATGTGAGCTTCGGAGCACTGCTTACGGATGAAGACAGAAAGACCACATTAGTGAGTTTATTAGAAGAATTACTTTTAGTAGCCAATTCAGAAGGAGCTGAAATGAACAGAAACATTATTGATAAAACTATTCACCAATTAGAAAATCTGCCTTTTGATACGACTTCTTCCATGCACAGTGATTTTCAGGCCGGAAGAAATACCGAATTGCAAACCCTGACCGGAATTGTAATCGAACTGGGAAAAAAGCATGGAATTCCAACCCCTACTTATGAAAAGGTTTTTGATAAGCTGTATAAGCAAATGAGTAAATAAGAGCCAAGAGCCAAGAGCCAAGAGCCAAGAGCCAAGACAAAAGATTCAAGACAAAAGACAAAAGATTCAAGACAAAAGACAAAAGATAAAAGACAAAATACAAAAGAATAAAGAAAAGAATAAAGACATAAGAGCCTCGTATTCCACCCTACGTAACCATAAACGGGAAGAAACAATCGGTATGCGGGACTAATAGTAAATAGTAAATGAATAAATAGTAAATGAATAAATAGTAAATGAATAAATAGTAAATGAATAAATAGTAAATGAATAAATAGTAAATGTTATCTCTTTCTCCTCATTCCTCACCTCTCACCTCTCATTCCTCCGACTATTTAAATATTTATTCGTTTTATTGCCATAAATTAAATGGTTTTATTACTTTTGCTCTGTCGCATATACAATTCATCCTTCCAATTGTAATCCCGATAGCTATCGGGGGTAAATTGTAAATAGTAAATAGTAAATTAAAAAGAAGATGAATACTCCCAGCATTAAAAAACTATACTTCAAGGATACGTCTTTTGCAAATCTGATGACACATCGAATTTATAATGTGCTACTTTTTGCAAGTAAATACGATGCCTTTGTATTAGAAGAAGATGGACGTATTGATGAGTTGATTTTCAATGAATATACTTCATTAAACCTTCGTTATCCTCCCCGTTTCCGACTGGTATCCAGTGCCGAAGAAGCAAATGCTCTTCTTATGGAGCGGACGTTCGAACTGATTATCTCCATGCCCAGTGGTGATAGCATCAATCCTTTTGAATGGGCAAAATGGGTAAAGCAACAGTTTCCGGATATCCCCATTGTTGTACTTACTCCTTTTTCAAAATCTGTATCCCTTCGAATTGCCAATGAAGATCTGAGTGCCATTGACTATGTATTTAGCTGGTTGGGCAATTCTGATATTTTGCTGGCTATTATAAAGCTGATAGAAGACCGGATGAACGTGGAAGAAGATGTGAAATCGGTGGGTGTTCAGGTTATCCTGTTTGTCGAAGATTCCATTCGATGGTATTCGTCTATTGTTCCGCATCTGTATAAGTTTGTGTTTAAACAGTCCCGCTCGTTTATGACCGAAGCATTAAATGATCATGAGCAAATGCTGAGAATGCGGGGCCGTCCTAAAATTCTGCTGGCTCGTTCTTACGAAGAAGGAATTGAAATATATGAAAAATACAAAAACAATATGCTTGGGGTAATCACAGATGTGAGTTATCCTCAGAATGGAGTTAAGAATAAGCTGGCAGGTATTAATTTGTGCCAGGAAATCCGTAAGCATGATAAGCATATTCCATTAATTGTTGAATCGACCGATGAATTGAATCACCCTGAAGCAGATAAGGTGAAAGCTGCATTTCTAAACAAAATGTCGAAGACCTTGTTGATGGAATTACGCGTCAAAATCACTGAGAACTTTGGATTTGGTGATTTCCTGTTTATTAATCCGTTAACCGGTATCGAAGAAGCACGCATTGAAAACCTACGTGGATTACAGGAAAACCTGTTCAAAATTAGTGATGAATCATTGTATTTTCATGTCTCTCGAAACAATATTTCACGTTGGCTCTATTCGCGTGCCATGTTTCCACTTGCCGAGTTTCTGAAAAACATTAAGGTAGATACCTATGATGCCAGTGACATGACCAAAGTGCGCCAGGTTATCTTCGATGCCATCGTACATTATCGTAGAGTGAAAAACAGGGGAGTGGTTGCTGTATTCCAACGCGAGCGTTTTGACCAGTATTCAAATTTTGCACGCATTGGTGAAGGTTCGCTAGGGGGGAAAGGTCGTGGCCTGGCTTTTATTGATGCGATGATTAAACGCAACGAAAGTCTTGAGAAATTCGAAAACTGTCAGATTACAATTCCTAAAACAGTTGTGTTGTGCACAGAAAATTTCACGGAATTTATGGAGTTGAACCAACTTTATGATAAAGCCTTGTCCGATATTTCCGATGAAGAAATTTTGAATCATTTTCTGAAAGCACGGATTCCACAACGATTGATTGCTGATCTTCATGCCTTTCTGGGAGTCACGAATTCACCGATTGCTGTCCGCTCTTCCAGCCTGTTGGAAGATTCGCACTACCAGCCTTTTGCCGGGATCTATTCGACATACATGGTGCCTTATAACCGGGATAGCCGGACCGATATGCTCTTTATGGTGTCGGAAGCCATCAAGGCGGTTTATGCTTCCGTTTTCTTCCGGGATAGTAAAGCCTATATGACTGCCACAAAAAATCTGATCGATGAAGAAAAAATGGCGATTGTTCTCCAGGAAATATGCGGAAATACATATAATGACCGGTATTATCCGTCCATCTCCGGTGTGGCCCGTTCATTGAACTATTATCCCATCGGGGCGGAAAAGCCGGAAGATGGCATTGCCAGTATTGCCCTGGGACTCGGAAAGTACATCATGGATGGTGGAATGAGTCTACGGTTTTCGCCTGCTTATCCCAATAATATCCTGCAAACAAGTAGTGTCGAATTTGCATTGCGCGAAACACAAACTTATTTTAATGCCCTGGATTTAAGTCAGACTCAATTTGTTCCACAGGTTGACGATGGGTTTAACCTACTGAAAATAAATGTTGCTGATGCTGAAAAAGACGGAACCTTAAAATACATTGCCTCGACCTATGATTTACACGACCGGGTAATATACGATAGTTTATATGAAGGTGGCAGGAAACTGATCACTTTTGCCAATGTATTGCAGCATAATGTTTTTCCGCTGGCCAATATCCTGAAAGAAATATTGCATATTGCTCAATCCGAAATGGGACGACCGATTGAAATAGAATTTGCCGTCAACCTGGATTATTCTTCGGCAAAACAACATGTGTTTTATTTGTTGCAAATCCGCCCTATCGTCGATAGCAAGGAAATGATCAATGAAAATATCGGTTCCATTCCCGAAGAAAATGCCATTATTACGTGTAACAGTGCGTTAGGTCATGGCATTACCAACGATATATATGATCTGGTCTATGTGAAACCGGAAGCATTCAGTGCGTCTAAGAATCAATTGATCATGACTGAAATCGACAAAGTCAACCGGCAACTGGTAAGTGAAAAACGACATTATGTACTGGTTGGTCCCGGTCGTTGGGGTTCTGCCGATCCATGGCTTGGAATACCGGTGAAATGGTCGCATATCAGCAATGCCCGGTTGATCGTTGAATCTGGTTTATCCAATTACAGGGTAGATCCCAGCCAGGGAACACACTTTTTCCAGAACCTGACTTCATTCGGAGCAGCTTATTTTACCATCAATCCTTTTTTACATGAAGGGACCTACGATACCGGATTCCTGAACGCTCAACCGGCTGTTTATGAATCGGAATTTGTCAGGCATGTCCGTTTCGAAAAACCGATCGTTATAAAAGTCGACGGACGGAAGAATAAAGGAGTGGTGATGAAGCCATAGAACGTACCGCGTTTCGCGTTCCGCGTTCAACGTTCCGTGTTCCGCGTTCCGCGTTCAACGTTCCGTGTTCCGCGTTCCGCGTTCAACGTTCCGTGTTCCGCGTTCCGCGTTCAACGTTCCGTGTTCCGCGTTCCGCGTTCGGCGTTCAATGTTCCGTGTTCCGCGTTCAACGTTCCGTGTTTATGAGTTGATTGGTTAATTAGTTAGTTAAAAATATGTTAATTGACTGATCTCTAAATAAAAAATGCTATAAACCCGAAACCCGAAACCCGAAACGCGGAACACGGAATACGAAACACGGAACACGGAACATGAAACACGGAACGCGAAACACGGAACGCGATACACGGAACACGAAACACGAAACACGGAACGCGAAACACGGAACACGAAACCCGAAACACGTAACACGATACACGTAACACGAAACACGGAACACGGAACATGAAACACGGAACGCGAAACACGGAACACGGAACACGGAACGCTGAACACGAAACGCTTAATCTTTAAATTATATACTCTTAAATAAAATTCTATGTTAAAAAATCATCCTAAAGGATTATTAGTTGCGTTTTTTACCAATATGGGCGAACGTTTTGGTTTTTATACCATGATGGCCATATTGGTTTTGTTTTTACAGGTAAAGTATGGTTTATCAGTCGAAGTAGCAGGTGACTATTACAGTTGGTTTTATTTTGCCATTTATGCATTGGCATTGGTAGGAGGTATGCTGGCCGACTGGAAAAAACAATACAAACTGATTATCGGGTTGGGCCAAATCATCATGTTTATAGGGTATATCATGATAGCCTTGCCGGGTATGTCACTCTATGGATCGCTTGCAGCCTTGTTGGTTATCTCATTAGGAAATGGCTTTTTCAAAGGCAACCTGCAGGCAGTTGTTGGACAGCTGTATGATGATGAAAAATATGCCAAGCTGCGTGATTCGGCTTTTATGATTTTCTATATGGGCATCAATGTGGGTGCATTCTTTGCTCCTTTTGTGGCTACCGGTGTCCGTAACTGGTGGCTCGGAACCAATGGATTCCTTCACGATGGAAGTTTACCGTCTCTTTGCCACCAAATGCTGAATGGTACGTTGAAGGATACTACTCAATTTCAACAATTGGCTGACAAGGCAGTAATCAGTAAAGTACCGGTGACTGATTTGCATGCTTTTGCTCAACAATACATTGATGTTTTTGCAAGAGGTTATAACTGGGCATTTGCAATTGCAGCCGGTGCCATGGTTATTTCGCTGATCGTGTATCTCGTTTTTAATAAAACATTACCGGGTAAATCGACTAAAATGGTCGAACCTAAGAAAGCCAACATACATAATGACGAAAAAGTAACAGGAAATGGGAAGGCATTGATAATTTCAATTTTATTAATGGGTGTTACCGCTTTTCTGCTTCAATTAATTCCGGGTCTGGATTATAAGTTTGGACTTGCCATCGGATTATTTATAGCATTTGTGTCTTACATATTCCAGATATCAACCAAAGACGAACGCCCCCGTGTGACATCGTTGATTCTGGTATTTGTTGTTGTGATTTTCTTTTGGATGTCTTTCCACCAGAATGGATTGACTCTGACTATCTTTGCCCGCGATTATATTGCCAAACAAGTAGGTCCGTTGACGAATCTGTTCTTTAACTTGAATTCAATATTAAGCGTGATTGCCACTATTGCAGGACTCGTGCTGGTGTTTAAAAGCAAGATTAAAGTACAGACACGAATTATCGGTGGTGTGATCACCCTGGCAGCCGGTGCATTATGTTATTATTTTGTAGGAACGTACGGTGCTAAAAATCCAATTGCACCCGAAATATTCCAATCGTTTAACCCTCTGTTTATTGTAGCACTTACCCCCCTGGTCATGGGCTTATTCAGCTTCTTAAATAAAAGAGGCATTGAACCTTCCACTCCAAAGAAAATCGGTTATGGAATGATTCTGGCAAGTCTGGGTTTTGTGGTGATTTTGATTGCTTCGCTTCATGTTGTATCGCCTTACCTGTTGAATGGTGCCGCTACTCCCGAAGCTTCCCGTGTTTCACCCTACTGGTTGATGAGTAGTTATCTCATTCTGACTATTGCTGAGCTGTTCTTAAGTCCAATGGGATTGTCGTTCGTATCGAAAGTTGCGCCACCCCGTTTTCAGGGGTTAATGCAGGGAGGATGGCTACTGGCTACTGCTGTCGGTAATAAATTATTATTTGTTGGTAGCCTTTTGTGGGGCCGTATTGACCTGTATCTATTGTGGGGTGTGTTTTTTCTTTGTTGTATTGTATCAGCCATGTTCATTTTCTCTATTATGAAACGCCTGGAAAGGGTTACAGTCAAATGATTCAGAATATTCTCAATATTCATTCATAAAAAAAGAATCCCCGGTTTGTTTTTACAAGCCGGGGATTTTTGAAACAAAGTATGCTTACAAGTTTTCGACGATGTCAGGTTTGTTAAATCGTTACATTTCTGTATCAGAACAACCCCAAACCCCAACCTCAAATTTTTAACTGTTTCAATTTTGTACTTTCATAGCTAATAAATAATTTTGTAACAGCAATAAAAAAAATTAAAATAGTATCTTCAATTCAGTTGAAATTCTGATGTTTATTGTTGCATTTAAATTGATTCCGTTTTCCCGGTCAATATGTCAGCTTACTGTAAACCTCTCTTTACTAAAAACTACGATGGAGCTCGCGACATCCCGTATTTTCGGGACTACCAACTACCAACTACCAACTACCGACTACCAACTAGCGACTACCAACTACCAACTACCAACTACCGACTACCGACAACCAACTACCAACTACCAACTACCAACTACCGACTACCGACTACTAACTACCGACTACCAACTACCAACTACCAACTACCAACTGACTTCTTTCTCTTCTCTACCCATTCACTACCCATTTACATCCCATTTTAAAGTAAAATTCACGTAAAACGTACATAATGCAACCATAATACATAGATAATACATATCTATATAAATATGTATTATCTATGTATTATCTATGTTTTATCTAAGTATTATTTAAGTATTATCAGTAAATGGGAGTAAAATGGGTAGTGAATGGGTAGTGAATGTGTGAAGAACGAAAGCGGGGAGGTAATGAATTGAATTATTGAAAAAACACCTGAGAAATTATGGTTTTTTTCAAAACGCGGAGACGTATAAACGTGTAAACATAAAGTAACCCGTTAAATATTTTACAAATATAAATATTATTTTTTAATTTCAAAAAAATCGACCCGTTTTTTTTGACTTACAGAACTTCCTCGTCGATCAATTCATCATGAAATTGACAATTTAAAGTGTAGCTTAAAAGGGAAACGGTAAATGTGTTGGAATCATGTGCAATTTGTAATTACAGGTTCGAGATAGTGAAAAAAATAAATGAGATCCCTAAGTTTTAACATCTACTGACCTTCAGAAAATTAATCAAGAAGTCATCGAAGGTGTTAGATTTAAATTCATCACAAATTCTATTCCCGGCATGAAGCCTCAAACAAATAATAATCTCATGACGGTTGATGAATTATTAAAAAACGAGAACATATTTCCTTCCCTTTACAACAATGGTCAGTGTTTATTAGACGATTTGCTGAGTCATAAGAACTTTAGACATTCAAAACAATTAAGATATTTGGCTAATCGGCATGAAAGAACAATTCTGAAAATCAGGTTTGTTTTAAGTCCTTTTTCTTTTGTATTTTTACTTTCAGGAGAAAATCAATACCATATTGTGTTGGAAACTCTTGATACCGAAGAGGCAACTTATTTATGGCATATAGAAAAAGATAAAATTCAACTAAGAAATCAATTAAAAGAGATAGACACACAACTCTCAATTATTAGGAATAACGGAAGGCAAGCATTCCTTGATATCAAGCCAGAAAATTTCAGTAGAATTCTTCATGATTACACAGATTCACAGAAAGGACTTGTAATTTGGAGAAATCTATTGGAAGAAAGGATTAGTTAGTTTCAATCAAATGATGGTAATCTAATTTAGTTAAGCATTCATTTTTTTTGAATCTTTAATGTTTACAGAGTAGTAGAATGAAAAGACCCTGCAAAATATATGTTTTGTAGGGTTTATTTTTAAGTATAGTCAAAAGGATTATATCTTTCGATCAAAGTGAGTTGTGTGTAGCATTAAATAAATATAATTGTACTGATAAATATAGTACAATGTTTTAATTTACGGATATTATACGTACATTTGTGGAAAATATTAAAATTATGAATACAACAATAACAGAACAAGCCAGATTTGATGCAAGACTTCCAAAAGAACAAAAACAATTCTTTGAAAAAGCTGCATATTTAGGAGGTTATAGAAATCTTACAGATTTTATAGTTCGGGTAGTTGAGGAAAAAGCGAAAGAAATTATAAAAGAAAAAGAACAGATAATTGCCTCTGAAAGAGATAGTCTAATTTTTTTTAACGCAATAACTAATCCACAAAAGCCTTCTGAAACTTTGAAGAGTGCATTGAATGATTACAACTCCTTTATCGAAAATTCAAAATAAGCAATGATAGAACTTTTAGATAAAAAGCATAATCGTAAGGATTTTGATTGTGGAAAAGAACTCTTGAATGATTATCTAAAAACTCAGGCGGGACAAGATGTAAAACGCAAACTTTCTGTTTGTTTCGTATTGACAGATAGTGAAACAAAAGTTATTCAAGGGTATTACACTCTTTCGAATAGCAGCGTTCCTTTGAGCAGCTTTTCTGAACAAATAAGAAAAAAACTTCCAAAATCTTATAAATCAATTCCAACAACTTTGCTTGGTAGATTGGCAACAGATAAAAAATATCAAGGAACTGGAATTGGAAAAATTCTTCTGATTGATGCTCTCAAAAGAAGCTATGGAATCTCAAATGAAATTGGTTCTTTTGGAATAATAGTTGACCCAATAGATGATGAAGCTAAAGGCTTTTACCAAAAGTACGATTTTATTGAACTTCCAGACAGCAAAAAAATGTTCATTGCAACACTAACTTTAAAGGAATTATTTTAGATTATAGAATAAAATATGATCAATCGGCTTTAAAAATTTACAAATGGAATCTATAGTTTATATTATTCTCTCCATATAGTTGAG
>Ga0302286_10003460_pt1 | contig 10673 bp, 10 predicted proteins | sample III_Fen_E2_3_FD_198765 | JGI IMG/M metagenome (GOLD analysis project Ga0302286, IMG submission 198765) | Peat permafrost microbial communities from Stordalen Mire near Abisko, Sweden - III_Fen_E2_3 | ecosystem: Environmental > Terrestrial > Soil > Wetlands > Permafrost | place: Sweden: Abisko...
CTACTCAATCATATCAAGGTGGTTTCTTAGATATTCTCACTAACAATCTCACCATTTTCAAGACAACATTTAACAAAAGTATCAGCGAGAAAGGCTCTGCAATTACAATCTCTCCCAGTGACTCCAATGCTATCTATTCCTTCAATCTTTGTTCTTTCAATAATCTCATTGCATTCTCCTATGGTGCTGCTGTGTACATACCTGAAGCATTAAACTCATCTAGCATTGTCTTTGAATATTGTACTTTCAGTGAAATAGCTACGCGATATGGTGGGGCTGTGTATTTGTCATTTCCAATTAAATCGAGTGATCTATCATCTTACTACTCAGTGTTTCCGAATGTGACAATGAATTCTTGCAATTCCTCGCATGTATATGCTGCGCCAGGTGGACTTGTCTACGCTAAAAATGCCAAAATTTCTCTAGTAACCATAAAGTCAACGCAAAACAATCCAAGTTTAATCTAGAAATCCAATCCATAAATAAACACATTTTTATCATAAATACCAACAATCGGTGCGTATATCTACGCAATAACGAGCTTCCTCGACTGTATTTCTCTTGAAATTTCAGGACATAACGTAAGGGGATCATCAGATTTCTCTAGCGTTGTGTTCTTGAAAGCAGATACAAGCTCAGTGACAATACAAGACTCCATCTTCTCGGACAATGTGTTTTCCAATGGTGGGTTTCTCGCTGCAAGCTCATCAGACATAACCATTGAACAAACGAGTTTCACTTCGATTTCGTAAGAATTAAAGCAGAAAAATAATTTGAATATGGGTTTGTTTACTATTTTTTTTATTTCTGCAGGTATTTCCAGCACCAATCATCTCGATTTCTGACTACAGACATCACAGCCTCGGTTGTTTCAGCATTCAGTGCGATTATCTTCGAGAATAGTTCTACTTTTACTCTCAATCAAGCCGTCTTTAACAACATCCAATGTCTTTCTTCTTCATGTCTCGGCGGTGCTCTTGCTATTCTAAACTCCCATGGAACAATTAATTCATCTAATTTCACCAAAAACTTTTGCTAATCAAATGGCGGTGCAATAGGAATTCTCAATTTAAATGGCAATTCAACTATTTCCAATGGATTTATCACTAACAACACATCCTCAAATGGTAATGGTGGCGGACTGTTTGTAGCCACGAATCTGTACACCAATGTTTTAACAATCCAAAACACTGCCATCGAGAGCAACATAGCTTAAACAGGAGGAGGGTTATTCTTGGAATCTCAAGAGATTCCTTAAGATATTACTACCTTTGCTGTGATTTCTGATTCTTCAGTGCAATATAATACAGCTGAGATCATCGGAGGAGGCATATTCTATCAAGGATATGCTCCATAATACACGGCAAGCACTGTAGTTTCGAATAACAACGCAAGTAAACTATCCAAAAGATTAAGTTTTCCTCAAGATTGTTTTTTAACTAAATAACTTTGTATTGTTTCTGAATATCTTAGAACCCTCATTTGGACAGAATTCCTTCTCTTATCCGAATCATCTGCGATTTAATGCATAACTTAGCATGAGAGAATCAGCGTTTAAATTCACTTCGATGACAAGCAGCAATTCAGGATAAGTGAAATCAATAACAATTTTGAATCAAATCAGCGGTGCAACTCTTCCAAATCTAGTCTTCGATCTTATCGATGAAAACAATCAAGTCATAGATAGCTCATACCCTTCGATTATTGGACAACCAGTTACCCTTAATATCGCTGCAGACACCACAACCACACCACCATTCATGATATCTTCTGCATCAAAATAATTTACTTTCTCTGGATTCTTCAACATTTCTGGATTTGTCGTAATCGGTACACCTGGGACAACTATCACCTTATAACTAACCTCAACCTCAATCGACAACGCTTCGGAGCAACTCCCTTACGTGCTGGATTTACAAATTGAACTGCGATCATGCATACAAGGTGAAATCTACAAAAATTTCACTTATTCGGAGAATATCTTTTTTGAATGCCAGAAATGCTCAGCAGGTTATTTTTCATTGGAAAAACCTATTCTCTCCAAGCCTATTTATGAATGCTCCAAATGTCCTTACGGCGCAGATTGTCCTGGTGGAAGTATCTTGGATGTGAATCCTGGATATTGGAGAATCAACGATCAAAGTAGTTTGATAATTCCGTGCAGCAACGCTCCACAAAATTGCCTTGGAGGTACATCCAATTCAACATGTGCAACTGGACATATCGGATCATTATGCGAAAGTTGCGATATTGAGAGGGATTTCTCTATCACAGGAGATTTTCAATGTGGATCCTGCGGGAATCAAGCTGTCAATGCCCTTAAGATTATCGGAATCTTCATTTGCTTTGTAAGAGATGATCTTTATCAATTTTCCTTCATTTATTAACTCTTTCTTTCCCTTAGATCCTCAGTGCCAAGCTCAGTGTGGATAGCATCCTCAAGAAGCTACTGAACTATTATAAAATTCGGAAAAACATGAACAGCTAGGATCTTGAAGAGCTAGAATAGAACACATCAATTCTGATGAAACTCATCATGACGTACTTCCAAATCATCATGGTCATCACAACGTTCTAAATCAGTGTCCCTACTGTCTTCAGCGTATCCTTTGATGCCATCGCGAGTCCTACCACATAGATCGTCTATTCCTTTGAATGTTTCTTCTATTTATTACAGCAATCGACTGGAATAAATCGAATCTACATTCAATTATTTTGCTCACTTCTCCTGCCCATAATCTGCTTGATTATCTTCTTCATTTCAGGCTCTATCTCCTACAGATAGCATTCATATAATAAATCATTTTACCTGAAGACTTCCTTTCTCTACAGTCTCATTTATTTCCAGCCATCCATCTTCAAAAATGCTATTTCACTCATCTCATGCAGAAAAATAGGTAACAACCAAAATAGTTTTTCCTTGTAATATTGTCTCCTAAGTTGATTTCCCTTCCTTACCTCACACTCGATTAGGTGCCTTGAGTTACATCCGCTACAATATCTTATACGAGTGCTTCACAGAGGAATACTATTACTCGTTAGCATCCGTGGTGCCGGTTGCATTGCTCGTTGCGGTTATTATCCCAGCCAGAATAGCAGTGTTGATGTTACGATCACAGCGTAGCTTCCTTACAAAGAAGCAATATCTCTTTATGACAGGCGAATATCACAAGAAAGCATGGTTCTGGGAGTTCCTTAAGATGTTCATTAAACTCTCCGTCATGTGCTGTCTCATCTTCTTCGAGTATGACATCCCTAATAAAGTAACACACACACACATCATTATTGTTTAGCGAATCTGTCTTTGTCACCCAAGATAAAATAATTTTCCTTCCCTCTTCCCCCTTTTAGATTTTGTTTATTTTCTTCCTCGTGACGTTCTACGGCATCCTGCTACACTACATGCAGCCTTATAAGCATGAACTCTTCAATAAGATTGATCTAATTCAAACAGCAGTCCTAGCCGCTTCCGTGTATTTAGGGTTCATAGCATATCTAAACACTGATAAATACTGGTTGCGCTTGTCAATACTGCTAATTATCGGTGGCATGAACGCTGTGTTCATTGCATGGAGTTTCAAGATGCTAATTCATGGGTACACCTTCTCGATCAAAAATAGTTATGATAACTTCCTAATGTCTCTAGTGCGAATTAAACTTTGTGGTCGCTACTGTTTTACGAAAAAAACGAGATTATTCTATCTTCGAAAGAGATGGATTAGGTCAGTTGTAGATAAATTCAGGATGTCTAATATAATCAATGCATGGACTGGGCAATCAAATGGCAAGAAGGAGAATATCTTAGCAATGCTAAACGCAAACGATTTACAGGTAAAGAATGAAGGCTAAAAGGAATAATCCATCAAGGCTATTGCAATTGAGATAAATGGTAATGTCTCGTCGAAAATAAGAAAAGTAATCATTTTAGATATTTTAAGATTATCTTTACCCATTTTATTGATTTTTCTTCATTATATCTCAGGCATCACATTGTTAAATCCCAGCATTAATAGAGGGTAGCTCACCTCAATTGCAGGCCTTAGTAAATCACGATAATCATTTTCTTCGATCAATGGAATCTAATGGTTCACTTTAAAATACCATCAAAGCAGGCTCATCTAATTCAAATTTGGTATCATATGCATCTCCAACAAATAACCCAGCGAGTTCAGTAGAAAACTAGAATATACTCATAAGAACACCTGCTAGATCAAATTGCATTAACTGCACTGAGATCTTCCCTAGTTCAAAGAGACAAGATGACAAATAGGATTTGATTGCATTCTCGGATATATCCTTGGATTTCATAAAGGATAATAAGGAGATTTCTTCGTAAGGAAATAATCAAGATATCGTAACTATTGAAATATAAAAAATAACATAAAATGAATGAGTATTTATAAGTAAAAGCTATGTAATGTGTTTTGCAAATAAGAAAAATCTAAAATCTTATGATTTTTCCACAATTAATTTTTTATACCCTTGCTTTTTGTGTTCTTTATCTTTAATCCCTACTATTCATCTCTTAATCAAAACATTATTTCTTCCAAACGAATAAAACTCCAAAAAATTGCTACAAACTTCTCTTTTCAATGGATATTCAACAATAGCAATAGCTGAATCGTAACCTTCCTTCTCTCAAAGACTACATTGAAGAAGTGACTTTGCAACTCATCGACTCCAAGCAATGGAGATAAGCGTATGAAACTCTACGCTAAGAGTTTGTCCTTTCTGCTGTGAAACTCTACAAGATCCTCCTCAAAAGTGAAGGCGAACTCGCACCAGCTTTGAAGGTTGTTGCAGATAAGAACTTCAAAATGAATAAGCTAATCGAAGAGCTTAGCATCAGAGAGCAATTTGATCAACTTCGCAAAGAACTTCCAACAACCAAGCCGAAGAAAATATTCAAAGCGCTGAAATGCAACAATGGAGATATAGACGCTGCAAAATAAGCAGTCATAACTAATGTTATTGAGAAAAAGGAGACTTCAAATACCGAAAAGATCAAGGAACCTAAGAAAGACAAAAAGGATTGCAAAGACCCAAATGAAGCTAATGATAAGGAAAAGTAAAAGAAACTTGAAAAAGCCTTAATCTCGAAGTACTTCGATAAGAAAGCCTATTGCGATGTTCCTATGACAACTAACAACTAGGAAGTAATAAAATCCATGCTTACAAAAGGACTCATTGTTCCACTTGTAGTCTATGCAAAGATACTCAAGTTATCTCCTGAACTCATCCCTCAAGCAGTGCAGAATATTGAAGCAAGTTACAATCTGAGTATCGAATGCAAGAAATCTTTGAAGAAGCAGTTTAAAAAGGATTTACTCGCTGAATTAACTCAGAAATCAGAGGGGAAAGAATAAATTCCTCAGTAAATTTGATTCCTCTATGCAAAATAAGCAAAACCCAAGGGGAGGAAAGGAGGAAATATGGAAATGAGCACAGTTATTCTTTTTGTGGTACTTGTAATTATTGTTCATTTTTTTTGTATTGTGAGTGTGAATATTTGCTTTTTGCTTTTTGCCCAAAGAACGTAAGTATTATTTTTGTTTTTTTCTCTTGGGTAGATGAAGTAAATCTTTGTATCTTTTTAATCCAACCATCCTTTTCATTATTGATCAACTCACAGACGCAGAGTAAAAATGACAACATTCTCCAAGTTATTATCTTTATTGCTGTTACACTAAAACACCAATCCTTCTGCAACCTCTTTAATTAGTCAATGCTTAAACTTTAATTATTACATGAAAGTCAAACAAATTCACACAAATTATCTGTATTATTTGTACACATTAACAAAATACTCTCAAATATTAGTAGAAAGATCATTTGAAGTTAGGGTGCATCTTGCAGCCATTCTTTTAACTTTATCCTCACTTTCTTCATATTTCAGCAAGATTAATTCAACACCAGGGAGATGATATTTATGGCGCGATTTCCTGATCAGCAAGTATCATCAGAGACACAAGAAGGGAAATTAATCTGAAAAATCTTGATCATCAGCCAATTCGAATTTCTGCTAATTTATGTGAATGATTCAAAACTGCACTATCTGCTTCATTTTAGTATTCTATTTATAATACTTTCATTTCCATCCGTTGGGTTACAGAGCATCTACAAAATCTTGCTCCTTTTTCGGAGAGAAAATTGTATAAGAATTAAACAAACTATTACACTAAAAAGCCCTGGTATTTATAATTTCAAAATTAAATCCTATCTACGAAAATATTTCTGGGAGACAAACATATTTAATTCATCAAATCTTCTCGCAACTCAAAAAGCATAACAAGAAAATGTACCCTCAAAATAATAATAACAACAACAACCCTTCTTACCCTTACTAGCAAGTCCCTACTAACTTCTTAAACGAAGGAGATCCCGCAATGCAACTAGCATACCAGCAGTAACAGCAGCAGCAACAAGCTCTCTTATATCAAGCACAACAGCAATAGCAATAATAGCAATACCTGTAGTCTCAACAAATATATCAAGGAAGCCCTTAGCAATACTCAAACTACAGCAACTAGAATCCACTTCAATAGCAGCCTCCATAATTAAACGTTCCTTACAACCCAGTAAACAACATGAACTAGCCTCCCCCTCCTCCATTTCCTAATCCCAACTTCGTTCCTGCTGGGCCACAACTGTTCTTATTAGATTCAGTGAATAATTATACTACAATGAAATACGGAGGGAGGAGGCGCTTAGGAAGGAATATTGGTTAAGATGCCTTACTACAAGGAGTCATAACGGAGCCAACCATAATTGCTCTCAGGGACATCTGGGAATCTCTTCCTTTGAATTTCACAGGCATCTCCCTGACCTCATTCAAAATGTTAAGTGGCGATTATGTCCAAAGAGCGATTTTCCAGCCATTAGTGACTGCTAACCCGTAACTTCCTTAAGAAGCTATATACAGTGGGAAAGTCGTAAGTGCAAGTAATATTCTTACATAAAAAATTAGAAAAAATGCTGTTCTTGGATTTTTCCTAGCTCTCGTAGTAATTTCGTTAATTTCTCTCATGGAGATATTTTATTCCAATAATGTTTATGACGACGGCGACTACTACTACAATGATAATACTTACCTATTGGTTTTGTACATCATTGGATAGATTTGGATGGTATTGCAGTTGATTTTAACACTGATTGCAGTGCGCTCTGTGAATATGTCGCTGATATCATTTGCAGATGGATTACAGGCTCTGTACCTTGTTTTTTCTCTGGTTGTGTTCATCTGTGGAATCATCTATACGCAGGATCTTTATAATGCTTCATAATATACGTTTCTAATTTAAGTCTTTGGTGTGTTCTTCTTGGTCTGCTCAGTGACGATTAAATTCTAACTCCAACAGATGAAATGTTATTTCAGAAGGCTGTTTGTGCTCGTCAAATAGCTCCCAGAGAAAGATCTAATATGAAAGAATAGATTAATAAACAGCAATTCATCTTCTCCTCTTGATTATGTATTGTATATGTATGTTCTTTGCAAGTTTAAATAAAAAAAACTATTATCTTCCCTAAAATCTTAAAGAGATTTTTTCCTTTTTTGTAAGAACGCATATCATTAGAAAGAAAAGGAAGAAGCATCTTAAACATAGTCATTTGCTAAGGGGAGATTAAGCAGATTATTCTAATCGAAATCATAATCGATAAGCTAAAAATGTTTTTCTTTTCTCCTTCTATTTTTCATGAAAATCTTAAAATATTTATGAATTGCTTTAAAAATATATGAGAGAAAATTACGCTTTTCTAAAACATCTCTTATCCATGTCTTAATCTTACCAATCAGAACAGTAAATACTAAGATACATTCTTCGAATCCATAATTTGGAGGATTAAACCACCCTGTGGCATATCTCATTCTGTCTTTTATCTTTTGAACGCCTGCTAGAATATGTTAATTTCTGTTTGAGATTTGATCATTTCCCTACCAGTACAACTTCTAATAAAAGTATCTATTTTCATAGTCCCCCTCCCCTCCCCCCCCAATCCCATTAACTCAAAGCCATTATTTAATTGTTTTGTTGGCGTCTCCAAGGGATGATAAACTGCATGTTGTTATTTTATTCTCCCTCTCAAAACAAAAATCAGCAGAATTATCTTCAAAATAAACAAACATTCTTAGAATTAACCGTGTAAACTTATCACACACACAGAGAGAGAGAGAGAGAGAATGTACAAACAGACATAAAGTCCATTTAGCATAGATATTATCCAACTAACTGAAAATATTTCTTCTATTGGTTCTTTAAAAAATAGCTAAATCTTCTGATAATAATAACACTGCACAACAATTTAGCCCCCGGAAACAGAATAAGACCTTTTACTTTCTTTTCGTTTTTACTAGCGCATGTGCCTTGGAGGAAGCAGTAAATATAGAAGACTGCATTATTTGCTATTCAGTCTTCTTGAATGTATTTTTCATTATTTTATTGTTTAATTCTCATTTATCGTGCTATTATTCGGAATAGGAAGTGTATCTCCAATAATAGGTGGATGATATTGATTACTTGTTTCATCTAGCTACTATCCTTTAGTCTTCGAAGCTTAGACTAACGTTGAGAATAATCTTGTCCTGACTTGTCTAGCATCGACTTCTTCTAATTTAACATTGAAGATGTTCTGCAGATTCCTAAGTAATCTCTTCAGTTATGTAGTTTCTACATCCTTGAGCTCATTCATGACCTTCTGCATCAGCCATTAGATCTACTCCACTGTGTTCCCCATATACACCCATTCCTTGAGCTTCTTGACTATCAACTCCTATTAAAAAAACAGCAAAAAATCATCATCAAACTAATCTATTCATTTTTCATTTTTATTTACTCGATAAATAGCACGATCGTATTTCCTTTACAAATACACAAATAGTGGTACAATCCCCTGATCGTATGCTTATTTGAGATTATGTTTGAGTGGACAGTTACTCATGCTTAACTTGTAGATCTTCTTGAGCTCCGCGAACTCTCTAGGCAAGTATTTCACTTGTGTGTTGGCTAGATTCAGCACAGTGATGTTTTTGAGTTCTCTTATTTCAATCGGGATGTACTGCAAAGGATTATCGTTTAAATGGAATTATTCTAGACTGTGTAGCGTTTTCAACGAAGCTGCTGGTAGCTCCTCAATGTTATTAAACCCTAAGTCTAGGATCTTGAGATTGTTCACGTCTAATACCTGAGAACAAGCAAGAAGAAGAAGAAGAAATAAATCAAACAGGATATCATCAATAATAGTTATTCTCTCTCTCTTCATTTATCTTTCTGTTATTTTACATTCTGTGGGATGCTCTTCAGTGATAAGTTGGAGAGATAGATTGCATGTAGTTTTTTAGCTTATGCGACTTATTTTTCGATGAGTTAACGTCTATCTTTTTCTTTATCAGCGACTATTATGTGTTTCATATTTTTTGAGATGAAGTAAATGCTATTATTATTATTATTATTATTATTGCTGTTGTTTTTTGATTAATTATTGGTAAATTATGAAACAAACTCCCTAGCTATTTAATGACTATCTCCTTTGAGTTACCTTTTTGGAAAACAAGGGATAAACATATCACCAATTTGCGATATTTGTTTATGTTCAATTCGATATCAAAAAATGAGTAAATAAACAAGAAATAATTCAAGCAATTTTAAAGTATTTTATGAATGAAAAAATGGGTTTTTACATTAAGAGAGAGAGAGACTTAACTTCTTCTAGAAAAAGTATTGTTTTTTACAGCAGCAACATTGAGTAGGATAAAACCATTCGAAGCTAACAATAATCATTCTAAATCAAATCTATTTACACACAAACTCACTGTCATTCAATAGAAGTAAAACCTCCAAGACTGAATTTTCATAAATTACATCAAGAACAACAAAAATCAGATTGCTTGCTTTATTTAACCTATTACTTACAAACCCTCTTAATAATTATTTTTCTTTCATTACTACTCAATATAATTATTCGTTTATTCTCTTTAGCCCCCCCTCTCCACTAGAGTATCTCAACAGGATCAGCTTGGATTTTATGCCACAATCTTATTAGTCAACGTAATACTGTCTGCTTAATGTATCTGTTGAGCAGAAAATTCATCAAGTCCTTTTGATGGTTATTTGGTTTCTTATGCTGATAATTGTCGGTTCATATAATCTGTAGAGATTCTTTTCTTAAGTTGATTCACGGAAACTGCGAAATCAAACTAATCCAATGACTCACTGTGTTTCTTTTATTCTAAGGAGCGCTCTTTGACGAGGAGGGTGTTTGTTGCTACATCATTAGCAGTGTTACTATTGTGATTCATTTTGGTAAAAGGAGATGAAGTTGGTCCTGGGAATGGTTTTTCAGGTTCTTCAATGGATTTGGCATATTTCTTGAGCATTTATTCCGTGGTGATTTTCTAGGAATAGATCGATTTCAGCAACTAATCTGCATCAATTTTGAATGTGCAATTCCTGATTAAAAATAAGGAATCATCAAAATTTTTGTCAAGTAGCTCCTTCTCAATGCATCCAAACACAGCCACTGCGACTCTGTAGAATGTCACCTCGCCTTGGGCTAGCATCATATCCCATATTTTCCTATCAGAGCATACAATAATCAAATAATTTTATCAAACAATATGATATATTCTCTCTAAAATCAACACTAGTTCTGTTGCTTTTGCTGTAACTCTTTACGCC
>Ga0302286_10003461_pt1 | contig 10671 bp, 7 predicted proteins | sample III_Fen_E2_3_FD_198765 | JGI IMG/M metagenome (GOLD analysis project Ga0302286, IMG submission 198765) | Peat permafrost microbial communities from Stordalen Mire near Abisko, Sweden - III_Fen_E2_3 | ecosystem: Environmental > Terrestrial > Soil > Wetlands > Permafrost | place: Sweden: Abisko...
ATTCTGTATTTCTCTTCGTTTTCACGCAGTGAATCTTCCAGTTTTTTACGCTCTGTGATATCTTCTTTTATAGCCAGATAACTGGTAATATTGCCATATTCATCCTGCATTGGGGCTAATTCAGCTGATTCCCAATATAGTTCTCCGTTTTTTCGTTTATTATGGAATATTCCTTTCCAAACTTTATTATGAATTAATGAATCCCAAAGTTGGTCATATTCTTCTATTGGAGTTTCTCCTGATTTCAAAACCCTGGGATTAGTACCTAAAAGTTCATCCAGACTATATCCGGTAGTTTCGCACGCTTTGGGGTTGGCGTACTCTATATCACCTTTCATATCGGTCATAACGATACTTACAGGACTTTGATCTAAGGCCATAGTCTGGTAACGAAGTGTTTTTTCAACATTCTTAATATCGGTAATATCCACACAGGAACCAATGTAACCAATAAATATTCTTTCGGGAGTAAAGCGGGGGATACCAATGTCCAGTAGCCAGTGATAGGTTCCATCGGCATGTTTCAGGCGATATTCCATACTGAATTTTTTACGGGCATTGAAAGAATCAATGTAAATGCTTACACAATGCTGGAAATCGTCAGGATGAACTCCATCTGTCCAACCATTTCCAAGTTCCTGTTCAATCGTGCGACCGGTAAACTCAAACCATGTTTGATTGAAATAATTGCATAATGTATCAGTACCTGATGTCCAGATTAATACCGGGGAGTTATCTGCCATCAAACGGAACCTGTTTTCGCTTTCTTTTAAAGCATCCTCGGCAAGTTTTCGTTCAGTAATATCCCTTGAATTAGCAATAATATAACCTATTCCGTTCACTTCAATGAATTTCACCTGAACTTCTACCGGGAAATTTTTACCGGTTTTTTGATTTATATTTATTCCTTCGGAAGAGATATAATCAGTTTTTTTTAATTTTTCTACTTGTATTCTCCATTTTTCTAACGTTTCAACCTTATTTAAATAATCCATAACTTTATAATTTCTTGTATCTTTAGGATTAATACCCAATCTTTCACCGGCTACTTTGTTGATATAAAAAAGTTCACCCGTTTCGAGAGTTACCTGAACTGCATCGGAAGAGTTGTCAAGTAATTTCAGAAAAAGGAGATACTCGTCCTTAGATTTTTTTTGTTCTGTAAAATCGACACTTATGCCAACCATTCCTGTAATTGAACCATCTTCTTCTTTTATGGGAAGTTTTGAAACCAGTGCCCACCTGCCATTTGTAACATATCTTTCTTCAGCCAGAATTGATTCACCATCGACCAACACTTTTTTATCCTCAACTAGTGTATTCATTCCGATTGACTCACCATAAAGTTCAGCATCTGTTTTTCCTAGAACTTCAGACTCAGTAATTTTGCCTAAGTGCTTCAATTCGGATGCATTAGCCAGTGTTTTACGGTATTCTAAATCTTTTGTGTATATATTTAAAGGAATATTATCAATAATGGTTCGTAACAAGCGCCGTTCATCTGCAAGTTTCTTCTCTACATGTATTCTGCGTTCATCTTCTATTGATTGCGAAAGTATTTTGCTCAATAAGTTAACAACCGGACGGAATTCGTTTATAAAGATATTATCAAAAGAACTTTTTCGTCCAATTACTAAATAGCCGTAATTTGTCAGCTGATAAATGTAATAATAGTAGTTATCATGAAGGACTTCGAAAAATCCGTTATTGCTTTTGTTTTCATATTCGATAATATTACCTTTTATAAACTGCCAGGCAGGATCTTTTTTAAAAGTAAATGGTAACAATTGTTTTTCGATAAGATCAGAGTCATTCTTCTTTAAAATACAGACCATAAAGCAATTGAGTTTTCGCAAATAAGCATGCAAAACCTCGTCAATAATTTCATCTTCTTTTTCTTTGTGCTCTGCACAAAATATCAGTTCTAATAAAACCTCTGATCTTAAGAGTTTTGTTTCCATCCGGCTACAATTATTGTTTTATTGTATATTTCTAAGAAAGAATCTCCAACGTTAGCAATCTCGCCAAAAGTAACTACTCCATATACAGGCTTAATCCCTTCAATAGCTTTTAATTCTTTGGAATAATCTTTTCCTAAAAAATTGACTCTTGAAAAACAATCCACACAAAATGTAAATTCAGTTACAATATTATTGTCTTTAATGCCATTTTCACATTTTTCAGATGCTTTTGCAGCACCTTCTATCAACGAGGAAGAATTTCCATTCATAACAGTGATATATTGTCCTGTACCAACATTATCCAGGCAATACAATGCTCCGTCCAGAGTAGTATATGGATCACGAATTACCTGCTCACCATCAATTTTCATCAAACCAACAGGATAACATTTTGCAATTTCAGGGAAATTGTATTTATCAAATACTAAACCAGAATGTTTTTCAACAATTTTTTTGTAAACATCAAAAGCCGGTTCCCAATTTATAGTCTGAATTATATTCTTTTCTGATTCGGTAACTTTCAACGCTTCGGAAACTGAAGTCCATCCATGGGCTACACCCATGGATAAATACTCTGTAGTATAACCTATTACTGCCGCGTTTTCATAAACTCCCGAATTGTGTATTATGCAGTGGAATGAAACAAAAGAATCCGAACCACAACCGGCACCAAAAAAAGAGTATTTAAATCCAAAGAAATTAAACAAATCTTCTATAAATGTGCTTTTATGTGGTGCAAATGCATCGACGAAAATGAAAACACCCCCACTCTCATTTAGTTTGGTTGAGTATGTTGTATCTAATTTTTCAAAAACATTCAATTTGCTATCTGCAAAATTAAAAATTTCAGTTTTCAATTCAAATGATAACGGAATTAATAGAACACCCTTGTTTTTTTGCTCACTATTGTAAATAACTTCATAGAAAACTCCACCAATAATAGGTTTTGTATATGATTTAAGGAGTGGATTCAAAAACTCAACTGAAAATGATTTATCATTTGTCATCAATAACAAAACAGACTTTACTTCATTTGAATCCTCCATTTGTTTGAGGTTTTCCTGAAATTTAGTATGATTGGCAGTATATAAAGCTTCCATAGTTTTTGATTTTATGAATTAAATATATTATACACAAATAGCTGAGAACCTATTTATTTACCTGATTTAAGCTCGTCTTCAAAGTATCTGATCGTTTTAATTAAACCTTCCTGAAGTTGTATATCAGGATTCCAGTTACCAAGCAATTCTTTAGCTTTCGTAATATTTGGTTGTCGTTGTTTTGGATCGTCTGAAGGGAGCGGTTGGTATATCAGTTTCGATTTTGAACCTATTATGTCTATTACCTTAGTTGCTAATTCGATCATTGTGAATTCATACGGATTTCCGATATTTACCGGTCCAATGACAGTATCAGGTGTATTCATCATACGGATCATTCCTTCAAGTAAGTCATCAACATACTGGAAACTACGTGTTTGTTCACCGGTACCAAAAATAGTAATATCCTGTCCCCGCAATGCCTGTACTATGAAGTTTGAAACTACCCGGCCATCATTTGGATTCATGCGTGGTCCATAAGTATTGAATATCCTGATAATCTTTATTCTCACACCATTTTGTCGATGGTAATCCATAAACAGAGTTTCAGCACATCGCTTTCCTTCGTCATAGCACGAACGGATGCCTATTGGATTAACATTTCCCCAGTAATCTTCCGTCTGTGGGTGTACATTCGGATCGCCGTATACTTCGCTGGTCGAAGCCTGAAGTATTTTTGCCTTTACACGTTTTGCCAATCCAAGCATATTGATCGCACCCATAACTGATGTCTTCACTGTTTTAATTGGATTGTACTGGTAATGAATGGGAGAAGCCGGACAAGCCAGGTTATAAATTTCGTCCACTTCAGCCATGTAGGGTGAAGTAACATCATGCCGGACAAATTCAAAATTACCATTAGAAAGATTATGTTTTATATTTAATCTTCGACCTGTAAAAAAGTTATCCAAACAAATCACTTCATTACCTTCACTTAAAAGTCTGTCACATAGATGTGAGCCAATAAAGCCTGCACCACCTGTTATTAATATTCTACTCATATAATCTGTTTTAATAATTATTTATATATATATTTTAGTTGAATTAAGCCCTTCTTGCTCGTTCCCAGTTAACACTCTGAGTGTTGCGTATATACCTTCCAAAGCCCATAAATACAGCGTAATTCATGATAAAAAAATAGTAGGGGATGAAAAATATCTTTACTTTTAATTTTTTGTTTTCGAGTATCCACCCTGTGAAAGCAGAAAGATAGAAAAGGATCTGTAATGCCATTATTACGGGATATAATTCTGAAACAGGAATCAGGAATATGTTGAGCACTAATACCAAGAATAAAGCGACAGGAGTAACCGTCCATCGCAAAACACGGTGTGAAATATATTGAAATGATAACATGCCGTATTTGAAAATATTAAGCAACGGATACAGCCTTACTACAGATTGAATTCCACCAGCTGCAATCCGTATTTTACGTTTTAGTTCTTCTTTTACATTCGCCGAAGCTGTTTCAATAGCATACGCTTCCGGATCATAATCAATTTTGTAGCCTTTCATTGCCACCCGAAGTGAGATGATAAAATCATCGAGCAGGGTATCAGGTTCTACTTCATTGAAAAGTTCTGTACGGATTGCAAAAAGTTCACCGGCTGCACCCACAGCAGAATAGAATTCAGCATCCCACTTTTTCAGTGTCGATTCATATTTCCAGTAAATACCTTCACCGGCAGCCGAAGCCGCTTCTTTATCATCGTTCATAATCCGCTTTTCACCCGATACACAACCTGTATTTAAATTACTGAACATACCGGCGATTTTAATGATCGATTCTTTGCCCAACAGTGTATTCGCATCCGAAAAAATAACAATCGGTGTTTTTACAAACTTTATTGCACGGTTCATTGCCGCAATTTTCCCATTCCGTTCAGGCTTGTGCAGCACTTCCACTGCAGGGTAAGCAGCCAGGATTTCAGGTGTTTTATCAGTTGAACCATCGGTAACCCAAATCTGATGAAGTTTTTCGGCAGGATAATTCAATTGAAGGGTATTTTCAATTTTGGCTTTCACATAATCCTGTTCGTTGTAAGCAGCAATTAACAGCGTTACTTCTGGTAAATCTGTCTCGTTAACCTGAAACAATTCTTTTTTGCTAAAAAACCGTTTTATTCTTATCAACAAGAATAAAACAATCCCATAACCAAGATAGGTGTAAAATATGATTCCAATCAGAATCCAGAAAATGATCTCCAGTATTTTCATAATAATTTTCGACTTTAAATTTTAATTGGAAGATTGTTCAGTTAAAATATAATTTCTATTTTCTTATTCTATCACGTATTTTTAATGCGAAACTCCTAAGCCATGGAAAATGTTTACCACTTTTCAAATTGTAAGCAAAAGACTGAGCATCGAAAATCATTTCAAAATTTTCGGTACACAAGACAGGTTTTTTTGTGATCCTATTAATTTCAAGTGCCTGATTCAATGAACTTTCAAAGAACAGAATATATTCACTGTGTTTGTAAGTTTCAGATTTAAAAGCAGCATGATTATTTGCTTTTTGTCGTGCTTTCATATCAGGTAAATCGAGCATGAACAGTTTATCGTACCTGACATTGTTTTTTTCAAGCCACGTCTCGGTCTCTTTTCTGTATTTTTCGAGTCTGGAAGTAACAAGCGTTCCGATTTTACATGTTGGGATATACAAAGGAGGAGCATTTAAAATAAAATCCCTGTATTTTGGACCGTCATCATTCTGATCATTATCAGGATCTACACAAAGTACTCCATCAATATCAAAACAGGCTTTTCCCAAAGTAGTATGATGCAGGATATTCCATTGGAAATATCGTGGTAGCGGAACTAATTCAAAATAATAATCCACTTCTTTTTCTTTCCCGGGTACTACATAGATGGCACAAAAACTAATATCGAAATCAGGGCTTACGGACCTTACTAACTCTTTTGATTTCTGCATCGCCGACCCGGATGCAACACTGTCATCAACTATCAAAATCTTTTTAAAAGACTTCACGTCAATAAATTGTCCGCGTTCACCGGATTTATAAATATGGCCATTGACAAAAGAGTGTATATCGGTAAATGGTTTACTTAGATATAGAGCTAATAAATTAGCAGGCAACATTCCACTTCGTGGGATTCCAACAATTAAATCAAAATCGCGTGGTAAAATACTAAGCCTTTTCAGTATGACCTGATTCATGTCTGAAATGTTTCTGTAATACATAAACTGAATTTATAGTGTTATTAAATCTTTTTTAAATAAACATTTCAATGATCCGGCTAAAACTTTCAGTCCGTGCATCCCACGAATTGTCCGAAGCAAAAATAATTCGCTGACTTAGTTTCATAGTTGAGTCAGTTTCAGTTTCCAGTATGAGTTTAGCACAAAAATCATCTTTATCAGTCGACACAGAAACCATATTTTCAAATTCAGGAAGACTGGCAAATGGTGTCATTACAACGGGCACTCCCACTGCCAGATATTCATTAATTTTCAATGGATAAATGTTTTTGTTGACTTCATTGACAATATATGGAATAATTCCTACATCATACTTTGAAAGCAGTTCAGGGACATCATCGGGTTTAACTGGATCGAAAAAAAGAACATTAGGATAAGCTTTAAGCCGGTTTTTCATTGTTTCATTCCTCATGTCACCTGTAAATTCAAAATCGAAATGATTAAGTTTACGAACTGTATATTCTACGGTATCAATATCAAAGCGTGGATCCAGACTGCCAATAAAACCGACCCTTTTTCTTACTCTGGTATAGATTTCCTTTTTTGCATATTTCGAAAACAAAGGGAAATCAACTCCATTTTTCACTACATAACTATTTGTGTTCAGTTTTAACTTAACATTATTCAGAAAGTCGGATGTAGTAATGATGGCATCAACACTTTTAGAAAACATCTCTTCAACACTAAAAATCCTTTTTCCAAAATAACCTGCTTCAACACCATCATAACAATAATATATATTTGTTTTCTCACCAAGTTTGTTCAGCAACGAAAGTCCGTAAAAAGGATTATAGGCTGTAATAATCACCGGATGTTGTATGTTCAGTTTGCGAATAACATTTTGTAACGCTTTTCTGTATATGTACGAGTTGAAACGGAATAAAACATTGAATATCTTTTCATTTTTAAGAAAGTATACAGGAAGTCCTGCAGGTGGAACAAAATTAAAGACTTTTGAGCCGGTATTCGTATCAATTTTCATTAGGCTTTTAATGCCTAACAATCTTTTCACAGGAGCATTTTGTTTCCCGCGCCATGTAGCAATAATATCTTTGACAGTATAATGATATTCAACAAACAAAACGTTATTATGCCTTGCCAGTCGCTCCATAATTTGTACAGTCGATTTGGCATAATTTCCAAACCAACTGGTATTTGCAATGCATATTATATTTTCTCCCTGCAACATTTTCTGTAGATTTACTTATTTATCATTTCTTTGTAAAGTTCCAGGTATTTCTCTGCCATGTGTTTCCATGAGAATTGTGCAGCCCTCTCAATTCCTTTCAGGCACAATGAATCTCTTAAAACTTTATCATTCAGTATCTTTTCAATAGCAACAACAATATCTTCAGGTTTGTACGGATCAATAAGGAGAGCTGCATCACCGGCTATTTCGGGCATTGAAGAAGTATTGGAAGTAACAACAGGTACTCCGCATGCCATACCTTCCAGAATAGGAATACCGAAACTTTCCCTCAATGATGGATATAGAAAGACTTTGCACTGGTTGATAATTTCAGGCATTTCCATGTTTGGCACATAACCGGTCATTACTATATCGGCACGCAATTCAGGATGTCCAATATCATTCAGGACCTGCATCAATGCGTTTTCCTCATAATCAAGCATTACGAGTTTGTATTTGGTTTCAGATCTGCTGTTGAAATCGGCAAAGGCCTTTAGTACATTGGGAGTATTTTTTTTAGGATCTGTATTTCCAAGAAAAAACATGAAATTATCAGGGAGTTTGTATTTCTGTTTTGCTTTCAACAATACATCTTTATCGGTTATCTTTACAAAATGTTCACCAACTCCGTTGTAAATGGTTGTCAGATTATCTCCTAGTCCCATAATTTTCCGAATCCTTTCCTTTTCAAAATCAGATACTGTAACCACTTTCATACTCTTTTTCACAACAGGTGGTACTACCCAGCGTCGGTACATATTTCCGAATTTCTGATACCAGGTTCCTGATTTTTTAAAAAGGCTAATACTTTCCAGATAAATAATATCATGCAAAGTGATAATCAGAGGCACTTTACAGATAATTGGGCCAGTGTTACTTGTACAATGTAACAATTCACAACCTTCTTTCTCTGCTGCCCTCGGTAATGCAAACTGCTCCCAGCTTGGATATGGACCACCACCAAGTTCTACTACTTTAAAATTGGGAGCTAAAGGGATACACGTTTTGTCCTCATCAGGTTTTACAAAAATCACGTACTCATTTTGAGTATCGATTTTCTGTAGATTTTTAATCAACTCCAATGCCACCATGTCCATGCCATGTTTCTTTTTCCGGAATAGCCGTTGCCCTTCAATGCCTATTTTCATATTATAGCTGATTTAAAGTTACACTCTGGTATAATAAATATTGGTTGTTTTCAGATCAACCCTGTTATTGATTGTTTGTTTTTTAATTGGTTAGCATTTCCAAACAGACATCATAGTCAGAAAATTAAAGATCCGGTTTTACATGCATAAACAATAACCGGATTGATTTTATGGGGATTGTACTTTTCATATGGATTCATCATTTTGTATTTGCAGACGTATGTTTCGTATGCAGAAATTGTTTGTTGGCACCTTTAATTTTCAGAAGGGAACCGAGCATTAAGATCATACCTTTAGGTAACTCTAACAATGCTTTGGCAGTTGTTGAATTGTAGAATTTTTTAGGAATCGAAAACAGAAATGTCAGAATACAAATAATCAATAATACGAACCAAATCATATTTAATTGTTGATGTATATTACATAAATAATTTATTAGTGTAAACCCAATGGTTGAGATTATAATTGCTCCGAGAAGAAGTATTCGTGGAGGTTGTATAAACTGTATTGCCTTATCGAAGTAATCCACATTACCTTTGGTAATCAGGTGTAAAAGCGAACTTCCGATATCTTTGCGGAAGTAATGCAGTTGGGCAGAAATCCATCTTTTACGTTGATTGGTGAAAGCATCCGCTTTTTGAACTTTTTCGTCGTAAACATAGGCATCATGTACATATTCGATTTTGTATCCGGCTTTGAGTATCTTTAGTTCTATTTCCTTATCAAAACCTCCAATGGCCGTTACATTCGACATCAATTCTTTAAAATACTGATAGTCGAAGGCCATTCCCGAGCCGATAATCGCTGATGATAAACCCAGTACGCGATGTCCTTTACGGAAAATATGGTTATTAATTTCTTCACTCACGGCATCAAGAACTGCAAGACCTGTATTGAGGTTCTTGGCTGTACGATGCCCCTGAACAGCTTTAATATCTTTATCAAAACAAGCATTCATCTTTTCAAGAAAATCGAAAGCCATTATATTATCAGCATCTAAAACCACAGCAATATCGTACTTTTCAGGCAGCTGTTCCATGGCTTTGTTTAAAGCTTTTGATTTAGTACTTTTTTCAAAACTGACCTCAATTACCTTAACTGACAATTTATTCAGGTTTTTAATTGTTTCAGGTAAAAATGAATCCGCTATAATAACAACATCAAATAAGTCAGGGGGGTAACTTTGCTTTAGAGATTCTTTTGCTACTTCGATAATTACTTCATCTTCCTTATACCCCGGAATAAGAACTGCTATTTTCTGTTTTTGACCTGTCAGGTTACTTATTTTTTGTGTGTAAAATAGTCCTGCAATAGAAAAAATAAATATATACAATATGGCTAAAATCAGCAAAATAAGAATAATCAGCTGAATAATATAATATGCATTTGTTAAGTAAATTGGATTCATTTGAGTAGGATTCAAGGATGAGTTGCTACTTTGACAGGAAAATAGCTTGTTTTTTAGCTATTAAGAACGAAACAGAAGAATAAAGGATTTTAATGTTACACCACATAAACAGGTGTTATCCTGTTTATGTGAAGTAACTTAAAATGTATTTACACATTAACCGGTTGTTTACCAATACTATAATACTTATAACCGTATTCAACAAGCTGTTCCACATCAAAGATGTTACGACCATCAAACAACACCTTGTCATTCATTAATTTTTCCATTACCTTGAAGTTTGGCAAACGGAACTCATTCCATTCTGTAACAACCGCAAGGGCATCTGCTCCTATTAAAGTTTCATACAAATCTTTGCAGTATTTAATTTTATCCCCGAGTATGCGTTTTGCTTCAGGCATTGCGATCGGGTCGTAAGCACAAACAATTGCTCCTTTTTCAATCAGCTGGTTAATTAAAACTACTGAAGGTGCTTCACGCATATCATCAGTTTCCGGTTTGAATGACAGACCCCAGATTGCTATCGTTTTACCGGCAAGTTCGCCCTTAAAATAGGTAGATATTTTATTGAATAAAACGGTCTTTTGGTAATTATTTACTTCTTCAACGGCTTGTAAAACTTTCAGAGAATAGCCATAATCT
>Ga0302286_10003464_pt1 | contig 10663 bp, 7 predicted proteins | sample III_Fen_E2_3_FD_198765 | JGI IMG/M metagenome (GOLD analysis project Ga0302286, IMG submission 198765) | Peat permafrost microbial communities from Stordalen Mire near Abisko, Sweden - III_Fen_E2_3 | ecosystem: Environmental > Terrestrial > Soil > Wetlands > Permafrost | place: Sweden: Abisko...
TTTTGAACTGCCAGTGCTTAAGCTAAGGCGCAATGAGAAAATGCGAAGCAACATTTCGAAAATGAAAGGGGAGATCCAGGCCGATACAATCGTTCGCAGGAAGTATCATTTATTTAAGACCGGTACCCTGGATTGGTCGGTATCTTCCACACAATTGTGGAATTATAACAGCTATAACCAGTTGGGAATAGGCGTTGGTACGGAATTGCTTTTTGGAGAAGCCGACCTGTCGGTTAATTTGTATGACCAACAAAAATTCAATATTAATCAACTTAATTACCTCTGGCGCTGGATTGATAACGATAAACTGATAATTAAACAAGCCCAGGCCGGGAAACTGGCGACATCATCCATCTCCTTTATCAGTGCACCTGTCGTTGGAGCAAGTGTCCGGAATTCTCCAACGACTGTACGAAAGGCAACAGGCTATTATAATATCAATGACAGGACAGAACCTAACTGGACTGTAGAACTTTATATAAACAATGTGCTGGTGGATTATACCACTGCTGACCCTACTGGACTGTATGTTTTTAAGGTCCCGAATGTATATGGGTATACCACCTTGAAATTGAAATTCTATGGTCCGTTGGGAGAAGAACGAACGGAAGAACGGACTATGAATGTGCCTTATACGGTCATGCCTGTTAACGAAATTGAATACGGCGTGACGGGAGGACTTGTTCAGGACAGCATTTCAAGCCGGTACGGGAAATTCGATTTTAATTATGGTGTTAACCGTTTCCTGACAATTGGCGGAGGAGTGGAGTACTTGTCGTCTATCCCGAATGCACCGTATATTCCTTTTGCAAGAGTCACTATTCAGCCATTTAGTAAAATGACGATCAATGCAGAATACGATCATGGAGTTAAGTCCAGTGGGCTGTTGAATTATTATATCACCAAGGATGCTTTGCTCGAAATCGATTATACCAGGTATGTGGAAGGTCAACTGGCAACCAGTTTTAATGCGCTCGAAGAACGGAAAGTTAAGTTTTCGTTTCCATTGAAATACAAAAAACTAAATGGATATGCCAAATTAGATTATTCACAACTGGTTTTTAAAACGCTGAACTATAATGTGGCCGATATGATAATCTCTGCTTATTATAATCAGCTAAGTTTCAATTCATCCACCCAGTATAACTGGACAGACCCTGAAACGGCCTATGTAAGTTCTAATCTGTCAGTATCCTGCCGGCTGAAAAAAGGGATTACGATACGGCCTTCAGTTCAATATGTTGTGAGTAACAGGCAACTGGAGTCGTATGACCTGGCTATTGAAAAATATATACCGAAGGGGAATTTCTCACTTGCATATAAAAGGTCTGTTTTGTCCAACGATCATACCCTTACTTTGAGTTTTAAATATGATTTGCGTTTTGCAAAAACCAATTTCTCGGCAACCTTTAGCAGTGGTCAACTTTATACTTCTGAAAGTGCACAGGGCAGTCTGGCTTTTGGAAGCGGGCATGCACACACCAGCAATAATTCATCCATGGGGAAAGGAGGCATATGCTTCTATCCATTTCTTGATTTGAATCAGAATGGTGTTTTTGATAAAGGTGAACCCATGGTGAAATTGAACTCTCTAAGAATAGCAGGAGCAACTCCCGAATTCAGTGTTAAAGATTCCATTGTGAGGGTTTCAGATTTGAATGCCTTCACCAGTTATCTGGTAGAATTTAACAGCAACGAGTTGAATAATATAGCCTGGCGGTATAAAAAGAAGACTTACAAGGTATTCATAGATCCGAATCAATATAAACGTGTTGATATTCCAATACTATCTGTTGGTGAAATCAGCGGCATGGTAACCCTGAATAAAAACAACACAATAAAAGGAATTGGCAGGATCCTGGTAAAGATTTACAAAAAAGGCAACTCTGTGGCTGCTGCCGAAATACTTACCGAATCGGATGGGTATGTTTATTTTCTGGGCCTGGAACCGGGGGAGTATTTTGCACGAATTGATTCAGAACAACTGAAAGTGTTAAATATGGTATCATTCCCGGCACGATTGCAAATTAAAATAAGCAGGTCGATTTCAGGAGATATTGTGGATGGCATTAACTTTACAATGAGTCCTGTAAAAGAAAATATTTTAGAGCATGTGAAACAACCTGTACAGGCTGAATTCCCATCTAAGGTATCGAACCTGAAAAAAGAAAGCATCACTCGATTAATACTGAATACTAAAAACCCAATTGTTTACAATGAGCGGATAGTCATGCAGGCAGGTGCATTTAAAAATATTGCCATTGCTTTTATTGCGTCTAAAAAAGTATCAGGAATAACGGGGAAACCCTCCATCGTTGTATACGACCGGCAGTTGTATAAACTATTCGTCCCTGGTTTTGTCGGTCACAAAGAAATGAATAAAATTGCCAGTAAATTAATGAAAATGAAATGTCATTTTTTCTTTTTACCTGTCAATGTACCAGGTTTAGCTATGCAGCTCGGAAGATTTGAGAAAATAGGAGATGCCATAACCGTTATGAAAAAGTGGACAGTAACCACAGGAAAACCAGCAAATTTAATTTTCTATGACAATGGAAGTTTTGGCGTGTTAATTCAAAAACTCTCAGGAACTACTGAAGTTGAACGGGTATTTGAGTTTGATAAAAACTGAATTGACGTATTCAAAACTGAATTTTAATTTGATACCAAACAAAAAATACCGTTACATATTTATGTAACGGTATTTTTTGTATTGGCTTTTATTGAAAAGAACAATCCAACTCTAAATTAAATTTGGGATTAAACTTAATTTCCCCTGCACTTTTCGCACGTACCAAAATAAGATATTTCTACAGCATCAATTTTAAAATTGGGAATCTCTGGCATGTGGAACATGCTTGGTTTCAGGTTGAAAACGTCATGGACAGCGCCACAGCTTCGGCACATAAAATGGCCGTGGGCTGAGATGTCCACATCGTAGCGGGCATTCTTTTCATCAATTGCCAGTGCATGAACAGCACCACGTTCCACAAATAAGTCGAGTGTATTGTACACTGTAGTTTTCGACAAAGTTGGCATTGTTGGACTTAATGCCATATAAATTTCATCAATGGTTGGGTGAATGCGGTTCTTCAGCAGGAAATCCATGACTGCAGAACGTTGCACCGAAGGTTTGATGGAAAATTGACGTAAATACTGATGTGACTCTAGCATATGACCCTTTATTAATGGTTTGTAAAACTTCTTTATTTGAAACAATTACAAAGGTAAAAAGTTTTTATTTGTAAATTACTAATCAGATCATATATTTAGGAAAAATTATATTCCGTATTCTTTGTTATGTTATTTTACCTGAAAGATAGATGATTATTATCAGGCAATTCTACTTTTATGATGAAAAATTTCTTATGCTTTAATGTATTGAAGATTCTACTATTGTTCATGATTTTTTGTCGAACAATACCTGAATATCACTTCTTCTCCGGAATCAGTTTCGGGTATTAAATAAGTTGGTGCTGGCACCTCAACAAATTCTTTGAATCAATACCGGAAAGCATGGAATTCAATTATAGAATGAACAATAGTTTTATATTTTTTGTTTAAATTCACACTAAAACCATTTGTATTTAAAATGAATTCATAAACAATAAGATATCAGGATTTTTTTTAAGCTGATTTTTTCGGAATAAAGACAAGAATTAGTATTCAATTGTTATACTTCAAATATACAAGGTTATGAAAAAATTAAAACAAAGAATTTCTATTCAGAATAGAAAACGTAAATTCAACCTGGCAATTTCACATATTAAAGAAAATGATCATATAATTGATGTTGGAGTAGATCCTTCATTCAGTACCAGTACAAACTATTTTGAAAAATGGTATACATTACCTAACAAGTTGACTTGTTTAGGGGTATCTGATGATTTTACCCGTTTTAGAAAAGAATTCAGTAACTATGAACTTATTGAATTTGATGGTGTGAACTTCCCTGAATTTGAAAGAAAATTTGATTTTGCTTTTAGTAATGCAGTGATCGAACATGTAGGTGATTATGAAAAGCAGGTTAACTGGTTAAAAAATATTAACAAAATAACAAAGAAATTATTTATAACAACCCCCAATAGATGGCTTCCTTTTGAAACACATTCAATGACTTTCTTTTTTCATTGGTTTCCGGATAAAATCAGAAATTATATTTATTGTAAGATTGGAAAAGGATTTTATGCAGATAATTATATTTGGCTATTAGGAGAAAAAGATTTAAGGAAAATGCTAATGGAGGCAGGTTTCCAGATCCTGGATTTTCAAAGAAATAAATTTCTTTTTTTTACAATAGATTTTGTGGCAATTTGTCAAGCATCTGAATAACTGTCATAAACCATCTTCCTTTTGATACAATACTAATATTAAAAAATAGCTATAACGGAGCTCTTTTTCATTAAATCACATTTTTTTATTTGTATGAAAGTTTTAATCAGTTATACCTGGTTAAATAAATTATTGTATCGAAAATGTCAGAGTAGAAAATTTGTGGTTGTGATAAGTTAAGACCGTTTATCATTTAGAATTGTCCTCCATATTTACGAAACTAATTTGATGTTTTATTGTTAGATATTTATACCTTTCATTCAGTTATTTTTTTTGTTCAACATTAAAAAACACTGTGATTATGAAAAAGATTATTCTTACGCTCGCGCTTTTTGTGTTTATGGCTGGTGCTCTTAGGGCACAGGCAGAAGGTAAAACAATTGGCCTTCGGATAGGTTATCCTACTGATATATCTTTTCAATTAGGGCTGAATAATTCAAACCGAATTGAATTGGGCTTAGGGTTTCGTACTTATGGTTATTCCATAAATACTAACAACAAATATTCCCAGATTTCATTATCCGGTGTTTATCAATGGGTTTGGGATTTATCTGCATTATCCTCCGGCTTTAATTGGTATGCGGGTGGTGGTGCTTCAATAGGTCATTATTCGTATACGTATGCAAGTACTGATCATTCAGGGTTTCCTGTTTCAGTTTTAGGTGAGATTGGGCTTGAATACAATCTCAGTATCCCATTGAGATTGTCGTTTGATTGGAGACCGGTATTCCAGTTTAACGCTTTTGGAAATGGATTTATAGGTGACAGTTTTGGTATTGGCATTCGTTACAGGTTCTAAAAGAAATAATCCATTGATTAAAATAAGAAACTACTATATTGAATTATTTTGAAATAAATATACGACCCCGTTGCTCCATACGACGGGGTTGTTCATATCAAGAAGCTTTATTGAATTTTCTTAGTCCGAAAAGTAATAATAAAATAAATACCCGTTTAGATAATAATGATATAATGTATTTCATGTTTTTCTGTTTAATAATGAATTGAAAAAGAGCATTTAAAGCAGATCTATTCATTAAGATCCCGAATAAAATAAGCCAATATTTAGTTTATCAGTCAACAATTTTATATTTTTGTACTCATTTGATTTTTTGTTTCAATTAATAAAATAATGATTCCAGTTATGAAAAAAACGATTCTTACGCTCGCACTCGTTGTGAGTATGACAGGTGCTCTCATGGCACAGGCAGACAATAAAGCAATTGGTCTCCGGTTAGGTGGCGGTTTTGGATATGGTGCTGAAATTTCGTACCAACAACCATTGAGTAAAATAAACAGGGTAGAAGTTGATCTTGGTCTGAATAAATGGGGTTTTGGATTAAACGGTATTTATCAGTGGGTATGGGACTTGTCCGATCTTGGCGAAGGCTTTAACTGGTATGCAGGAGTTGGAGCAGGAGTAGGGTCATATAATTTCAACTATGCAAATGACACACACTCTCCTTCTGATTTTGGTATAGGCATACTTGGACAGGTCGGACTTGAATATAAATTCGAGATTCCATTGACACTCTCGTTGGATTACCGTCCGGGCATTTTTGTTGTGCCTTCTTTTAATGGAACTTATGATGGCATTTGCTTAGGGGCACGGTACAGGTTTTAAATAATTCATAATTCATAATTCATAATTCATAATTTAAGTAAAAGAGGAATTTCCAAATGGAAGTTCCTCTTTTACTTAAACTAAATGTCTTTGGGCTATGTTGTGAGATCGCACTGGATGTAAATGAAATTTTCCGTGTTTCGGAAAGTTTCATTTGCAATTTAATATAACAGACTTTTTAAATCCTTTTTTGTCCCGTAAAAAAGGTTGAAATCCACATAACCTTTGATTCCGGCAGCCCTGTATTTTTCGGTGGTTTGCCAGAATATCCAGTCGCAATTGGGGTTGCTTTTATAATCCACAATCCAGAGTTTGCATTCCGGTGACAGACTTCCTTTCAGGTATAGCAAGTAGTATTTGTAGGAGCAATAGAGTATCGGGTAATGATCGGTTTTGTCATGGATAGCTATCATGAAATCCAGCAGCTGTTTTTTTATATGTTCTTTATCCGGCATTTTTTTTGCAAATTCAGCATCGAGCACTAAAGGCAGATCACCGCGCTGAAATTGTGCAACAGACAGGAAGTTTTTAGCCTGATCTTTACCGCTGGTCATATAGGTAAAGAAATGATATGAACCAACCGGAATATTCATTTTCCGGAACTGTTTATAATACTCTGCGTATTTCGGGTCCTTGACTGTACTTCCTTCAGTCGCTTTTAAGAATATAAAGCCCGGCTCCTGTTGTTGAAACTTGTTCCAATCAACAATCTCCTGGTAGTGCGAAATGTCAATACCCCAAACTCTGTCAACTAATGTTGTTTCTGCGAATATTTCCTTGTGTGTTTCTTTTGCAACGGAACAGGACTGGATCAGCAGAATCAGTACGATTAAGAATGTAAATTTAATTTTCACTTGTTTGTTTAGCCTGTCGTATTGGACAAACCAGTTTTTTCTGAGTTAATAAGTTTTTATTCTTTTAATAAATGATGATACAAACAAAACCGACGGAATGATTGTGTTGTCATTCCGTCAATAAGTTCGTTTCTGAGTATTGTTCTTCGTAATACTCCGGTTGAGATTATCTAACTGTTTCCAGTGCTTTCTCTATAGCTTTTTGAATACCGGCAGCGTTTTTACCTCCTGCGGAAGCAAAGAATGGTTGTCCACCACCACCACCCTGAATCTCTTTGGCAGCTTCACGGGCAATGTTGACAGCATTTAATCCTCCGGCAACCAAATCGTCGGAAAGAAGCACTGTCAGGGAAGGCTTGCCCTCATGTACACATCCGGCTACAAAAAACAGCTTTTCAGTGATTATGTTGCGGATTTGGAATGCCAGTGTTTTGATGGCATCAGCAGATAAATCGGATTGGTAAGCAATGGTCTTTATTCCATTTATCGTTTGGGCTTCAGTAATCAGCTTATCACGTAAAGCCATGATTTTTTCATGCATGAATACTTCAAGCTGTTTCTTCAATTCACTGTTCTCGTCCACTGATTTCTTGATAGCATTGAGCAGGTCAGGCGTATTATTAAATAATTCACGTGCATCGACCAATATATCCTGTTGTGCATCCAACAGACTTTCTACCCCTTTGGCTGTGATGGCTTCCAGACGGCGAACACCTGCAGCAATTGAGGTCTCAGAGACGATCCGAACGAGCCCGATTTCACCGGTAGCCTGAACGTGGGTTCCACCACAAAGCTCTGTAGAAGTGCCAAACTGGATTACGCGGACTGATTCCCCGTATTTTTCACCAAATAATGCCATGGCACCCAATGCCTGTGCTTCGGCAATAGGAGTATCACGACGCTCGTTCAACGGAAGGTTCTCACGTATTTTACGGTTGGCTATTTGCTCCACCATGCGTATTTCCTCTTTGGTAAGCTTCTGATAATGTGAAAAGTCGAAACGTAAAGTGTCGGGACTAACAAACGATCCTTTTTGTTCAACATGGGTTCCTAATACTGACCGTAATGCTTCATGCAGCAAATGGGTGGCTGTGTGGTTGCATTCGGTCGCTTTACGCTTTTCAGTATTAATGGATGCAGTAAAAGTTTCGGTGATGTCTTCAGGCAGATGGGTTGCAAAATGCACTGCCAGGTTGTTTTCTTTTTTAGTATCTATAATTTCGATATTTCCTTTCTCAGAGATCAGCATGCCGCTGTCACCTACTTGCCCGCCCATTTCAGCATAAAAAGGTGTGTCTGATAATACCAGTTGGAAGAATTCCTGATTTTTCTGCTTTACTTTCCGGTAACGAAGGATGGTAGTCTCACAGGTAGTATAGTCGTATCCGACGAAATTGCTGTCACCTTCCCGAACTGTAATCCAGTCCCCGGTTTCTGTGGCTGCAGCATGACGGGCACGTTCTTTTTGTTTGAGCATTTCAGCTGTAAAGTCTTCGATATTGACAGTAAATTTGTTTTCCCTCAGGATTAGTTCTGTCAGGTCCAACGGGAAGCCAAAAGTGTCGTATAAAGTAAAAGCCACCTTGCCGGTAACCTCTGTTTTGCCTTCTTTCTTTGAATCTTCCATGACCTTATCCAATAACCGGATACCGGTTTCAAGGGTACGCAGGAACGATTCTTCCTCTTCATTGATTACTTTTTCAATCAGTATTTTTTGGGAAATCAGTTCAGGATAAGCTTTGCCCATGTTTTCGCACAATACCGCAATGAGCTTGTACATAAAGGCAGATCGCTGGTTCAGGAATGTATATCCGTAACGGACAGCACGACGCAGGATGCGACGGATGACATAACCGGCCTTGGCATTCGAAGGCAATTGTCCGTCAGTAATGGAAAAGGCAATGGTGCGTATGTGATCGGCAATCACCCGCATGGCAATATCGGTTTGTTCGTTAACTCCGTATTCAGAATGGCAGATCATGCCGATTTCTTTGATAATGGGGGTAAATACATCAGTGTCGTAGTTCGATTGAACACCCTGCAGGGCCATACAAAGCCTTTCAAAACCCATGCCTGTGTCAATTACCTTTGCAGGAAGCCCTTCCAATGAGCCGTCTGCCTTGCGGTTGTACTGCATGAATACATTGTTCCAGATCTCTATTACCTGTGGATGGCTTCCGTTTACAAGGGTCAGGCCATCAATCTTAGCCCGATCCTCGTTGTTACGTATATCGATATGGATTTCCGAACAGGGACCGCAGGGACCGGTATCCCCCATTTCCCAAAAATTATCTTTCTTATTTCCATTGATGATGCGGCTTTTTGGCAGGAATTGTTCCCAGATAGCAGCTGCTTCGTTGTCACGATCCAGGCCTTCAGGGGCATAGCCTTCGAAGACTGTGACATACAATCTTTCAGTATCGAGTTTCAGAACATCCACCAGGTACTCCCAGGCCCATTCTATGGCTTCTTTTTTGAAATAATCGCCAAATGACCAGTTGCCCAGCATCTCAAACATCGTATGATGATAAGTGTCATGACCCACTTCTTCCAGATCGTTATGCTTTCCACTTACACGTAAACATTTTTGAGAATCGGCAACCCGTGGATATTTAATCGGGTCATTCCCAAGAATAATATTCTTGAATTGGTTCATTCCTGCATTGGTAAACATCAGGGTCGGATCATCCTTAATAACCATGGGAGCGGAAGGAACAATCTTGTGCCCTTTAGAGGCAAAAAAATCAAGGAACGATTGGCGAATTTCTTGTGAAGTCATGTTGTAAATGTTATTAGCTATGCTGATATTAAACTGCGTTAATATTAATCCTTTCGGTCGTGGATATTATACTTCGTTGATATTAAGTTTCAGAATCATATCGCCGAAGGCTAATATCATGAAATCATATCATCGAAGATAATATCATGAAATCATATCATGAAATCCTATCCTGAAATAATATAGGGTTAATAATCCGAAATAAAGAATGCAAAAATACTTCAAATTTATTATTTTTGCAGTAATTGTGGATATAAAAGATGAAAATAGCTGTTGATTTTGATTAAGAATTGATTAAATGACTACCTTTATCCACTTATGTTCGTTTGGTGTGTTCCATTTTTACATACTGATACAAAAAAGTTTTTTATGGCTAAGAAAAAATTCCACTTTAATAACGAGACATTAAGCTACGAGCAGATTGAGCATACTATTGCCCATAAGCTCAAAAGATTTTTGATTCATGCTCTCTCGGGTGTTTTTTCTGGCATCATATTTTTCTTTATTTTCGTTTCTACCATTCAATCCCCAAATGAAAAACAACTAAGTCAGGACAAGAGCCACATGGAAGCCCAATACAGGGTGTTGGAAAGGCAGTTGCAGGAAGTCCAATTTGTAATGTCTGACCTCGAACAGCGGGATGATAATTTATATCGAGTTGTTTTCCAGGCTGATCCGATTCCGCTGGCTGTTCGGAGAGGTTCTTCTGCCAATAATGAGTATTATGCCCAATTACTAGATATGACCAATTCAGAAATTGTGATTTCTACCACAAAAAAATTGAACGAACTCAAAAAGGAAATCTATATTCAATCAAAATCGTATGATGAATTGGTGATGTTGACCAAAAATAAAGAAATCATGTTGGCCAGTCTTCCGGCTATTCAACCTGTCATGAATAAAAACCTCACACGTATGGCTTCCGGCTTTGGATGGCGTATAGATCCGGTATATCATACCAGACGTTTTCATGCTGGCATGGACTTTGCCTCCCCTATTGGGACAGACATTTTTGCAACAGGAAACGGTACGGTGATTGCTGCCGGATGGCAGCAGGGCTATGGTAATTGTGTA
>Ga0302286_10003466_pt1 | contig 10660 bp, 7 predicted proteins | sample III_Fen_E2_3_FD_198765 | JGI IMG/M metagenome (GOLD analysis project Ga0302286, IMG submission 198765) | Peat permafrost microbial communities from Stordalen Mire near Abisko, Sweden - III_Fen_E2_3 | ecosystem: Environmental > Terrestrial > Soil > Wetlands > Permafrost | place: Sweden: Abisko...
CATGTCTGAAACATTGCTAAGACTGTCAATTTGTTTTTCAGTGAGACTGGAAAGATCTTTAACCAAAAAACTGTCTTTTTCCAGTGGGAAAAAACCAAGATAGTCACGCTGAGGTGAGTAGGAGTTGCCATTGGACTTAAAATATTTTCGATGCTGAAGAACCCAGTCAAACACCCGGTGTTCGAGACCATATTTGGTCAATACAGTCTTATCCATCACCAGAATATTTGTGTTTCTGGATGGTTTGATGATCCATAACAACCACAAAATAAATGGGAGGAGGATAAATCCAAACAATACAATATTAAATAATGTTTTTTTCACTGCCAGACCTGAATTGTGATTCGGTTTCTGAAAATGGTGATCGACCCCTTATTTTATCACTTATATAATCGGAATTGTAAGCTTAGCGACTATAATAGAAAAACAATGATTCCATGAAATGGTTTAAAAAAAAACTGGTTTTTGCTTATTCGTTGTTTTGGGTCATTATGAAGCCGCTTCCGTGAATATTCCTGATTTCAATTGACGGATCATCTTTAAGGTATTTTCGTAATTTAGTGATGAATACATCCATGCTTCGGGTTGTGAAATAACCATCATCGCCCCATATCCGTTTAAGTGCGATTTCGCGGGTCAGCAATTCGTTTTTATGCTCGCACAGCAATTTAAGCAATGCTGACTCTTTGGGACTGAGTAATTGTTTCGTTCCTTCAAACTTTATTTCTCGTAAGTGAGGATCAAAAATATATTTTCCGATTTGAAATAACTGATTCGCCGAACTATTAGGTCCCTCCATCCTTTTCAGAACTACAGCAATTTTGTAGAGCAAAACGTCTGCATCGAAAGGTTTGATAATATAATCGTCAGCACCTAACCGATAACCTGTTATGATGTCTTCCTTTAATGATTTTGCAGTGAGGTAAATCATCGGTATGTTGGGGTCTATTGACCTGATCTCCCTTCCAATCGAAAATCCATCAACGTGCGGAAGCATCACATCAAGCAGGCATAAATCGAATGTTCCTTCCTTGAAAGCACTAACTGCATGCTTTCCGTCGTCAAGCCATGTGACAGAAAAATTACAGACTTCAAGATAAGATTTTAAAACGGCTCCAAAACTAAGATCGTCTTCAACAAAAAACAGAGATTTTTTTGGGATCATTTTCTGCTTATTAAAAATGGAATAAAAACAGTAAACCTGCTCCCTTTCCCCAATTCACTGAATACCTTGATGCTGCCGTTATTGGCTTCCAGAATGGCCTTGACATAACTTAAGCCAAGTCCAAAACCCTTGACATTATGAATATTTCCGGAAGGAAGTCGGTAGAATTTTTCGAAAATCTTTGACTGAACCGCCTTGCTCATTCCAATTCCGGTATCTTCAACTGATAAGTATATACCTTTTGGACAGTTGACAGTTGAAACTGTAATAAAAGGTATGTCGGGAGAGTATTTGTTTGCGTTGTCTAATAAATTATAAAGGAGGCTTGTAAAGTGAACAGGATCAGTGGTCACAACCGGGTTGACTGCGTCGAGTTTTATGACAATTTCACCTCCTTTTTTCTCTACCTGTAATGATATTCCTTTAATCGCTTCTTCAATCAATTCATGGATATTAACCGCCTGAAAATTGAATTCAAACTCTTTTCTGTCCAATCGGGCTATTTGAAGTATCCTTTCAACCTGTTCATTCATCCTAAGATTCTCTTTCTTAATCATCCCCGTGAAGAAACGGACTTTTTCTTCATTACTGATTACCTTCTCATTTACTATTGAATCGGCTGCAATTGAGATTGTTGCAATTGGGGTCTTGAATTCATGGGTCATATTATTGATAAAGTCTGACTTCATTTCAGATATCTTTTTCTGCCGGATAATCAAAAAAATGCTCAAGGAGAAGGTAAGTAGAATAACAAGTGTAAATACGACTGAAAGCCCCAGCAAAAGTGTCGTCGTCCGGCCAATAAAAATATTTCTGTCGGGGAAATAAACTGCCAGCTCAAGATTCTTGCGGAATATATCGTTAGGAAAGAGGTTGACTTTATACCACTTCCCCAGAGCAGTAGTTTTGGCAGTTATTTTATCAATACTATCTTTTGAATTAATTGTGATATTAAAATCGATGGGGATTGCTCTATCCATCAGTTCCTCCTTAATCAGGCTGTGCAATAATTTTTCATCGATTTGGCGACCCTCTTCCCAACCTTTGTATTCATAGGTAATTTGCCTGGATAATTTCTCAAGTTGTTCCATTTTCTTCTCTATGTCTTTCCCCATTTTGGGAAAGGCTGAATCAAACGCATGGTTGTTTTTTGATAATAAGGTGTCTCCATGGATTCTGATTGTTTTGTGGGTTCTTCCATGCATAGAAGCTGTCACGGATTTTTTGTTCCCCGATATTTGTTTTCCTGTGTTTGATGTTATAACACTTATTTTCCCGTTAATGGTGTCATTGTTTATCATTACGTCTATGTCATCAAACGATGGAACAGGCGGAGGGGGAGGAGGAGGAATATTACCGTTCCATTTTTCTGAATCACCGGTGGCAATATTTTGGATAATGCGCAGATCATAACCTGTTTCGAGACGACGCACCGCTTTGTTCAAGGCGTCATTTACCGACCGGTCAAAAAGTTCATTTCTCACCTTTACAGAATTGTTAAACCAATAGAACTGCACCGCTACAATTCCGAGCAGCGAAATTCCCATTAGTAACACTAAACCGATGATGATGCGTTTATTCACTTAAATATATTTTACTATTTATTCCTCCGGAGAAACCGTCAAAGAAGTATCATTACTCGTTTCATAACCCAAAAATAGACAATAATTTAACCCTGATTTCAACTTTAACTTTACCTTAACACTTTTTTACAGAACCTTAACCGGACCTGGTTAGTAAACAGGCTACTTTTGGATCATATTTATGATTGCAAAGTAATTTACCTTAAAAATTAATCGAAATGAAACGAGTTTTAAGTTTAAGAAACAGAATGGTTCTCAGTGCGGTTTTAATTTCGCTGTTGTTCACCACCTCTTCATTCACTTTTGATCCCTCGGTTGATGCTCCGTTGGTTGACAATACACCTCAGAAAAAGGAGCAAAGATTGAAGGTCATCATAAAAAAGGATGGGAAAGAGACAAAAATAGATACCACGTTTAACATCCCGGATGAGAAGCTGATCAGTGCGAAAGTTGATTCGATGCTAAAGAAGCTGGATGTTGAGGGACTTGACTCCGGAAAATTTAATGTTTTAGTTCATCACCCTGGTATGCGCATGAAGTATTTTAATCATGCCGATGCAAATTTTCCGGGAGACAAGCAATTTGATATTATGTTTCAGAGTGGCGATTCAGGCCAGATGAAACATATGAGAAAAATTATCCGAATGGGTAAGGATGGCGATGTTATTTCGTTAAGCGATTCGGAAGATAATGAATTACTTCCTCCTCCACCCCCACCTCCTCCATTGCCTCCCATGCCTCCGTTTGAAATGAACAGGCAATTTGGCGGCGATCCGTTTGCATTCGATACCAACGATGAGTCAATTATATCCTACGACAAGAAGGATATCGGTAAAGGGCTTGAGAAAGTTACAATTATCAGAAAGAAACGGACAGGGAATAATCATCCGGAGGATTTTAATGTGGAAACAGAGGTGTCTGTCGAACACAAAAAATAAAAAGAATGTTACAACGGATTAAAACCGTGATAAATTGAAAAAGGGTGGAAATTATTCCACCCTTTTTTAATTTTATATAGCAGCAATTATGCCGGCATATCGGGTAAAGTCCAGGGAGCGCGATAAGTATGTTTAATCAGTTCAGCTGCGAATTTAGGAGCAGGAACCGCGTCAGTGTATACTTTGTCGAACGTTGGATGTCCATCATGAATGCTGAACTTATCTTCAACAACAATCTTGATTTGTTCTGCATCAGTGATGTTTGTAAATTTCATATTTGGTCCGTCCCAGTCCAATTCTTTGTTAAGTGTTGAAAGGCGAACAGCCAAAACACCCATCACAACCATTTCGTTAAATGGTCCTGATAAACTGAAATCGGATGCCGTCATAACACGGGATTTAGGAGATTCTTTGGCTGCACGAACCCAATCCATTTCGTGTGAAAGGGTAACACGACGACGGAATTTTGGAGCTTCAGGTTTTTCAACCTTGCCATCAGGACGTAAAATCCATGGATTAACACCATAACATCCGCAAACCAAAATGCCTTTTGTACCATGGAAGAAGACGCAACCGCCCTGATCGTTTGGATTCTTGCCAGCTGGCCACATGGAAGGAAGCATTGGTTTAATACCACCGTCAAACCAATATACTTCAACCTGAGGAAGTTTTATTTTCATGGCTTTTTTAGCGGTTCTTGCAGGGAAAGTCAATTTAACTGCCTGTGCAGTTGGAGCGCAATCCTGCAATAATAAAGTTGAGTTACCCTGTGCTTTGATTGGATAGCCTAATTCAAGACCAACAAATACTGGGTGAAGAATATGGCATGCCATATCGCCTAATGCACCTGTACCATAAGCCCACCATCCGCGCCAGTTCCATGGGTGATAGAGTGGGTTGTAAGGAATCACCTTTGCAGGGCCTGTAAATAAATCCCAATCTAGTGTATCAGGAACCGCAGGAGTTTCTTTAGGGGTGTTGAGTCCTTGTGGCCAGATAGGACGATCTGTAAATGCTTCTACTTTGGTAACTTCACCAATGGCACCGTTGGCAATCCATTCGCAGGTAAGGTTTACACCTTCAGCAGATGAACCCTGATTACCCATTTGAGTTGCAACATCGTATTTCGCAGCCAATTTGGTTAATAAACGAGATTCGTAAACAGTATGTGTAAGTGGTTTTTGGCAATAAACAGCTTTGCCCATTGTAATTGCATGAGAAGCAATAATCGCATGGGTATGGTCAGCAGTTGCAACCAAAACTCCGTCGATTGATTTCCCCAGCTCGTCGTACATTACTCTCCAGTCTTTGTACTTTTTAGCATCAGGAAATTCTTTAAAACAACCGTCGGCGTACTTCCAGTCAACATCGCATAAACCAATGATGTTTTCAGATTTAAGGTTTTTTAAATTCCCATGTCCCATACCGCCAATACCTACAGCAGCAATATTTAACTTGTCGCTAGGCGCCCGGTGTCCCAGACCTGCAATAGTGTTTGAGGGAAGAATGGTGATTGCCGCAGCAGCTGCTGCGCTTGTACCCAAAAACCCTCGTCTTGAAACTTTGTTGTTCTCTTTCATGGTAATGTATTAATCTTATAAAGTTTGATGGTTTGTAATTGACAGCTAAAGATATTGGTTCTCTTTGATACACGCAAATTTTCAACTCTTTTTGTTATGTGTTAATTGAAATGAATTAACCAATGATTATTAAGTTGTTTAATAAATTGTGTCATTGGCGATTGTCTTTTTATATTTCTTCGCGTTAATTGTGTTGTCTTTTATTATATGATTTAAAATAAATATTATCGCTTTAGATTCCGTGCATTTTAACGCTTATTAACAGAAGTTGAAGGAAAGCTATTGTCATAAGTTTATATAATTGGGTTTTTGACCCCATGCTATGAAATAATACAAAAATCCCTCTCGTCAAGAATGAAGAGAGGGATTTTGTTGATATAAATTGTGGGATTAAAATTCGCCTGTGTTGCCACTGTCGTTACCTTGACTGGAATTCTCCTCACGAGCTACTTTGTTCTTGAAATTATTGAGCTTGTAACTTAGTGTCAGTTGTATTACCCTTGGTTCGCGCTGAAACTTAAATACAGAGCGGAATCCTTCGCCATATGAAGTTCCCTGGAACTTCATTGTTCCAAAAATGTCCTGCATTTGTAATGTTGCTGTAAGTTTGTTCTTAAGAAAATCCTGTTTTAAAGCAATATTTGCAAATCATCGCATCACGTGTTCCCTGGGCAGAAGCTGTCGCACCACGGTAGATTCCGGTTAATTGTAACCGTGTGTTTTTTGCCAGTTTCATATCCAAATTTAAGCGGGAATCGAAATTGGTACTGCTTTGGTCGACACTTGCACCATTGATTTCTCCTTTAAGCCAGTAGTTATAAAGGGTACCACTCGCTATAATTCTGAAACCTGGTTTTACCTCAATATTGGCCATTAATTCTGCGCCAAGTGAATAATCATCATTCACATTTGCCATTGTATTGACAAATATACCATCTGTTCCCAGCGTTTGAATCCGTGTCATCAAATTCATCGTGTTTCTGTAATACCCTTCAAGTGAAACAAAAGATGTTTTCAGGCGTTTCAAAATCGTCAAATCGTAAGATCCTGTGTATTCAGGTTTAAGATCCGGATTACCTGTCCTTACGTTGTATTGATCCATAAAGGATGTAAATGGTTCGAGGTCATTTGCTCGTGGTCGGTTTAGACGTCGGCTGTAGCTTGCCTGGAACTCATAATCATGTTTTAATTTCTGCGAAAAATGGAGGGTCGGGAAAAAGTCTACCAGGTTTAGCTTGTGTGCCAAAGGTGATTTAATACTTTCAATTTTTCTGTCGGTATATTCACCACGCAATCCAAGCTGATACGAAAATCCTTCACCTGCATGCGAGAAAGTCGAATAAATGGATTGAATGTTTTGTGAATAATTGAAGGAACTGCTATACAAATCGTTTTTGACCCAAACAGTATTGTCTGCCGATTCATTGAAATTGAAAGTCTCATTCTCTTTTTCAATTCTTGCCTGGTAACCTGCTTCAAATTTATCTTTCTCGTTTAACGGCAACGTGTAATCAATTTTTGCACGGTACTCAGTTTCATCCGATACCTCATTCGACCGGTTATAGACGGAGTTAGCGTCAAGTTTTACCCAATCAGCATTTGTAAGAAACCTGGTCTGATATTCCTGGTCATTGCCATTACTTGCTGAAGCATAAAACAATCCCTGTATTTCATGACCTTTTTTTGCAAATTTGTGTTGAAAATTCAAATCACTACTCCAGAAATTACCACCTCTGCTTGCGCTGTTATCGTTGTAAGTATAGATCGGATCTGTTCCTTTATTATCGAATTGATGTTGCAAGCCGGTATTTGTATTTCCAAAACTGCGATCACCAAATGTTCCGGTCATCCCAAACGAAGTCTTGTTATTAATCGTGTAGTCGAAACCTCCTTTTAAACTTTTTCCTTTATGGATCATATCGCCGTCCCCTAAAGTTTGTCTCGTGGTAATTGTGTCGGCCGAATAGATTTCCTGGTTCATATCACGGGTTCCCTTGTTATGCATATCGGTAAAATCAGCTCCCAGCAGAAAATTCCATTTTCCGGTGCGATAATTTAAGTTCATATCGCCACGGTATTTATCGTTGATTCCGGTTGTCAGATTGACTAAACCGCTGAATGAATCCTTTAAATTTTTCTTCATTACCACATTGATAATCCCCGATACGCCGTCTGGATCGTATTTGGCAGAAGGATTCGTAATTATTTCGATGTTCTCAATATTTGTAGCGGGAATTTGGCGCAATGCGTCGCTGCCTTGTAAAACACTAGGTTTGCCGTCAATCAAAACAGTAAAGGAAGAACTGCCCCTAAGGGTAACATTCCCGTCGAAGTCAGTCTGTACCGATGGCGTATTTTCGAGCACTTCGATGGCAGAGCCTCCGGTTGCAGTAAGGTCTTGACTGACATTTACAACACGACGATCAATTTTAAACTCAACACGGGCTTTTTCGGCGGTGACAGTAGCCTGGCTGATTTCTTGTGAAGCCACTTTTAATTCAATCACGCCCACATCATGAGTTAGTATTGTGGACTTTAAAACAATATTTGATATCGTTATTTTTTCGAAGCCGATGAAATTGGCCTGAAGATAATATTTCCCGGCCTTAAGCTTTTTTACCTCAAATGCGCCGGTCGATGAACTCATAACTCCACCTGCTATTGAATTGTCAACGGCAGAATAAATTGCGATACTTGCAAATTCCATTGGCGTACGACTGGCTGAGTCTACAATTTTTCCTTTGATTGTCAGATTGCGGGAATCGTTGTCTTCTCGGGGAATGCTCCTGGTAACGTTTTCGGATGGGGAGGGAGTTTGCGCATTTAATTGAATGCTGAATGCTGTTAAGAGGATTATAAATGATACTTTTCTCATTGATACATTTTAATTAATACCAACCTTTGATAGGTTTTCAGTCCCATGGTTTAATCCCTTGTTGCGATTAAAAAGTGTTTATTTTTCATGTGTTTGATTCTCAGTGATGTTAATTTAATAAAATGATGGTTTGACGATGTGAAAATGTGAAGGAGGGATAAAAATGTATTCTGAGGTTATTATCTGAAAGAGATGCCCGATACATATGATAAAAATTCAGTCGTTTCTATTTTTCAGTGATGCAGATTTTTACTGGTAGATGATCACTGGTGCCACCATGGTACTTTGGTCCAAGATAGGTTCTGAAAGGCTTTTTGCCCAGAAAAGTCGGGTCAGGTTCAAGTAAAAAATCAAAATTGCAGATACCACTTTGTTCGGTTTCTATTTTTAACGTTTTGTTTGAGAGCAGATTTTGAGAGCAAATCATCTGATCAAAAAGTTCCCACTGCCCTCCGTTCCTGATTGTTCCATCTGCCTTCTTTGTCCAAAGTGTCGAGAGATTAATTAAACAGGAAAGATCGTTATTCCCTGGATAGGGCAATGCTTTGATTATCTTCGTGAAACATTTTTCATCTGGTGTTGCGTTGAAATCACCCATTAACAGGATATTAGCATTGGGATTCTGTTTAAACACTGAATCAATGCATGTTCTTAAAATTCGTGCCGCAATATCCCGCTTCTCTTTGCTCTCGATATATCCACCGCTTCTTGATGGCCAATGGTTTACAAAGAAATGAATCTGCTCTTTTCCAAAGTCAGCTTTGAAATGTAAAATATCACGCGATTTGAAACTGTATTTTCCAACATCTCCAACAGCAATGAATTCGTAATCTACCGGTCTTACACGATCTTTTCGGTAAAGCAAGGCCACGTCAATTCCCCGCGGATCAGGCGATTCTTTGTGGACAATCCCGTAAGGTAATTTGTTTAAAGGTGTTTTACTGATCAGTTGTTCAATTACCCAGCTATTTTCGATTTCGGCCAGACCAATTATATCTGGGAATTGGCCTTTACCAGCTGCGATCAGTGCCTTGTAAATCATTCTGATTTTATCTTCAAATCGGTCGTGTGTCCAATGTCGTTCGCTCCGTGGAGTAAATTCCTCATCAGAGGTTAATGGATCATCCCATGTATCAAATAGATTTTCAACGTTGTAGAAAACAATGCTGTATTTTGTTTGTGCTGTGACCGGCTGACAGGTAACCGGATAAATAGCAACAAGAATAAGAATCCATTTCAGAATTCCCACCATGAACTATTTTTTTGTTCCGTTCTTTTTTTCGATTCTCTCAAATGCTCCAAGATCGGGCCCGTCGTCACTTATCCTACTATCGCGTTTTAGATCAAGAGGATATGTTTTAGCATAAATGGCTTTCCCATAATCCTTGACAATCGATAAAGTGTCAAGTTCAAAATTCCCTTTGTAAGGATTTTTAAAGCGTGGATTTACATTTCGGATAATATCAATAAAGTGGCTTGGCTCAGCAAGCTTAAAGGTGTCTGAAATCTGGATAAGGCTTCTGTCGAAGAGATAGTTCGATCCGCCCTGCTTGTCCATCGATATTGATAGCTCGTTCACGCGATTACCTGTAATAATACAATTACCGAAAGTGGCCTCTTTCAAATCGCCAACATATCTGGTGCCGCTGTTGTTATCAACAAGGTAATTCGAAACAATCAACGTCTCAGTTGTACGTAAGCCGGACGATAATTTGTCGTAATAGTTGGCAAACGTTGTGTGGTAAAATTGGTAATCACCGCCGAGCAAAAGTGCCGTATTGTAATATCTTACATTGGATATAATACAGTTATAAGCGAGGATTTTTGATTTCATTGCCCAGATTCCGGACCAGCTCATATTTTCGATCCGCGTATTTGAAAGCTCTAAGGATGCGTAACCGCTGTGCTCAATCGTTCCCACCTGCAAACCAATATTTGCATTCTTAATTTTCGCGTAGTTGATATTGTTATTATGGCTTCCGGAGTACAGTATGATTCCGTTCCATTGGTCGGGAGTTTCGCTGAATGACGGCTCCAGTCTGTCACCTTTAAATTCAACCGGTTCGTCAAAGGTCCCCAAAATTTTCAATGTCCCTTTTACCTTCAATCCAGCTTTCTTATGAAAATAGACTGTCGTGCCTGAGGTTATTGTAAGCGTCTGACCGCTGTCTACAATGGCCTCATTGTAAACAAGGTATGGACGGTCCTTGTTCCATGTGACGGTTTTAAGATGTTCCGATTTGATCAGCACGAAATCCTGCCCCCAAGCCATTAAACGCACTTTTTGCTCTATATTGTTAACAAGGAAAATGATTGAGTCTTCAGTAACCAAAGGAATATTCTTCCCCGTTTTCCCAAGAATTGCTTCAATAAAAATAAAAATACTGTCCTGTGCCTGTATCTGAACGTTGTACGATTCATTAGATGCATCACCGTTTACATTCAGCCGAAATCCGCTCTGCTTACCCCCAGCCAGCCTGACTGATGAGATAACAACGTTTTCGTTCGTTTTGTTAATT
>Ga0302286_10003469_pt1 | contig 10656 bp, 9 predicted proteins | sample III_Fen_E2_3_FD_198765 | JGI IMG/M metagenome (GOLD analysis project Ga0302286, IMG submission 198765) | Peat permafrost microbial communities from Stordalen Mire near Abisko, Sweden - III_Fen_E2_3 | ecosystem: Environmental > Terrestrial > Soil > Wetlands > Permafrost | place: Sweden: Abisko...
TTTTCAGCAAGGGTGAAAATCGTATTATTAAAGCTCTTGAAAAACGAATACTTGAAAAATATATTAGTACAACGAGTATTATTTAATTCTCAAATGGTTATAGTCTGAGTTTATCAGCAGACCCTACATATAAAGCTCAATAGAATAATACCCTACGGAATTTTCGGATTCTAATATTAGCAAGATGTTATATTCATAACTATTGTGAGCTATTGTGCCTCTTGTGGTTAGTCTTATATTTTGTATAGTCGAATTATTTACGACATTTAATAGTTCCTGTAAGTTGTGAAGCCAGTAGTGCAGTCATACATCTAATTTAAAAGCCATACTGTACCTCTGGTTGCTTGGTCAGGACATAGAGCAGGTACTCAAATTTATGGGATACAAATTTGTTGAAAGTAGGGGTACCTTCGGTAGCGGCGAATTTTTTCCCTATGCCATGCATGAACCTGGGAGCAATCCTTTGAATCAGTTTCTCGGTTTCTACGGATGATAGTTTTAAAGCTTCCAGGACGTTTTTCGTAATGATCTCTTTCCTCTGCACCTTGAAATTTGATTTTACCAGATGTTCGTTAAGATCCTTAATCTCATTATTCAACCTGAAATCGGCAAGCAGCAGATATCCACCCGGCCTCAAAACCCGGTAGGCTTCTTCCAGAAATTTATTCATCTGGTTGTACCGGTGTGATGACTCCACGTTGATCACTACATCGAATGAATCACTCTCTAAATTCAACTGTTGTGCGTTGCCCTGTAGAAAAGTGTTGTGTTCTTTGGAATAGTTTTTACGGCAGAACTTAATTGCCTTGCTGTTCAAATCAAGCCCGGTAACTGTTTTGGGAAATAAGTACCGGTTAATATACGATAACCCGCCGCCACGTCCACATCCGACTTCCAATACATCCTTACCCTTGATGTCCACATTGTTTGCCACATAATCATATAGCTGTGCCGGGTATTTGTTTTTCTGGTCCATATCCTGAAGCTTAATTTCATGCATGCCACTTGAATATCCATAATTCATAAACGTAATATCTGATTTCTTATCTACTTTACTGATATACCAGTATACCAGCCTGAAAAATATATTTGCTACCCTGTCATTCATAATTTTTATTTATTTAAATTAATTGTAATATTTAGTTTTGTTGTTTCAGTTCAAATGGACAGTTCTTCAGGCAGAACAGCTGATTGTTGCATTTTCAATACAAAGAATCGAACGCGGATGAACGCTGATGTAACTGATTAATCCCGCTACAGCAGGGATGATTTTATTCTCATAACACATGATTGATTTGGCTTTCCTGATCTACCTGATACCGGTCACACCCGGGATGAACATCAACCCGATAACTTCCGGGATGGTGTAGTTTAATCCGTATAATTAGGTATACTATGAGAATCTGTAATAATCTGTTTAGTCCTTGAAATTTCCGGCACCCCGGAATGTTTCATCCGCGTTCTTTTCTTTACAATAGAGGATGAATTGTTTTTTATAATACTTCGTGAAAGGGTTTTGGCTATTGGGATGATTCGTTACAGGATCAACGAATAGGTTAATCTGCTAAAAGAATCTCTTGTTTCCAGCCTGTGATGTTTCGGGGAGGGGATCGGGTGGAAATATCCACTTGTTGAACTTATGTCCGGAGAAATAGAGTAGTTGGAAGTAGTGGTTTTATTATACGGAATATAACCCTTGCTATTCTTGCTAAAAGATGCGTGCCTATCTGTGTTAAAATTGGAACTGCACTTTTTTAGTATGAATTGCTATACAAATATATTCAATTCCAAGGTTCATTGTCCATAAATTATACAATATTAGGCCTTGATAATCATTGATTTGAATTCAAGTGAAAAATTAAATACTTATTAATTGATTTGTGTATATTAGTCATCAATTAAAGTTAATTTTCACCAAGGGGAAGTGAGGGCTATACCTGAAACAGGCTTTATTTATACAACAAAAAGGTTGCCAGGCCAGCAACCTTTTTATAAATTAATTCAAGATCTGTACATTACCATATCTTGATATCATTGATCTCTGCATTTTCACATTGTAACATTACTACCCGCTTAGCTTTCCCTTTTACCCTCCATCAACAGACTCACTGCATCCTGCATGGAACCTGCTTTTTTTACTTCCCCTGAATTGATGAAAAAGATTTCATCGGCATTCTCAATTGTATTCAGACGGTGAGCGATAATGATGCGGGTAGTGTTTGCCGGGAGCTTCTTCAGGATCTCTTCGAGCAATTGTTCGGTCACTGTATCGATATTGGCAGTTGCTTCATCCAGTATCAGCAGTTCAGGTTTGCGCAATACGGCACGGATAAAGGCTATCAGTTGCTTTTGCCCCAGGCTGATGCCATCACCTGTTGACTTCAGTTCGGCAGTCAGTCCTCCGTCAAAGCGTTCAAGCAATCCATCTAACCCGGATTCCGATAATGCCTGAGTCAAGGCTTCGTTTGAAATATCCCGGTATTCTACATTTCCATACAGGATATTGTCACGGATGGTACCACTGAAAAGGAAAGGCTCCTGCAGTATAAATCCGATTTTGGAAGTACGGGTATCCAGGTCCATGGAGCGGATATCGACGCCATCGAGCATGATTTGCCCGGAGATAGGGTCATATAACCTGGCCATCAGGGAGGCAGTAGTTGTTTTGCCACCGCCTGTAGGTCCTACGAATGCATACGTTTTTCCACGCTCTAGGTTAAAGCTGATATCTTTCAGAATTTCATTTCCGGGAATGTACGAGAAGGAAACATTCCGGAATGACATCAGGTAAGGCGATTCTTCTTTTGGAGCCGGTTCAATGACTGCCAGGTTATTGTTCATGGCCAATATCTGAGAGATCCGGTCCCAGCCTGCCAGTGCCACCTGAAAGTTAGCCCATAAGGCTGCTATCTGTCGAAGAGGATTATAAAACTGGGTGATATAAGCCAGAAAGCTGATCAGCAAACCCACAGAAAACTGTCCTGCCGAAATCAGGTAAATTCCAAAGGCCAGTACCACCATGAGTCCTACATTCGATGAAAATCCAAATACCGGGGTAAACATATTGTTTGCAATACCTGCTTTTACTGAATTCTGATAGTTTTCGGCATTCACTTCCTCGAAGCGTTTCCGGAAATAATCACGTCGGTTAAAGGCTACAATCACTTTGAAGTTATTCAGGCTTTCCTGTATCTCGGCACTTAATATCCCGGTGCTTTTCATATTGATGGCATTTGTGTTCTTTACCCAGGGTGATATGCTCCTGGTGAATATCCATAACACCACAGCCGGGATCAGGGCTGCCAATCCGAGTTCAATATTGATGGAAAGCAGGAAGATTCCCGCACCCAACATCGTGAAAATACTGCTGATAAACTGAACCAGCGACTGTGAAAAGAACTGGTTTATTTTGTCGGTATCATTATTGACCCTGGATATCAGGTCGCCCGCCTTATTCTGATTGAAAAAATCAATAGGCAGATCCTGCAGCTTGTTGAAAACAATATTCCGCAGGTTAAACAACATACGTTGCCCAACCCGCCCCATCAACTGGGTTTGGGTATACCCGCTGACCAAAGCTACCACGAAGACTCCAAACAGGATAATGGTATATTGTATTACACCATCATACTGTTTCGTCACTATAAACGTATCGACTGCCCGACCCATCAGGTAGGGGGCAACCAGGTTTAACCCGGAGTTGATGAGAATAAAAATCGTGGCAATGTAGAGGTTGTTACGCTCCTGTCCCATAAGTGCCATCAAACGTTTTAATGTGCCCGAAGTACTTACTTTGTCGTTGGTTGGATTCCCTTTTTTTATATTGAGATTATAGCTCATAATGGAAATGAAAACCCCTAACCCCTAAAGGGGAACCTGGATACTCTCGTATCCTAAGTATAAGTTATGGGTTGATTTATATTTTTAGTTGTTGATCTTTTTCTGATTATTCTGCAAAGTTTCATGCTCTTCAAAACCTCTTCTCTTATTCCCCTTTTAGGGGCTAGGGCTTCTCTATCTCCTCATAACTGCTGGTACTCCGTTGTGAATTAAATATCTGCACATATTCGGGGCTGGTTTCCATCAACGATTCATGGGTCCCACGGGCCAGTATTTCGCCTTCCTCCAGTAATATGATCTGGGCGTAATTCATGACCGAGGTTATTTTCTGTGTTACCGAGAGTAATGTGATGCCCGGATAATTGCGGGCTACATTCTCCAGTATCTTTTCTTCCGTTTGGCTGTCCACCCGTGCTGTGAAGTCATCCAGTAGCAGGATCTTCGGATTTAATGCCAGTGCACGTGCCAGCATGATCCGTTGTTTCTGTCCACCCGAAAGGCTGGTGCCCCGTTCGCTGACTATCGTCTCAAGACCCTGTGGCAAGGTGTGTATAAAGTCATCCAGTTCTGCAGTTTCAATGGCTTTAATCATCAATTCGTCTGTTACCTTGTCATTAAAGGCAATGTTTTCACGCAGGCTCATATTGAACATGATGCTGTCCTGAAATACAAACCCTATCTGCTGCTGGAAAGTCTCCTTGTTATAGTTGTTGATATCAATGCCATCAAACAGGATGGTGCCTTTTGCAGGTTGTATCAATCCGGTGAGCAGGTACAGCAATTGTGTTTTCCCTGCCGCAGTAGGACCTATGACCGCTGTGCGGGTACCTGCCTGGATGGATAGGGAAACATCTTTCAGGGCAGGCTTGTCGCCATAAATCACCGAGATACCCTTTAATTCGAGGTTCCCCTGTAACGGAGTGCTTACAGTTCCCGTATCGCTTGTCTCTTTTGCATTCAACACCTCCTGTATCCTGCCATAGGATACCGAAGCCTGTACGACAAAATTACTGATAAAGCCAATCACAATGATCGGGAAAATAAGGATTACGAGGTATGAATTAAAGGCTGCAAAATCACCTAACGACATAGTGCCGTTAATTACGAAATGCCCCCCAAGGGCAAGAATGATAAGCGTTGCAATATTACTAATGAATACTACGATTGGGATCAGGGTAGCAAAGAGTTTAAGGATAGATATCCCAAGGTTCCTGGCCCGGGTGTTGGCATCCAGAAACTTGCTGTATTCCAATGTCTGGGAATTTAATACACGCACCAGTGCAGCCCCCAGAATGCTTTCGCTGATCACCTTATTGAGCCAGTCGACCACTTCACGGCTTTTCTTAAACAATACCCGCACTTTCCGGAATACCAGATAAAAGGCAATGCTTATTAGCGGGATTATTGATAGTACCGATAAAGCCAGTTTCCAGTTGATGGAAAAGAGCAGTATACTGGCTCCGATAATGATAAAGATGGAGGACGCCAGGGAAACTATTGCCATCGATACAAACAACTTCACAGAATCAATATCCGAAGTGAGGTTTGTGAGCAGCTTCGAAGGATTAGCCTGTTGAATAAACGCATAACTCTGCCGGGAAATCTTGTCGGCAAGGCTGGTCCGCAAATCACGTGCTACCCTTTCAGAGGCGTAGGTTTGTAAAATACCCTGTAAAAAAGTAAACACAAAGATGATAAAGGATGCTGTGAGAAACCGGATGATTAACCGTTGGTATGAAAATGTACCTAAGGATAAGTCATCAATGCCATGCGAAATAAGCTTTGGAATCACCAGATTCACCCCGTTGCTCAGTAATGCAAATAGTATCAGGCCAACTATCATTAATTTGTACGGCTTCAGTACAGAGAATATGTTCGGTTTGTCAGGCTTTTCACCCGGTATTTGTTTTGGAGTTCTTTTTGCCATTTTGAATAAAAGTTAACCACAATTCCGTAAACGGAATCTGAGATACGCACAATAGAATGCACTAGAATTTAATTTTTAGTTATACTCAATTAGTTAGTTAAAGAGATATAAGACATTTAAAAAATACTCTTGTGTTTTAGTGTGCCGAATGTGGTTTATATTGTTTTTTTTAGAGCCGTAAAGTTACGAATTACAGCTCCTAAGAAATTATGGATAAGCCCTAAATTAACACGTAAACTTGTGAAACTTTGTAAATAAAACAGGTTGCCTGTGGGCAACCTGATAATGTAAATGCAAGATAATAAATATATGTTGATTTTCAACAGTTCTCTAATTCTGAAATCACCAGTTTCTTCATCTGCATATAAGCAGTGGTCACTTTTCCTGCTTTTGCAGGATCACTCAATAATTTTGGTAGAATATCCGGTATTATCTGCCAGGATATTCCAAATTTATCTTTCAGCCAGCCACATTGAACTTCTTCACCTCCGGCAGTGAGTCTATCCCAGTAATAATCAATTTCTTCCTGGTTTTCGCAAGTTACCTGAAATGATATTGATTCATTGAATTTGAATATTGGGCCTCCATTTAAAGCTGTGAACTGTTGACCGTTGATTTTGAAACTTGTGGTCATGACAGTACCTTCTTTTTGGCCGTGAAACTCAAAACCCTCTTTCCCATACCGGTTGGTACTTTCGATTTTTGAATTTTCGAATATAGAAGTATAAAAAGCAGCTGCTTCCTCGGCTTGATTGTCAAACCATAGGCAGGGTGTAATTTGACCTTTCATTGGATCGATTTTTAATTGTTGTTTTCTACATGTTTTTTGAAGTTGTTCAGGATGGCTTGCCAACCACTGCGTTGTTTCTCAACCGGATTCTCTGTTTCCGCATCGAATGTTTCAATCACTTCAGTATTTTCATCTTTTGGTATGAAATAAACCTTCACTTTCCGTCCATCATCAATCAGGTACTCAATAAAAACGTTGACGTTCACTTTTTCGTAAATACCGGTAAAGTCAAAACCGGTTGATCCATCGTTGGATTCCATTCTGTAAGTGAACTTACCACCTGAACGTATATCGTTTGCAACATGTACGGTATGCCAGTCATCAGAGGCGTGGTTCCATTTCAGAATATCCTCCGGGGTAGTCCACATCTTCCACACCCGGTCCGCAGGAGCCTGGATCAATGCTTTTACGGTTACAATCTTTTTGTCATTTGCTTCCATCGTAAGTGACTTGTATTGTGATTACTTCTTTTCAGGGCAATTGAACATCCATTGCACTCCATACTGATCCCGACAAGAACCATAATAGGCTCCCCAAAACATATCCTGAAGTTCCTGTTCTGCTTTTCCTCCTGTTAACAGGGCCTCAAACAGTCGTTTTGTTTCAGTACGTGTGTCCGGCTCCAGCATGATATAAACATTATTGCCGGCTTTCACTTTAAACCCCATGGACTCGGGAGCGTCGGACCCCATCAAGACATGTCCCCCGGTAATGGGTAATTCTATGTGCAGTACCAATTGTTTATCTTCTTCAGGTAGTTGGGGTGTTCCTTCAGGAGGAGGAAAGTCTCCAAACCGGGCTATCCCGTTGCCAATAAACTCACCTCCAAAAACCGATTTGTAGAAATTAAAAGCTTCCTCCGTATTCCGGGAGAAGTTGAGATATGTACTTGTCCTTGCCATAACTGTTGATTTTTAATTTTCACTATAACAAACACCTTCCATTTTTTGTTTTGGGTTTGTGGTGGGTGAAAAATTTAAAATAAGTTGAATATGGCACTGTTTTGATCTGAAAAAATAAGAGCCATACTTGTTGAATGACTCTCAATGGATTTGTTCAAACAAAGATATTCAGGGTAGTCCGGTTCCTACTTTTCTAATATCTGTTCGGCATGTTCTTTTGTATTTACTTCTTTCGGCAAGATGACGCGGGTTATAGTTCCTGTTTCGTCTATTAAAAAGGTAGTACGGAACATGCCCATGTATTGTTTTCCGTACATCGATTTTTCACCCCAGGTGCCAAAGGCTGTCGAGAGTGTCTTGTCGACATCGGCAATCAGGTTAAACGGTAAGTTTTGTTTGGTAATAAATTTCTGGTGGGAAGAGGCACTGTCGGTACTGACCCCGATAACTTCATAACCCTGTTTCCTTAAGGCGTCGTAATTATCGCGAAGGCTGCATGCTTCTGCCGTACAGCCCGGGGTATTATCCCGGGGATAGAAATACAATACCAGTTTTTTACCGGCATAATCCGCCAGTTTTATTTCTTTGCCATCCTGATTCAATCCTAATACCGAAGGAGCTTTATCGCCTGCTTGTAATGCCATAATAATTCTGTTTATTCGTTGAACTGTTTAATTGTTAATCTGTCCTTATAACAACTCAATCATCAAACTGTTTAACTAGCAACTGATAATTATTGTAAAATGCATTGATTCAGGAGAGTAATAGTTGATTAAGTTGATAGGTTGATCCAGCAGGCGGGACATCACTGCGTTCCGTTGGTTGATTCGTTGGTAATTATCGACCTGCTCGCTGCTGCTAAGAATATGAGTCTAAGCGAGCCGGTCGTTCTCATGAATTGCAAAATACTTCAATCCCAACAACACAGAACATTGAACGCGGAACATTGAACACAGAACACGGAACACGGAACACGGAACACGGAACACGGAACACTGAACCTTTCAAACTTCAAACTTCAAACTTCAAACTTCAAACTCTTCTTAAACAGTCTTCCCTGACTTGCATCCCGCTCTTTCAGCCTTTTTTCTATTTTAGCTGTAAATTCAAAGTTCTTGAGCCCCCATTCCGGTGCAATAAGCAGTTCCTTGGGTGACTGTGAAACAAACCGTTCAATGGCAATCTGTGGGTTTAGGCGTTCCAGGAAATCAATTGCCAGGTCGATATACTCATTGGCAGAGTATAGCTTAAACCATTCGGGATGTTCAGCATACTGTACTGCCATTTTAGTGCCCCGTACCAGTTGAAGCTGATGTATCTTCAGGGAAGTGACAGGTAGTTGCGAAATGATGTCAGCATGTGAGAGGATGGCTTCCCGGTCTTCGTGTGGTAATCCCAGGATAATATGGGCTCCCACGCGGATACCCCGTGCGGCTGTATCCCTGATCGCTTTTTCGGCACAGGCGTAATCATGTCCCCTGTTGATAAACTTTAGGGTAGTATCGTTGGTGGATTCAATGCCATATTCAATCATGACGTAGTATTCCTTTGCCAGCACAGCAAAATAATCCAGTAATTCATCATTCACACAATCCGGACGGGTACCTACTACCAGGCCCACTACATTGGGATAGGAGAGGGCTTCCTCGTAAATAGCCTTCAGGTTCTCCAGCGAATCGTAAGTGTTGGTGTACGACTGAAAATAGGCCAGATAGAGTTGTGCTTTATATTTGTGATGGAAAAATGTAATTCCTTCCTCTACCTGTGCGCTCACACTTTTACTCGACTGGCAGTATTCCGGACTGAAGGTTTGATTGTTACAGTATGTACAACCTCCGGTTCCTTTGCTGCCATCCCGGTTTGGACAGGTGAAGCCGGCATTGATCGAAATCTTTTGTACCCGTTCGGAAAATTCGGTTTTCAGTACTGTATTGTAATTCAGGTAGCGATTGGTCATGTTTCTGTTTTGTTCCGCAAAGATAGTTATTCCCTTTCAGGCAAACAAAAACCGTCCGGCATGGAGTTGCCGCACGGTATTCAAGGAGACTGGTTTAATGATTATTTCAGATTATATTCCTTTTTAAGATCTTTCATCAGGCTCAATCCATACACTTTTTGCTTTTCTAATAATCTCTTTGTGTTATTCGTATGCCTTTTTACCTCATTCACCTTGATGTAGAAAAGTTTCAGATAGGCAAAGTCTCTGAATATGGGCTTTAATTTCAGTACCGGGTACAATACCTGCGATTGAAAGTCTGTTGCGTTGTGGTTATCCAGGCTTACCAGGTCCCGGGGGTTAAAGAGTCTTGACTCGATACCCGAAATGTCTGTTTTATCAGGGGCGTTGAACGTGTTTTCAATTCCTTTGTACTGATAATAGAGGAAATAATATTGCGCAATCTTTTTGTAAAGTCTTATGTTGTTGATGTAACGGTATTTGTCAGAGCTTTGCATTTGAAGAAAGGAAATGTCCTGTGAAATGAATACCGGAGTATTTGTCAGGTATCTTTCCACATAGTAGATATACTCATTGTACTCGCTTAGATCTTTGGTTGCCAGTATGTTTTCTGCACTGTCGTATTTTTCGGCTATCCAGTCTTTATCAGTATAGGTTTGTTGTAGATGCGAAATATCTGTTTTGAGGTCATCATAAAGCAATTGGGCACATTCTTTTGCTTTTTGCTTTTCAGCATAGGTATCCCTGATATGATCGGCATAAAGGCCCAGCAATACAGCCAGAAATATAAATACGAATTCAAAAAGGTATTCCCCGATTGATCTGGAGGCTTTATGAAGCGGAGGAAGATAATGAACGTCCATTTTAAAATTTCAATTTTAAAATTGTTACTTATCATTCTGTCTTTTAAAGTCTTGATTCATAGATAAAACAATTTCCCGCTCTATTAGTTCAATTTGCTCCCTCAAATGATGCCTGTTTTGTAGGATATTCACCTCTTGACAGGAGTCTCATTTTATCCATTCAGTTTCCATCGTACTTCCGCTCCATTTTTACTGCATTATGACTGGCTATTTTCCTGAATTATCGGGCAATGTCTAATTGTTCCCGGTATTGCTTTCTCCTGCCGGCCAGTTCAATAGTTGGAAATCTGATTTGAATAGTCCGTATTGAAAGAAACGGCATGAACAGGCACCTCTTTTTTAACTGCGAATCCCTGAAATTCAGTCTCAATGTATTC
>Ga0302286_10003470_pt1 | contig 10655 bp, 9 predicted proteins | sample III_Fen_E2_3_FD_198765 | JGI IMG/M metagenome (GOLD analysis project Ga0302286, IMG submission 198765) | Peat permafrost microbial communities from Stordalen Mire near Abisko, Sweden - III_Fen_E2_3 | ecosystem: Environmental > Terrestrial > Soil > Wetlands > Permafrost | place: Sweden: Abisko...
TATTTGCACCTATTTACTAAAGGACAGACTCAAAAATCCTCGCATATATATTGGATTTTTGTTCGGTGCGGCTTTAATAATCTCTCCTATACAGAACTATCTATCATATGCAGGCAACATGAAAGGTTATGTTAATGCACTGGAGCCATTTATTATGGTTACCTCATTACGGGAATACGTAATGCTTCTTGTTCTTGGTGCACTTGTTATTTTCAGCGACGTTCCATTTATAACTCCCGGAGTAACCTATCTATTATTACGCGTATCAAGAAAACAGTGGATAAGGGGATCATTTCTGTATATCGGAGTCATCAGTGCTCTGTATGTTTTGTTTATTGGGCTTATATCCATGCTGCTTTGCTGCCGATACGCCTTTTTTGCAAACTTCTGGAGCGACCCCATGCAAGTGTTGGCTGTCTACTCACCAGATATTGCCAAGATGAATAACGTTTACTTCCCTTATCCGAGTATTCTTCAGGCCATGTTACCAATAGATGCCGCACTAACTTCCTTTGTACTGCTGATTCTGTATATTGTAACTTTAAGCGGAATACTATTTATTGTAAATATTATTAAAGGGAAAATCTATGGCTGGCTTGTAACGGCCGCAGTTCATGCATCGGGTTACATTTTGATCTCGGACGCTATGAATGGTTTTCCAACAGGTTCATTGCTTGCCCATGCACTCCTTGCCCAGCATTACTTTCCGTCAGGCTTTCTTCAACCGGGATCATTGACATTATCAGTGATGATTTTTTTGGTTTTACTTGCATTGATATATTTTGTTGGTCAAAAATATATGAGAACTTTTGATTGCATAATATCTGTAGGAGATAAGACATGACAAAGGTTCTACAACGGACTCTTACAAAACTGACCTTTATCAATTTACCCATGCTGCTCTTAAGCAGTACAGGTTTTGTCCTGTTGTGTTTTTCGAATATTGGACGTACTAACAACGGCACAAACATTTTTGTCAGCATACTTGGAGGCATCGAGATACAAGATTATGGAGGGTCTTTACCGCTCCTTGAGCTGGGTAAATGGCTGCTGATTCTATCTATATTTCTATTAAATATAGGTAACTATATTGAAAATGAAGTTGAAGCAATGCAACTATATGCTTTTCTCCGATATCGATCGTACAAGCGTTGGTGGATCCATCTAATAAACAATATTACTGTGTTGGCCGTCACTTATTTAGTTTTTGGCTTTCTAATAATTGGAGTCCTTGGACAAACTGTGCTTTCTAAAAACAATATCGAATCAACATCTATTCTACATGGCTCGACATTACAGGTTCTTTCGTTGGGAATAACGCTGTTTGTTCATTTCCTTTTTCTAGGTGTATGGTTGCTTACATTCACACTTATAACGAGAAAATACATTTTATCGTTTGCCGGTACGATGATTATTGAATGCTCAACGCTTGTTTGGGGAATACTTGCACCTCAGAACAGTAAATATTTACCGGGAGTTTGGGGGATGTATTTACGGAGCAAAGGATTTTCTACAAAGTATGGGTTTTTTGTACCTATAATTATTGGTGTTCAAGTTCTTCTGATATTGAGTCTTTCCTGTATTATTATGCGCAAAATGAAACGAAACTGATTGCAGGTTATCAAATCATCCGGAGGTTATTATGGATACACAAGAGATTATTAAAATTGAAAACGCATCGAAATCATTCAAATCTCAAACAGTCCTGAAAGGTGTTAATGTTACTGTCTTAAGCGGTCAGTCATTTGGTTTTGTTGGACAAAATGGAAGCGGGAAAACCGTTCTTCTTAAACTTATTTGCGGATTGATGTACCCTGAACAGGGCCGTGTTATTGTTGGCGGAAAACAGCTGGGAAAGGATGTAGATTTTCCTGAGAATGTTGGTGCAATAATAGAAGCACCGGGTTTTATATCATATCAATCCGGTCTGAAAAATCTACTGTATCTTGCTTCTTTACGCAATAGAATCAGGAAGGAAGATGTCATAGAATCTATGCATACTGTAGGTCTGGATCCCAATGATAAAAAACATGTCGGAAAGTATTCCCTTGGCATGAAACAGCGGCTTGGAATAGCACAAGCTATTATGGAAAACCCGTCTATCCTGGTACTTGATGAGCCTATGAATGGATTAGACAAGAACGGGGTGAAAGATATTAGAACCTTGCTTTTGAAATTGAAAGACAAAGGTGTCACGATTATTCTGGCAAGTCATATTCAAGAAGATATAGATATTCTCTGCGATACGGTCTATGAAATTGATGAAGGAAATTTGGTCTTTATTCGATAAACAATGCACCTATTCATATTCACCCTGGGCCGATCAAGGAGATCTTTGATAAACCGATTCGAGTATGTCCTTTTATGTGGTGAAAAGGAGAGCTAAGTGAAAAAATGCAATTTTGCCACAAGATCGCATATCGCCAGTAGTTTCCTTCTATTGTTCTGCATCCAACGAAGAAGATACCTCCCTTCAAAAGACTATTTGTTTTTCGGAAAACGATTCATATCTTCTTGCATCTCAACTGGGGACAACAAGAGCCGTATATTATCAGGGTGATATTACCGTGCCGCCTATTGTGTCAGGAAGATTTTTAACAAGCACCGAGTGTTTATCTAATCAAAGACTTGCAGTGATTGGGCACGAGTATGTGGACAAGACCTGGCTGGATCCAATTACGCAGAAAACCATGATTTCCGTTGAAGAAGGAGATTATGAAGTTATTGGAATCATGGGAATGGCGAAGGTCTCAACAATTGATAATCTGATATTTATAAATATTGGTTCCATTGATACTGCAAAAATTCTCTCCAGTATTCTCTATCTGGATTCAAATACAGGAAACACTGTTAATCTATTTCGTATCTTCTCAGAAAAAGTCGCTTCTGAAACACGGTTTTCAACAAATGCAATTGATATGCCTGCTACAGCAACTGATGTTGTGTCAGGAGGCGTATTCATGGCATCATTTCTGAAAGGGATTATTTACTCTTTTTTAGTCATTACGTTTTTATGTACACTGGTATTTTTTGTGTTGTCAAACAAGTCAAAAATATCCATATACATGCTAGTTGGACAGACGTATAGACAAATACTGCGCAGAGTATCCGTTCCAATATTGATTTCGGGCTTTACCGGGCTTGTTTTCGCCGATATTTGTTTTGGCGTTATGGAGAATACTGGATTTTTTGCGCTAACATCAGTACAAATTAATACCATATTGCTATATTCGACATTAACTGGAGTGGTTATCTTAATACTATTTCCGGTTTTTCAATATTTTGCAATTCGTTCAATGAATCTGCAAGAAAGCCTGAGGTGAGAAAATGAAGTTTTGCAGAAAAGAATTGTTCCGCAATATTTTGACACACTGGAAATATAATCTCTTGATTTTTCTGGAACTTGCTGCATGCGTCCTTATGGTTTTCGTTGTGCTTTACAACCTGAATATCCTGACATCTCGTTCAAGTTCCTATATTTCAGGAATATCAGACAAACGTTACTATAGCATGGAGATTGAAGAAGGATCGACCAGTTTTATAAGAGAGAGTAAGCAACTGCAGAGTCAGATTTCAAAAATCGTTAGCACGATAGAAACATATCCCAAATGGAAGGCGTATTCGTATGCAGGGAATTCCTTTGGTCTACCGTACGATGAATTTGGAGAAAAGGTTGTTCCAGAAATATTCGAAGAGGGATATGAGTCCGGTAAGTTAAATACCGGGAATCCTAATCTGCAGGTACTGAAAGCATATAGTTTTACTCCTCAGGTTTTTTCATCATTTGATATGAAAATATCAGAGGGGAGGCTGTTCAACGAAGATGATTACATATTAAAGGAATCAGAAGGCGAGTCTACCTCTGTTATACTAGGCGCTGCATATAAAGACTACTTCAAGGTTGGAGATACCATTCACGGGTGGGGAAACACAAAAGATATGAAGCTTCATGTAGTGGGATTTCTCGAAGAAGGGACACTTTTTTCATCTCCTGAATTTGTAAATATGATTACGCTTGACAGATATATTATTTATCCAATGCATTCAAAAATGATCATGCTGGACCATAGCGAAACAGTATATCCGGGAGCATCAGCGTTGCTTTGGATGGGAAATATTGTTGTATCAGATATGTCCGTCGATGTTCAGAAAGAGATAAATGCAATTACAAATACCTATGGATTTCCCGGAATTAAATGTACCCAATGGGGTGGGACCTATATGGAATCGACAGAGAACGTTTCACAACGAAATATTATATTGTTGTCTGGTCTTGCCCTATTATTATGCTGCCTTGCGGCCGTATCTCTAACACATGTATTGTCACGAAAGGCGGAAAAGAACATGAGATCGTACGCAGTATACTTGATTTCCGGTATTTCCCCCCGTGAGATAATTATCTCAATATTGATGGAAGCTCTCCTTTATGCAGCACTTGCTGTTCTTCCAGCCGTGTGGCTATCGCTCATTCAGTTCAAAACAATGGTGGTTCCACTTTATAAATTGCTTTTAATTAGTTTGCCAATTGTGTTGGTTTCCGTAATTCCGGCAGTAAGACTTATCGCCAAAATCAATCTTGATCAATTAGCAAGGAGAAAATCGGAATGAATATAATTCGATTGGAAGATATCACGAAAAAATTTGGAGAGGGTACAAAACAGACAGCCGTGCTCCAGGACATTAGTCTGAGTGTCGAAGAAAATGAAATGCTTGCTATCCGCGGTAAAAGCGGATCGGGAAAAACTACACTATTGAACATTCTTGCAGGAATTGATTTTCCAAGCAGCGGGAGTTATTACTTCCGTGATAAAAAAATCAGCCTACATAATCAAAATGACGCAGCTAAGTTTCGCAGGAAATATATTGCCGTTGTGGTGCAGCATTTTGCACTTCTTGATGACTTAACCGCTTATGAAAATATTTCTATGGCTTTGTGGTCTGAAGGAATCTCAAACAAAGAAGAGCGAAAACGCGTCGAATCCATTATGGAAGAACTCGATATACTGCCTCTCAAAAAGAAGTATCCAACTACCTTATCGGGTGGAGAAAAACAAAGAGTTGCTATTGCCCGCGCAATAATAAGAAATCCAGATCTGATTTTAGCGGATGAACCGACGGGGGCACTTGACGAGGTAACCGGACAACAGATTGTATCCGTTTTTCAAAGACTGCACGATAATGGTCATACGATATTTATTGTAACTCATGACGAAGCTGTAGCGAATCAGTGTTCGAGAACTGTTCATCTGAGAGATGGGATAATAGCTGGATAATGGAGATATTACAAATATCTTATAATTAATATTCAGTAAGTTGATATATGAATAAAATCGCGCAAGGCGAACTACATATACCCAAGTCCGATAAAATAATTGTTAATCATTTGTTTGTCGCTTTCCTCTGTGCTGAAAACATATCCGCTGACAACCGTCTTACCAACGCGTACTGCAACCCAATATAAAGGCGACATCCCGTCATAAGTCCCGCATCCAACGAGTATCGTGTATCCGTCCTTTTCAGCAATATCGCAGGTGCCCTCCAGGGGTCTGCCGCTTTCATCTTCAAGGATTGCAGCATGGATCGTCTCAAAACTATCTATTGCCTTTTCTTCCAGAAAGAATGACTCGTAGCGATAGTAGTACATATAATCCGGATCATAGGCCGCTGTTGACGTTTCTGTGATTCCATCTGTCGGAGAAAGATCTTTAATGACAAGCCCCATGGCATTGAAAAGATTGATTGCATCCTGGTTTTCAATCGGATAAACCCGCAAAGCAGGCGGTGTGATTATAATGGTACTGTTTGTTTCGGATGAAACCGATGTATTCACCGATGTGCTTTCTTCCGATAACGGCAAAGTCGTTGGATCCATAGTCTGCGTAATCGCTGCATCGTCCGTGTCTGATACTCCAGACATGGAAATTCCCGGTTTATTCGAGCACGCTATACATATACCCGCCAATGCGATCATTCCCAGACAAACGCCAAGTCTGCTAAAGTGTTTCATTTCCATCATGTCCTCCTTTTTCCACTGAGATTCAATTCATCTGTTCATTTACATATACTTGCACACGGTTCTGAATCAGCTCAGAAACCTCCTCCACCGTTTTTTGACCGGCAAAAAATGCCGCACTCTCTTCCAATACGATGCCGATAACCTCATAATCTGCGCCCTTGGGCGTGTCTACCTTCTCAAGAACGTCATAATACGAGTTCCAAAAGGTGTCATCCAAACCACTCACATCAACGCCGCTTTCCTCAATAAGAGAAATCGTACTTTCAACTTGTTTTGCTGCGGCTTCTTTGCTGACCGGGATAAAACCGGCTCCGAGTGCGTTTTGAACGTCGTCTTGCAGAAATAACCGGACAAAGTCCCAAGCCAAATTCGGATTTTCACAACTTGTAGTGATCGCACAAATGTATTTTGAATAGAACGAAAGTCCGTCAGAGGAACTGTTGGGGTATCCCATATAAGTTGGCACGAATTTCAGAAGATTATAGTTCAAATAGAAAGATTCCGGCGAGTCGATCCATATCAGATCCAAAGCTAATTTTTTGTTGATCACGTCCAGCGGAGCTATCTCGTAAGTCTCTACATCAGATCCATATATGTCGACCCATTTTAGTAAATCAATAAAATTACCCGAGTCAAAGGAAACACGTCCGGAATTCAAGTCAACAAAGGTGCTCATTGACGTCTCAAGAGTCCATTGCAGAAGATCCATCTTCGGGATGTCTGTAAGAATCTTTGTACCCGACCCTAATTTATCTGACAACGCATAAAAATCAGAGAATTTCCAGGAGGAGCTGTCGCCAACAACGGAAGGGTTTCCGTAAAAGCACCGGGTAAAAAAACCACATGGAAACATATAGAGTTTACCGTTCGTATCACATCCGAACAGTGCATTTTGGAAATATTGACTAAGATTTATATCAGGATCATTTTTAATGTATGGGTACAAATCGATTAGATAGGTGTCCGTTGCCAATGCAGCTAATCCCATCACATCATTTTCCGTGTCTATGCAAATATCCGGTGCATCGCCGCTGAAAAATTCCAAACACATTTTTTGATTGAGCTTAACAATATCCTTCATATAATCTCCGGAGTCAAAAGCATATTCTTTCGCATAGTCCCTAAGTACGATTCGGCTATCACTGTGGCTTTGATTAAAGATCTTGACTGCATTCAATAGTGTTTCATCAGATGATATTTCATATCCGGCAACGATGATTTCGGTTTTGCCTGCATTCGGGTCTGTCAAACAAGGAGTCAATACGGCAGCTTCACAAATATCTGTACCATATTTTGTACCCATTGCAACAACGGCTCCGCTGCTGTTAACGGATAATACATAGGGCATGAAAGAAAGTTCGATTGTATTCCATGCCATCACGAGTTCCATCGTTTGGGTCTTCAACGAAAACGCCTGCATGGAAACCGAATCAGACCCGTATATGTAATCACCTTTCATAAAAATTTCGTTACAGTCATTATAAAATTCCGGCAAAACAATTTCCTCTCCAAAGCTGGAACTGCTGGCGGAGATTGGCGTAGCGAATGTTGTGCATTTGTTGTTCTTGTCATACGATTTGGAAATAAAATAAATGCCGTTGGAAGAGGGCAGCAATACTTCCGGATATTTGTCATCCAGAGGATACATGCCGAGAAAATCTCCGGAAACAGATATAACGGAAATAGATTGTTCGCTATCAGCATTTTCTCCCACGATATAGTAGTTGCCGTCATTGTCTGCACAAAAATCGGTCAAATTAACCATCGGCTGATTCAATGGTATCTTTGCGATGCTTGCCTTTTTTTCACCATTAACATCAAAAACGGTTATCGTACCAAGAACAGATCCATTTCCCGAATCAATTTGTGCACTCAGAACAGCAACTTCCATTGCTGTTCTGGCTAGCAGCGGCTGAAACGACGACGGCGAGGAGACGCTCAAATCAATGGTCGAAACAGGCTCGCCAGAGTAGTTGTATAAACTCATTTCATAGTCCGGATACAAAGGATTCCCTGACTCATCAGAAAGGATACTTTCAAATTGATCATTTTTAAATCGCTCAAGTGCCGCTAAGTATTCCTCGGAAAAAGATACACTTAGGACAGAGCAGTATTCTTCACCTAATAAATATCGGCACCCATTTTTTTCATCAATTTCAAATTCGTATGTTGAAAAGAATGGTGAAGATACAAGTGACTGCGTATCTTGTGTCGGTTGTGTAGCTTCTTTTGGCCTGGAACTGCACCCACTCAGGAGCGAAAGTCCCAACGCTAAAGCAAGGAGAAACAAAATTCGATTTCTAGGGAGGATTCTATTTGGATTTCTTAATTTATATTTGTGATGCACGTGCAATAACCCTCCTCAAAACCCCTTAGAAATATAGTGCCATTGAGATATATTTTCACGTGAATACTTCTACCATATGAAATGCAAATCCCAATAAAAGAGTCGCAGGCAAAGTCACTGTACTAAAAATTATTAACGTCATTTCATACACGTAAACTTCAGCCTGTTCAGATTCAGTTATCCTCTGATTTTCTAAAACCATTTTTTTTAGACACTACTTCTAATCGCGCTGGATCCACCGCTTGTTCACAATATATTATTTCATATTTATCTATCTAAGAGAACGCTAACATAGAATAACAACAAAAACAATACTATATACACATGAGGTAACTTTTGTGTATCAAGTGGTAGAAATCAATTTTTGTATTTAGATTTTAACTATACGGGTCAGTGTTAAAATTTCGGACAGTTTGATATGATTTGCTATCGTATAAGCGAATGTGAGTTGCATAGTAGGACAGTCCCAATAAACAAATACTTGAATTTCTCCAGTAAAAGCATTATTATTGCTTTAGGTGGTGAAAATATGATAAAAACTACACCGATGTTAATGAATGAACTAAAAGAATATGTGAATCCGACAGCTAAGATCCAACGGCTTGTTGCAAAAGGAGAATTAGTTCCCCTTGTCAGAGGACTATATGAGACGGATGCACACATAGCAGGATACAATCTTGCACCGATTATTTACGGACCTTCCTATCTGTCCTTCGAGTTTGCATTGGCATACTACTCGCTTATCCCCGAAGCGGTATATAACTTTACTTCAGCGACTTTCGAAAAGAAAAAGGCGAAGCAATATGCGACACCCTTTGGTACTTTTACTTATCGTGATGTACCGAGTGAAGCATATCCGGTTGGCATTGTTCGGCACGTTGAGAATGGATACGGATTTCAAATTGCATCTCCCGAAAAGGCCATCTGTGATGAACTCTACATCGTCTCGCCGCTAAAGAACAGAGGGGAACTGGAGCATCTGCTGTTTGAAGATTTGAGAATTGATAAAGAAGAGTTCTTACGCCTGAACATGGCTGATCTTCTTGAAACGGCGAAATATTATCACACGCAAAACCACAAGCTGCTGCAGGCATATGTCAGAAGGAGTATGAAAAATGGATCCAATCATTGAGCAAATGCTTACGGCTTATGAAACGCAGACCCTATATGATAAAAAGAACGGTATCAAAGAGGTAGTCCAGGAAATCGTCCTGTGTGGACTAAGCAGATCGGGCTTTTTCAAAACAGCTGTATTTTATGGTGGAACGGCACTCCGTCTTTTTTATGGGCTTGACAGGTTCTCAGAAGACTTGGATTTCTCATTAAAAGTATCCACCCCATCCTTTGATTTTTCTGAATATTTGCCGATACTCGAAAAAGAGATTCGATCCTATGGTCTGAATTTTCGAGTGGAAGCAAAAGACAAATCCACTAATTCCGATATCAAGTCCGCATTTCTGAAGGGTAACACCAAAGAGCATATGCTGATACTTTTTGCGGATGAGCAGCTCGCTTCTTCGATTGGCTCGGGTGAGCTTATTAAAGTTAAGTTCGAGGTGGATACAAATCCGCCGGATTATGCAGCCTTTGAAATCAAATACAGATTGCTTCCCATCCCATACGAAATCACGCTGTATGACATGCCGTCACTTTTTGCCGGTAAAATTCATGCCGTCATTTGCAGGGCATGGAAAAACCGTGTAAAGGGCAGAGATCTTTATGATTATGTGTTTTATCTTTCCAGAGGGACAGCAGTGAATCTTAAACATCTTACTGCCCGGCTTGCACAGTCCGGCTATATTCCGCAAGGAAAGCAAATCACGATAGAAGATGTTAAAGAAATTCTTCGCATGCGTTTTGCAAATATTGATTTTACGCAGGCAAAGCAGGAGGTCTTGCCGTTTATCAAGAATCCCGGTGCACTGAACGTTTGGAATGCAGACTTTTTCTGCGAAATAACAGGGAGTCTGAAAGCAGATATCTAAAAATCAATCTGTCATCCCAGGGTGGAGTCTATGGCATTGATGCCGGCGAGATGAATCTTTATAAAAAATTTGAAGGAGTATCCGGAGACCGACACCCAACTATTTCTGGACTTTTATATTACTAGCAAAGCAACTGATCTCCAATACAGTCAACGTTTATTTGTGTGTGTTAAGCTATGGCTTATATACTCTTGCATTCTATTAAGACAAAAGGCATAATAATGTCAAATCGCGATTATTATAATTACGATTTGATAAATACTGGGAGGTGCTGCTTGTGTTTATTGGAAGAAAGAATGAATTAGAT
>Ga0302286_10003473_pt1 | contig 10653 bp, 8 predicted proteins | sample III_Fen_E2_3_FD_198765 | JGI IMG/M metagenome (GOLD analysis project Ga0302286, IMG submission 198765) | Peat permafrost microbial communities from Stordalen Mire near Abisko, Sweden - III_Fen_E2_3 | ecosystem: Environmental > Terrestrial > Soil > Wetlands > Permafrost | place: Sweden: Abisko...
ATAGAAAGAATATAATGTCCTATTTATTAAAGAATAGAACGCGGATTTTCACGAATTCAGCGGATTGAATCTGATTAATATCATATAACTGATATTAAGTACAGATTTTATTTATACAAGTATGAATGATAAAGACATAGAACTTATAATCATTTCAATTTATTGAAATATAAATCCGTATTTAATCCGCTATATCTGCGTTTATCCGCGTTCTATTCTTTTGAATTTAAAATGTGACATTTAATTGTTCCAATTACTTATAAACAACGGGGTCCTGACCTGAAGACTAATACGAGACTCTACAATTAGCTTCTAAAGTTTTTGATGTTAAAAAGACAATCCGGTTGGGAAATAAAATAATTCCTGTTATTTTTGCAGCATAAAATATCGCCCTAAAGTTGTACACTTTCGTTCTGAATGAAAGTACACTTTGAAATGGTCTTTCAAAAGTTTACCAAAGCATCTCCATCCAAAAAAAGCATCCCGGTCAGCTTTAAATCCGTTTCAGACATTCCGGTCTGCCACCGGTCTACATCCCATCACATTCCATATATATCACAGTGATGTCACAGTGATATCACAGTGATGACACAGTGATATCACAGTCCTATATAGGACTGTGATATATCTGAGATATGTCTGCAATATTTCTATAATTGCAGACTATTTTTCTTGGAATGTGATGGGAGTGTCATGGGAAGGAGTAAGGAGCAAGAAGTAAGAGGTCGGTAGTTTGTAGTTTGTAGTAGGTAGAAAGAAGAAATTAGATAACAGTTGTGAGCCGGAAATTGAAAGTTTTAATTTTTTTCCGTTATTTCAGGCATAAAGATATTCGTTATCGGTTGAATAGCCAAATTATTTAAATGGCTTGTTTTGTTAAAGTTATAGATTTGAATATTGAAGAATTAGTTGAATAGTTAATTGGTTGTTTAAATAGTGAAATAATCAGCTACAGATCAATTGTAATCCCGATAACTATCTGCAGTAAATGAATAAATTGTAAATGAAATTTGTATCTTTGCTTTTCAAAGATTAAAACAGAAACAATATGTCCAGATATATCGAAAAGAAAAAAGAAGATATTGGCTTATCTCCATATGCATTAGTGTTCAGGGGACAAAAGAAAACCCAAAATATTTTATTACGGGCAATGGATTTCAATCTGGAAGATGTCTCCGAGACTGAAATAAAAACTACCAATGAATTGCTTGCCTTGAATAAATCGGACAAATTATCGTGGCTGAACATTGATGGGCTCGATAATATCGATCTGATGGAGAATCTGGCTCACATTTACAATATTGACAACAATATCCTTTCGGATGTCATGAATCCGTCGGCGCGGCCTAAAATGCAGGAATTCGATAACGGGATTTTTGTGACTATCAAAATGGTGCAGTACAATGAGAAAGACGATCTGCTGACAGTTGAAAATCTTTCCATCATTATTGCAGATAATATTCTTATTTCATTTCAGGAACAGCCCGGAATTGTTTTTGAGCCCATCAGGGAACGAATACGTAGGCATAAAAACAAAATACGTACATCAGGCTCCGATTATCTGGCATTTGCCTTGTTGGACGTAGTAGTGGACAATTACATTTATATTATTGGATTGTTGGGTGAAAAAATTGAAAGCCTGGAAGAAGACATGACCAATGATCCAAAAAAGGAATTATTGGATGACATCAATGCTTTTAAACGCGAATTGAATTTTTTGAGGAAAAACATTAAGCCGGCAAAGGAAATGATTTTGAACCTGACCAAACTTGACTCGGAATTTATTCATGATGAAAATACGGTTCATTTCAGAGAATTACAGGATAATATAAACGAAGCATCCGAACTGACAGATAGCTATCGTGAAATACTCTACGATCAACTGAGCATTTATCATTCGTCAATGAGTACCAAACTTAATGAGATCATGAGGGTGCTGACAATTATTTCGGTAATATTTATACCCATCACCTTTATTGTCGGGGTTTACGGGACCAATTTTATCAATGTCCCTGAATTGCACTGGCAACATGGTTATTATATCATGTGGGCTGTTATGTTATTCACCACCCTTGGGATGCTTTGGTTTTTTAAACGCAAGAAATGGTTCTAAACAGGAATGAGGAGTGAGGAATGAGGAATGAGAAGAAAGTCGGGAGTATGTAGTCGGGAGTAAGAAGTCGGGAGTAAGAAATAAAAGTGGAATGGAGAAGTGAAGCTATCATTATTGTTACGAAGCCCTGAGTTTAATACATAAATCAACATGATCTGAAAACTTAGTGAGGGTTTCATTTCTGAGGAAAGAATAAAGAAGCAAAATTACAAGGTCTAAACTAGAAGCAGGCAGTAAAAGTGTAACCAAATTTCAGGATGGTAAACAGGTGTCTATCTGTTTCTATGTATTACATTCTATCAACTACCGACCCCACTACCTACTACCTACTACCTACTTCTACTACCGACTACCGACTACCAACTACCTACTACCAACTACCTACATGTTTTCCGAAAGTGGGTCTATTGGCAGATTTGAAACAATTTTATTTCGTGCACCGGTATGAAAACGGCTTACTTTTTTGTTGATGATAAGTGTAGAAGGAATGCTCTTCATTTCTTTTCTGTCGGAAGTAGAAAGGATATGCCATGCCTTGTAACTGATAAGCATAAAGCTGAATTTGGAAAGCAGGGTGGAACTTAAATGTGTCACTTTATTTACCTTCACTTCATTCGGGAATTGCTGCCTCAACTCATGAATACCCTTGCGAATTACCTCGCTGGTTGTTGCCAGTTTATTTATGTCAATGATAGTGATGGTTATCCCACTGTTGTTTTTTAGTAACCTGCGTGCATAGCGTAATAAGAACTCGTCCGATTCGTTTTGAAGCAATACCAGGGTGGAAGTAACACCTTCAAAGCCCCTGTTGATAAAAATGCCCACACTGCAATTGCTGTTCTCGATAAAATAACGTGTTTTATCTTTTATCAATGTTCCCGGGTAGAAAAAGGTCTGTTGTTTTGTAACATTATTTATAAACCTATTCAGCCATTTTATGTTCTGGAACAACGGACTTTCTTTGATAAAAGGGATACCTGATAATGATATTCCTGCACCAACCAACAGGAAGTCAAAGTTGTTATAATTAGCCGATTTTACAATTCCGAGTTCGATATTATCTGTCACTTTGTACTCGGTTTCCAACGGAATAGTTTGAACAGAAGCTTCCTCCTTTATTCCTCTGAAACTATCCACCGAAAATTGTTCTCCATAAAAAGGATTCGTGTCGGTACCGGGTGTAATATGCAAAACGGTTACTGCTAAACTATTTTTTGTACCGTCCAACACTGTTTTGGCAATATTAAGTAATGCTTTTCCGTTTTCAGGATTTCCCAATGCAATCAGAGCTTTAAATATACCTTGTGATTGTTGGATACTGTATTCCTTTTCGATATCTTTTGCCGGGAAGAGCCTGTTGATGATCGATAATGCGGGTGTTGTCATAAAAGTCGTTACCAGAGCCATAATCACCAGCATAACAAAGATGGAGGGTGGAAGGATTCCCATTTCATACCCTATATTTAATACGATAAGTTCCATCAATCCACGTGTATTCATTAAAATACCGATGGACAGACTATCTTTCCAGGTTTCACCCAATATACGGGCAGAAAAAGCACCTCCCATAAATTTTCCACTTACGGCTACCAGTATAAAAATCCCGCATATAATCCATAAATGGGGTGAGTTGAGTAATCCTATTTCAGTACGTAAACCTGTAAATACAAAGAATAAAGGCAAAAGTAAAGTTACAGAAACATCTTCTATTTTATCAATGACCAATTTGCGGAAATGAGTTAACTGAGGCATCACTACTCCTGCTAAAAATGCTCCGAACAAGGCATGAATACCAATAACCTGTGTTACAAATGCTGAAATAATCAGGATTAACAACAGAAATGCGACTATACTTTTATTCAACACTTCACTGTTACTGTAGATATTACCTATCCGTTTTAAAAATGGACGTACAAGAAACAGCATCACGATAACATAAAGAACCGCAAATCCAATGGTATACAATGAACTGACAAAACTCCCGGTTTTGGATATTGCTATTACAGCAGCTAAAATACACCATGCAGTGACATCATCATTTGCAGCACTGGCAATGGCTATTGTTCCCAAATGAGTTTTTGACAGTCCTTTTTCCTGTACGATACGGGCCAGTACGGGGAATGCGGTGATACTCATTGAAATTCCTATAAATAAGGCGAATGGAAGGAAATCAGTCAGTTTGGAAGCAAACTCTTCATAGACGTAATAGGCCATAAGCATACCGAAAAAATAAGGTATTATAATGCTGGCATGGCTAATGACATATGTTTCACTTATTTTCTCTTTTAATTTATTTATATTCAACTCCATTCCTACAGTAAACATAAATAATATAAGTCCTATCTGACTTAAAATATACAGGTTCCCGAGTGACTTGGCGGCAAATAAAAAATGAAAAGCTTCAGGGTAAAAATAGCCTAATAGAGAAGGACCTAATACAATACCGGCAAGGATTTCACCGATAACCGTCGGTTGTCCGATTTTAGCAAATAAATAACCAAAGATACGGGATACTATAAGGATGGAAATGATTTGAAGCAGCAACATGGCAGCCGGTTCGGCTATGTTATTCAGGATAGAGTGCCTGAACATAGTTAAATTATTCTCAGAAGCCCCTAGCTTTAATGCATTTGAAAGTCTGTTTTGCGCAAAGAGGCGCCCATCAAAAACTTTACTATTTTGAAAAAGGATATAGGTAAAGACACAGAACAAAGTCAACATCAGCCCATAAAAAATCCAGGTTCTGTAAGGTGTGTTTTTCATGAAGTTCTTTTAAGTAGGTGAGCGGGTGAAAACAAGTTATTTTACAGACAAATCATGTTGAAGAATAATATTTAAAAACGCTTATTCTTCAATTTCTGTCCTACAAACTATTTTACAATGCAAAGATAGTTATTTTTTCATCTTTAAAAAGCTTATCATTTAAGAATAATTGTCAATTAGCTTCTGCATCCCTTCAATTTCGCACAGTTGCATTTTCTTCAATTTTGCATATATGCTTTTTATTGAGTTACTTTGTAATCTAATTATAATTTCCAATAAATAAAAGGTATCCTATATTCCCTGATTTATTATGAATATTAGTATAAGTTTTTGGATAGCATTTATCCTGTTTGTTCTTGTCATGTTAACACTCGATCTCTTTGTTTTTCACAAAAAGAACACAGTAGTGAAAGTGAAACAAGCCTTGTTGTGGAGTTTATTCTGGATTGGAATTGCTGTTGCTTTCAATTTCGGTATATTTTTTACGGTAGGCAAGGTGAAAGCTCTCGAATTTCTGACAGGTTACCTGATAGAAGAATCACTGAGTGTCGACAACCTGTTTGTATTTATTCTCATATTCGGATTCTTTAAAATTGATCCGAAATATCAGCATAGGGTGTTGTTTTGGGGAATACTTGGCGCCATTGTTATGAGGGGTGTTTTTATTTTTGCAGGAGTGGCCCTTATCCAGCAATTCAACTGGGTTATGTATATCTTCGGAGCATTTTTAGTGTATACCGGTATCCATTTACTTTTTGAAAACGACGATAAAGAATATAATCCGAACAATAACTTTCTTATCCGCGGATTCAAAAAGGTCTTTCCTGTTACACAGGATATGTCGAAGCCTCATTTTTTTATCCGGAAAGACAGAATACTGTATGCGACCCCATTTTTTATTACCCTGTTGGTGATCGAAGCTTCCGATCTGATCTTTGCCGTCGATTCTATTCCTGCCGTTCTTTCGGTTTCAAAAGATCCGTTTATCGTATACACTTCGAATATCTTTGCCATCCTTGGACTTCGCTCCCTTTACTTTGCACTGAACGGAATCATGGCTTATTTTCATTTTCTGAAGTATGCACTTTCGGGAATTCTGACTTTTATAGGGATAAAGATGTGCATCAACGAATTCACTGCTGAAAGTGACTACAGTTTTCATATTTCAAACCTTGCTTCGTTGGGTGTCATTGTAAGTTTACTGACCATTTCAATTCTCCTTTCAATTGTGGTTAAAAAAAGAGCTGAGTTGAAAGAAGCGAAACGACACAGAAGACAATTAAAATAATGGTACAACTGGTTTTCGTGTGAAGAAAAAAATCTAACCACAAAAAGAAAAAAATAATTTACCACAAAAGTCACAAAAGTTTCTTTAAGAGATTATGTTGATGACTAGAATCAAAAAGAACACAAAAGAATAAATTAGAATAATATACACATTTCGTTAATAACTTTTTCTTTTGTTTTGTGGTTGTTTATTCAGTTGATTTTGTTGTGTCTTTTTATTTTTATTTTTGTGTCCTCTTTGTGACTTTTGTGGTGTGATGTTTCTTATTTTGATATTTCCACAACACAACCTGTATAAACATAAAATTAAGTTGAAAACTATAATTTGAAATGACCGATTTAAACAGTTTAATCAGGATTATTGATTAAACTAAAGTAGTCAAAAGGACTTCAAACCTATGAGAAACAGGCTTATGCTAATATTTACAAATAAAATTGAACGCCGAAACATATTTATTATAAAAGTGTTATATTTGTAGAATCAACTGTAAAATGGTAAAATATGGCCACATTAAAAAAAACACATATAGCTAAATCCGATTTTCATTTAGTTGAAAAGAGACAGGAATCCAGAGCTAAAGTAATGCAGAATGCTATATCTTCAAAAGAAGCCGCTACTGAATTTTTAAAAAATGCAGGGATATTAAATAAGAATGGCAATCTTTCAAAGCATTTTAAATGAATAAACAAACACTTTATTCTAAACGTTCAAATAATCCATAATACAATAATTTATTCCATCTTCACATCTTCACATCTCCAAATCTTCAAATCTTCAAATCTTCAAATCTTCAAATCAACTTAATCTCTTTCATTATTTCAACGACAATTTACGTAACACGGGGTTGACCTTTGCAGTAACACCTACCACAATAAGGGTCATGATACCGCCAAATGCCACTGATGGAACAAGTCCCATGATTTTAGCCGCCATTCCCGATTCAAAAGCACCCAGTTCATTTGACGAACCGATAAAGATACTGTTGACCGAAGCTACCCTTCCACGCATATGTTCGGGGGTGTAAAGTTGTAGAATGGTTCCGCGGATCACCACGCTGACATTGTCGAACAGTCCGCTCAATAATAACAGCAGCCCGGATAGCCAGAAGAAATGCGAAAAAGCAAATCCGATCATGCACATTCCAAATCCCGCAACACACAGCATCAAAATGGCCCCACTGTGTTTAACCGGGGGATGAAACATCAGATAAAACGACATCATGATAGCACCCAATGCAGGACATGCTCTCAGGAATCCGAGTCCTTCGGGTCCGACATGCAATACATCCGAAGCAAAGACCGGTAGCATGGCCACTGCTCCTCCAAAAAACACAGCCAGCATATCCAGTGAGAAGGCTCCCATTAATTCGGGTGATTTGACCACGAAACGGATTCCTTCGCGGATACGGCTGAACATGTCTTCTTCTTCGCCATCGGTTTTAGGTATGACGATATGTTCGATCTTCACGCTGCTAAAAATAAAGAGAGAGATGAGGTATAGAAGAAAAATAGTACTATACGCAATTGTAATTGACGAAAATCCGTAGATAAGCCCTCCGATTGCCGGACCGACAACCGCTCCGATCTGCCAGTTGGCACTGCTCCACGTAGCGGCGTTGGCATAATCGCGTTTATCGACCAGTTGCCCAATCAGAGCAGTATTAGCCGGCATAAGGATACCACGCGACAGACCGGTAAGGAATATGGTGACAAAGATAGGCCAGACGCCCAGCAGTTCATAGGAATGGAAGGATTCTACACTGTAAAGCATCAGGATAGCCGATCCAAGTAATAACAGAAAGGTGGTATTACGGACTATCTTTTTACGATCCCATAAATCGATATAATGACCGGCAAACAGCGCGATAGATATTTGTGGCAGTACTTCCACCAATCCGATCAATCCTAACCAAAGCACATTTTTTGTCAGGAAATACATGTGCCAGCTCACAATCACCGATTGCATTAAGGTGGCCATTGTCATGAAAAAGCGATACCCTAAAAAATACCTGAAATTACGATTCCTAACCGCTGTAAATGCATCACCACCTAAAATTTTACGCAACATATTTCTTTTTTTAATTCCGCGCAAAGGTAATAATAAATCGATTATTTTTTATGCTTTTGATGCCTGACAACAGTTTTTGTGGTTAGATCAGTTATTTTAATTTGGTTCAAAGGATTAGATGAGTTGTTCAATTCGGAATACGACTTGAATTAATACTCAGACTTTTATGATGTCTAAGTTATGATAGTTGAAGAAGGTACTACCCGAATAATATAAACTGCATTGCCAATTACAGTGTAAATGATGGTCATTTTTTTATATCTTAAACGCTTTACATTGAAACCGTATTGCAGGAAATAAGAGGATTTTTGAACAGGGAGAAAATTTGCTATTGTTTTAAGTTTTTTGATTTCATTTAATAAGCCCTGCACGTATTTAAAAGCTGTAAGAGGAGCTTGAAATTCAAATATGATAGTATCTGTCAGATTTTGAATATCAGAATTTGCTTGTTCGGAAAATACAATTTCTAACCTTGCCATTTCAATACTTAAGCTTATGACTTGTGCCGTAATGATTATTTAGTTTTTCCTCCACTTTCGAAAATACTTCTTCAATAGTATACGTTTTTTCTCCGGTTATTGAATCGTGTACAGGATATTCTATTTTCGCCACTTTGGGGTGTCGCTCTACTTCTTTAAGCAAACGTCGTCCTGTAGGTGAATCTATGTTTATTTTTACGTTTATAGTTTGCATAATGTTTTATTTTATTGATGCAAAGATATAAATTATTTTTCTTTTTAGTCCATGTATATGAGACGGTAGTAATTATAGTTCAAGAATGAATGAAGCAAAGCCTGTACCAGGAATGCAATATGTATTTAACTTCAATTGACCCCGGTTATAAACTGCAACACTACACTTATTAAATATATCAATAAGTATTTATAAAAAATAGTAGGTTTTAATAAAAATGATTCGTAATTTTGTAAAATCATTGTTTACGTTAACCAATTTCCAACTAATTATACGAAAAATCATGGTTTATAATACCTTCCAATGTACAACCACCTCCTCGTTTATAAATAAAATATATGTCCAACTAATTGATCATATCCAACTTTGGTGTGGGGATATAATTATTGTTTTTAAGTTTTAAAAAATACCATATAGTGGTATTATTGATTTTGTCCCGATGGCCATCGGGAGGAAATGGGATGGTTGATATTGAACCTTGCTAAAAAACCATCAATAAAAAACTGTACAAGTTTTCAGTACGAGTCTCCGCTTCACTAAGAACTATCCAGTTGGCGCAAATGATTAAACCTGGAAGAAAAAGAGTTCAACATATGTTTAGATGATTTACTAAACGAATACGGTTAGTTTTACTATGCTAATCAATAAATTTATTTCCAATGAAGAAGATTGTTTTATTTCTATTCGTGTGTTTAATATTTCAGCAGCAAGCAAATTGCCAATACTCGAAAGGCAAATTTTATATAGGTGCAAATTACAATTATTTTGATAACGGGAAGATGGTTCATGATGAAGGGACACAAGAGATAACGTCCACATTTTCTTCGAATGTGGGTTATTTTGTGTTGGATAATTTCGAATTGGGAATTGGATTGAATTATCATTATTGGTTTAATTCATCAACCTATTTGGGTGGGACTGCAACTACAAACGGTGTCGATGTTATGAAAGTGTATATTTCGGGCTCGGATATGATAACAGGTGTTTCTCCCTCGGTCTTTGTAAAATATATCTATCCGGTGAGCCATAGACTGGGAGTATCTATCATGGCAAAATCGTTTATGGGTAAATTAACCGGACTTGCCTATGAAACAGAAAGAGATGTCATTCAGGGTACCAGCCAAATCTATTACACAGAACAAACGAAGGGAAATTATAACGGAGTGATGCTTTCCCCGGAAGTAAGATATTTGATAAAAAAACAATTGGGGTTGCAACTAAACTTTAATGGCCTGAACATTGTATCCATGTCTGGGCTTTCAACCGTGAACACAAGTAGCTCAAGCATGTACCAAGTCACCTATAAAAGTCCTACAGAGACGAATAATGCTACGGGAATCAGTTTTGCACCTAAGAACTGGAGCCTTGGGGTATTTCTATTATTATGAATTAGAGGAAGAAGAAGTTGGTAGTCGGAAACATATTAGCCCGGAAATACTAGTCTAAAAAAATCTAATCAACCCCCCATTTCATCCAAGATTGATTATTTGAAGTAAATGGATAGTTATGAACGAAGCAGAGACTTGGACTTTTCAGGGTATCAATATCAAATGCTTTTACTGTTAATTCAATTGGTTGATTATGCTGTTGCCAAAATTGATGCTTACTGCTATTACCATTCTTCTTTCCTGCACGTTCAAACATCCATAACATCCAGGCTTTCCGGCTTTCTTGCAGATTTTCTTCTATTGCTTTAATAATTGTTTTTGATGTGTGTTTTTTCAAATCA
>Ga0302286_10003474_pt1 | contig 10653 bp, 13 predicted proteins | sample III_Fen_E2_3_FD_198765 | JGI IMG/M metagenome (GOLD analysis project Ga0302286, IMG submission 198765) | Peat permafrost microbial communities from Stordalen Mire near Abisko, Sweden - III_Fen_E2_3 | ecosystem: Environmental > Terrestrial > Soil > Wetlands > Permafrost | place: Sweden: Abisko...
AGAATCATCAAGAGCTACAGTATTTCGTTCCCTCATTCAAGTGATAATATAACTTTGAGTTTCAGTGACGGCCTAAGTGATGCGAAGACCTTACGAGGATGGGGCATTCGTGATGTTAAAGTCTACACTTAGCTTTGCCATTTCTCTTGCAATCAGTGCAGCGGCAGAGACGACTAATGCTAGACTTGCATTTAAAATGCAGAATTCACCGCTGACAGAAAATATTGTCAATGTTCAGTAGGTTATTTCCCTTCTTCAGTTACTCCTTACGGTTGCTCGAAATGCTCCGATTCATGTGAGGAGTGCTCAGGGCCTAGTGAAGCAGAATGTACAGATTGTTAACCTAATTCTTTGTTGATCGATGGTAGGTGTATTTGCAATCCTGGATACTACTTTGGAACATATAATAAATGTATCTTATGCGATAAATCGTGTAGATAATGCACTGGTCCTGGTGTAGATGAATGTTTGACTTGCTTTGAGAATGGATAACTCACGATACTCATTGAAAACTGTCCAACTGGAGTGTGCGTCTGTCCACAAGGACAAAGTGTAGTCTACAACCCAGGATTTACTTGCTAGAAATGTCATGACTCTTGTGCAGATTGTAGCAAATCCAACCCTAATGAATGTGTATCTTGCCCGTAAAACGCCATTCTTTAATCAGCGATTAACTCTGCAAGGGAGAGATTCTGTTTTTGCAAGAATTTATTCTTCCCATTGGGGCTTCGTCCTTTGAAGTGTTCAGCTTGCGATGCGAGTTGTTTAACATGCAATCAATAAGGAGTATGCACCTCATGTAAGGATCCCAATGCTATCCTCACAAATGGTCTTTGTCCCTGTAAATCAGGCTTCTTTTAGAGCCCTGATTCTTCTTGCTAAGCTTGCTCAGGCAATTGCAAGGAGTGTTCCAGTCAAACTTTTTGTACTGCTTGCGTAGATAATACCTATATTGTTGACGGATAATGCAGATGCCTGAACGGATTCACTTAGATTATCAAAGATGCTGTCCTATTAGAATGCCGTATCTGCCATCCTCGATGCTTAACTTGCTTAGGACTATCAAACACTGACTGCACAACTTGTGTAAAAAAATCAGTGCTCATCACATCTGGAGTAATCTAACTAGTCAGCACTGGATAGTGCATTTGCCTAGATTAAACGTATCTTGTCAGTGAAAATCCATTTGTTTGCAATGACTGCCATGCTTCATGTCTTAGTTGCAGTGGCCCTTCAGCAAAGGACTGTCTTTCTTGCTTCTAAAACTCTAGTCTCTAAAGCGATGGTTCTTGTCTCTGCGACGTTGGACTGTATTTCGAATCTAATTTCCAGCAATGTCTCCCTTGCACTAGATTCTGTGGGTTATGTGAAGTCAAAGCTCCTTTGATTTGCCTTTTATGCATCCACCCACTAACTAGACTTGTAAACAGCGCATGTGTACCTATTCCAGGTTATTATGTCAATGATAATAATGACTTTGGGAAATGTCATTTGAGCTGCTATGAATGCTACAGTGGAGGTTTTGATGAGTGCACAACATGCAGATCAGGATTTTTACTAGTGAATGGACAATGTATCTGTCCACCAGGATTATCTCCCAACCCACTGCAACCCTTCGATAATTGCTTTGTCTGCGATAGCTCCTGTGCAAAATGTATCGGCACAGCTTCGAATTAATGCTCTTAATGCTATGAAGGCTTTTTCTTTGATGGAAACGGGAGATGCATATGTGATCTTCAAAGTGGATGGGTGAATCTACTTTAACCGTTACCGAGATGCGTGAAATGCCACTAGAACTGTTTAACATGCAGTGACACAAGCTCTACGTCTTGTTTATCGTGCCCTCTGGGATAAATTTTAAAAAACGGAAGCTGTCTGTGTCCAGTAAACCAATTCAAAGATCCAAACACCGCTTTATTAACTTGTCTGAACTGCGATGTCACCTGCAAGAGATGCTCTAGTGCCTCTCCGATTAGTTGTCTTGAGTGTTACCCCAATGCAGCTCTCTCTTCCGGACAGTGCTTCTGTGTGCCTGGGTACTTCTACTCCAAATCTGAATAAAAATGCTTGCAGTGCCGAAATACTTGCATTCAATGCGAAGATAGAGATGATAACTGCACGAAATGTGTTGCCAATGCGAATCTCGTGCAAGGGTCGTGCTTCTGCAAGGATAATTTCACCTTCAACGCAGCAACTGGGAAGTGCGAACCGTGCGCACCGAATTGTCTTCGATGCACAGCCGAAAATAAAAATTTCTGCACAGCCTGTGCACCCAATGCTATCCTCTCTGGCACTGTCTGTGAATGTGCCCCTCATTTCTATTAAGTTACATCAAGCACTCTCTTGCAGTGCTCACCTTGTCACATCTCTTGCTAGGGTTGTACAGGTAGTAATAGCCCCAATTCTTGCACAGATTGCTATCCTAACTTCTCACTTACAAGAATTCCTACAAATCCCCCAACAAACAATGCTAAAATTGGCTCTTGCAATTGCTTGGCGGGTTACTTCCTTGATCTAACCAATCCAACAATCTGCACCCCTTGCGCGTCTTGCTGCAAAACATGCCAAGGTAAAGATGATTTCTGCACTTCTTGTCTTCTCCCTAATTAAATCATTATCAATGGAGTCTGTGATTGTCCAAAAGGATTTTTCCTTGATCTCGCTATTGGATGCATTCCCTGCCATTATTCTTGCAAATCCTGTACAGGTCGTCTATCAAACGAATGCTCAGAATGCTTTAATTCAGGAATTATTTTCAAGGACTATCGATGTACTTGTCCAGATGGATACATAATCAGCAAAGATGGCACAGTTTGCTTAGCTTGCAGTTCCAACTGTAAAAGATGTCTTTCCTCAAACCTAAACATCTGCACAGACTGCTATCCTTCTTCGATTCTTGATAAAACTGGATTTTGTAAATGTCCTGTAGGGTATTATGCAGACAAATTTTCGCCAACGTTTACATGCCTAGCATGTGATTCAAATTGCTTGACTTGCTCTGGACCTTCTAGTTATGAGTGTCTCTCATGCAGATAAGATTTATATCTCGCCAAAGACAACACCTGTGTATGCCTTCCAGGTAACTAAAACAAATTCTTTATTTTCTAACAAAAATTCTTTTTTAATGTATCATTTCAACAGGTTTTTACAATAAATCGAAAACCAACGTTGTTGTTTGCGCTGCTTGTGCTGCTGGCTGTAAGACCTGCGTTGGGCAAGCCGATAAATGCACATCTTGTTTCTGTAATTAGCTTCTAAATGGCTCGTCTTGTGTTTGCGAGGCTGGATTCTAATTAGGATCAGCTAATCTAAGCTCCTGCTGCAAATAATGCGACAGTATTTGCGCAATTTGCAATAACCAAGGAATTTGCTCCAGTTGCAAACCTAACGCTATCCTTCAATCAGATGGAGCTTGTTCTTGCAAAGATGGGTATTTCTTGTAGAGTTACTCTCCTTTCCAATGTCAGTAGTGTCATGCAAAGTGTCTGACATGCTTTGGTGGTTCATCTGACTAGTGTTTAACTTGCAAGTAAGGTCTGATTTTAAACAAATCTGTTTGTGAATGCGACTACGGCTTCTTTGAAGACCCTATTACTCGTTTGTGTCAGCCTTGTGCCGGGAATTGTGCAGCTTGCTATTTCTCATCGAGCTCTTGCACCGATTGTTTCTAGAATGCTTCGCTCATAAACTCTCAGTGTGTCTGCTACTCTGGATTTTTCTTAAATGCTTCCACAAAATAATGTGAAATCTGCGATTCCAACTGTGAAACTTGTCTCAACAGTGCCAAGAATTGTACGAGTTGCTCTGCCAATGCAACTCTCAAGAATGCGAAGTGCATTTGCAATCCAGGATATTACTAAGTACCATCTAATCCGTCGGGTCTAGTTTTCTCTTTGCAATGTCTCCCCTGCAGTTTCATCTGCAAAACCTGCAGTAGTTCGCCTTCATTCTGCTTAAGTTGTGCTGATCCTTTAGCAGTGTTAGATGCAGGCTCAGGGATTTGCAATTGCCCTTCTGGATATTTCTCTAAAGGTCTGACGAGTTTCTGCACGAAATGCGACACCAGTTGCGCTGAATGCAATGGTATTGCCTCGAATAATTGCATTGCCTGCAGGAGTAACGCAACACTTACATAAACAAATGAATGCCAATGCAATGTTGGATTTTTCTATGATTTTAGACTATTTAAGTGTTTACCTTGTGATCCAAACTGTGTCACCTGCTAAGGCGCAGCAACGTAATGCATTTCTTGTGCAGCTAACGCAGAAAAAAGCATTATCAATGTGTGCTAATGCAAAATCGGATTCTTTGCAAACGCTAGAGATGATGGAGTTCTAGAATGTCTACCTTGTTCTAATATCTGCACGATTTGTGCTGGATCCGCTGATAGATGCTTTGGTTGTAAGCCGGGTGCTACTCTTCAGAGAGATCTCTTGACTTGTGTTTGCGATGTTGGGTTCTACTTGAATCCTTCTTCAGGTGACTGTCTACCCTGCAATTCTTCTTGTAAATCTTGCAGTGGATCTTCTGCCAGTGATAAATGCACATCTTGCTATGAAAATAGTATAAAGCTCACAGAACCTATTGGCTCATGTATCTGTGCTCCAAGTTTCTACATCTCAGCCACCTTGCCTCGTCTCGTATGCAGTAAATGCAATTCTAGATGCCTTTCTTGCTCAACCTCCCCAATAAATTGTGAGACTTGCTACCCCAACGCTATCCTCAACCCGATTACGCGAACATGCTCTTGCAGTCCTGGCACATACTTATTCTCGGTGTCTCCCTATTTATGCTCGAAATGTGATGACTCCTGCCTCACTTGCGAGAGTAATGGTTCCAATTGCACAAGTTGCAAGCAAAACTCCTCGCTTATAAATGGAAAATGCGTCTGCTCTGATGGGTACGTTTTGAATGGCACCGTGTGCATTCAATGTAACCCAGAGTGCAAGACTTGCGTGTAAACATGTGAAAAATGCTCGAGCTGCTTCAGCGATTCAGACTTTGATGCTGTCAATTAGACCTGCAAATGCAAGCCAGGCTCCTACAGAGACAATGCAAACCCGTCAACTTGCAAGGTATGCGTTAGAGGCTGCAGAGAATGTGGAGGAGATCCTTAGTCTCCGACATGCTCCAAATGTGCTCCGAATGCAGTATATGATGCACTTTCTAGGACTTGTAACTGCAACAATGGATTCTACACTAATCCTTTGAACGTAGGTGATTTCTGTTTACCTTGCCATTCAAGCTGCGTGACTTGTCAGGGACCTACCAAATCTGAGTGCCGATCTTGCAAAGCAAACACAAATCCTATTATTCTCGGAGAATGCATTTGCATTGATGGATATGCTCTTGATCCTTCAACAAATGCATGCGCTCCTTGCAATAAGTTGTGCTTGACATGCTCTGGAATCCAAGCAAACAACTGCTTGACTTGCTATCCCTAAGCAAACTTGACCTCTTCAAATCAGTGCATTTGCAAGAGTGGATATTTCTTGAATTCTTCGACATTCCAGTGCAATAAATGCCACGGTAGTTGTCAAAATTGCTTAGGACCTCTAGATACAGATTGCACCACTTGCTTCACAAACGCTGCTACGCCTGTTGGAGGTAGAGGTAAATGCATTTGCGAATAAGGCTTCTCTCTATCTGCAAATGGCTCTTTTAGTTGCCTGCCATGTGATTCATCTTGTGTCACTTGTGCCAACGGAAACTAATCCCAATGCCTTACCTGCAGAATCAATGCTGCTATCGATCCAGCCAAGTAACTTTGCATATGCCAGACAGGATTTTTCTTAGATAGAATTTCTTTAAACTGCCTGCCCTGCAGTCAAATCTGCTTGACTTGCTCAGGCACATCTAATACATGCACATCTTGCCGTAGCCCAAGTTAACTCTAAGCTAATTCGTGCGCCTGCCTGAATGGATTCTTCTATGAAAGTAGCTCATTTACATGCAAGAAATGCTCATCGACTTGCATGACCTGCGAACTCACTGCGACGAATTGCAAGAGCTGCAACGACTTCTAAACAAGAGTTTCTGTCCCAAATATCCAAGAATTTACGTGTAGATGTAACTCCGGATATTTCTTAGCACTTGTTTCTCCAATCTAAACTTGCTAGGCATGCCACTGGGGATGCAAAGAATGTGTCAATGCAGCGTCAAGTTCATGCGTGCCATGCGTTGACAATGCTGCTTATCTAATTACAAATGCCATTGCAAATCGAGAATGCCTTTGCAATCCTGGATTCTATTCTGCTCAAAAAAGCCCTTAACTTGTCTGCAATTAATGCATACCTTTCTGCACAAGCTGCACTGATAACTTAACCTGCAATTTGTGTCTGGAAGGATTCGTCGTCCACACCGATGGGACTTGCAAAGTCAAAGACGGATGGTATCTCGAAAGACCCTCTTTTATAGTAAAAAAATGTCCCGTTTAATGCAGAACCTGTGATGGACCGTTAACAACAAATTGCATAACCTGCAATGATTTCGCTTCTCTAAGCATAAATCGTGAGTGCCTGTGCATTAATGGGTTTTTCCGTTCTAGCTTTGATGCGCTTTAAGCCTGCCAGCTATGTGACTCCTCCTGTAACACCTGCAATGGGCCTGCTAGCAACAACTGCCTTAGCTGCAAGAATCTCACATCCCTTTCCAATGGACAGTGCTTATGCAGTGTAGGGTACTACTGGAATTCTGCAAATAATTAATGTCTCCAATGTTCCTCCAGTTGTCTGACTTGTGCTAACTCCTTTAGCTTCTGCTTGTCATGCCCTGTCAATGCGATACTCGATAGACTTACGAATTCCTGCTCTTGCAATGCTGGATATTTCTGGAATGCTCAAAGCAAATCCTGCGTGAAATGTGATAGCTCATGCAAGACCTGCAACGGAGCATTTAACATCTGCACTTCTTGCTTCAGCGATTCGATTCTGTCAAACAACGCGTGCAGGTGTATCGATGGGAAATACAGGTACACAATATTTTACAGAAGTTATTTTTTTGTTTATTTTTTGCTTTTTATTTTCACAGAAGTTAGGCTGATCCTTCGATTTGTCTTACCTGCGCCAAGACATGTAAGACTTGCTCCTTTGCGAACCAATGTGATACCTGCATTGATCATACTTACAAACCTCCCGGAGTTGATCTCTGTTTAGTGGAGTCACACTACTATTTGAATGACGATATGATTCTCCCTCAAATATGCCACCCTAGATGTCTAGAGTGTAACGGACAGAATGACAGTAACTGCCTTTCATGCTATCCTAACGCCCACTTAAACAATGCTGGCTAGAGAACATGCGACTGTGATACTTCCTTTGCATATCCCTTAGCAACGTCTGCCTTATGTGTATCTTGCAATCCAACTTGCGGTACTTGCCTGAACAACAACAAAGACTATTGCCTGACTTGCGTAGTTAATGCCGCTCCAGTTAATGGGATCTGTTCTTGTAAATCCAACGAGTTCGTGGATTCCTTGAAGAATTGCAAACCATGCAATCCAGTTTGTGCTACCTGCTACGGACCAGGTGCTAACCAATGCATCCAATGTTAAACTGGATTTACCCTAGATTCGAATTTACGATAATGTGTGTGCTCCGATGGATATTATTTGGACGCCCAATCATCGACTTGTAAGCCTTGCTACTAGACTTGTGCAAAATGCTCAGGTGGAACTGCTGATAAATGCATTTCATGTGCTAAACCTATTTTTGTCTTGACGAATTCGCAGTGCAACTGTTAACCGGGGTTCTTCTATGAATTCGCTTCTAATTCCTGCTTGCCTTGTGGGATCTACTGTGCTACCTGCAAGAATGCAACTACCTGTGACACTTGTAATGATAGCAATGCAGTTCTCTCACCTTCAGGTATCTGCTAATGTAAAACAGCTATGGTTAGAGTTTCTGGAAGCAATCTATGTCAACCTTGCTATCCTTCATGTGCTTCTTGCAGTGGAACATAGTAAAATCAATGTCTCAGTTGTTTCAGCTCAGCGCTTCTTTAACTAGATGGAACCTGCGCTTGTAACTCTAAATTCTTCAGAAATCCTTCCGATGCTACAGCGTGTCTCCCTTGTGATAACTCCTGTCTCACATGCAAAGATCTTGCGTAAAACTGTCTCTCCTGCAATGCGAATGCTTCGTTGTAAGGAAACAGATGTGTCTGCAACGACGGGTTTTACATGAATCCAGCGAGCGGCTAATGTCTTGTTTGTGCACCAACCTGCAGTAGATGCCTGAATGCTTCTGTTTGCGTGGAATGCCTTGACAAGAAGGTCCCATTGCAAAACGGATAATGTGGGTGTTCGACTGGGTTCTTCCTAGACACTGCTAATGGTTCAGTATGCTCACCCTGTGATTTCAGCTGTGCTACCTGCAAAGGAACTCTCGACACCCAGTGCTTGTCGTGCTCGAATCTCTTAATGACTCTAGGCACCAATGGAAAATGCTCTTGTCTCAAAGGGTTCTAAGGATGCAGTGGAAGTTGCATAAAATGTGCTGATAGATGTCTCACATGTTAATGCTCTAACCCCTCAGTCTGCGTTGACTGTATTGCTAATGCAAGTTTCCCGAATTTCAACATCATCCCTGTTATCAAGGCCTGCCAATGTAACTAAGGATTCTACTACAATGTAGCTAACAATACATGTGAGGCATGTCATAACAGCTGCTTAAAATGTAATGGACCTCTAGCTGCCGATTGCACTTTGTGTACTGCACTGACTGTACCTAAAAATAGGCTCTGTGTATGTAAACCAGGATATTACTCAGACGCAAACGACTAAGGACGTTGTAAACCTTGTGACTCAACTTGTAGTACTTGCAGTGGACCAAGTGCATATCAGTGCGTGCTATGTCCTTTCAACGCTTAGCTGACAGCAGATAACACTTGTGTCTGCATTATTGGTACTTATAGGAATCCATCGAATGCAAATGAGTGTCTATCTTGTGCTCTCGACTGCAAAACTTGTAAGGATAGCTTGAATAACTCCTGCACCTCTTGCTACGCAGACTAGAATTTCCTTCTTTAACCATCACCGACAAACCCATCTATTGGATAATGTGTCTGTTTTGATGGATACCAATACCTTCAAGATACCGTTCTCAAAGGATACTGCAGGTTATGCCATGTTTCTTGTAAAACTTGTGATGGTGTGTTGAACTGCAATTGTTTGTCATGCCCAGACAACGCCGAACTTCTTAACACTGGATTCTGCCGCTGCAAGACTGGGTTTTATTTAGCCTCAAATGGAAAAGATTGCTTGAAATGTGATCCTAAATGTGAATCGTGCAGTGGTCCTTCTGATAATGAGTGTCTATCCTGCAATCTAAATGCTTCCCTCACGAATAATCGCTGCGATTGCAATAATGGATTTTATCTTAGTTCGAACAATGTCTGCTTAGCTTGTTCTAGCAATTGTCAGAAATGTGCTGCCAACGGAGGATGCAACCTTTGTAGCACAGGCTTTTCACTTGGTGGAAATCCCCCGAAATGCACATTGGCTTCAGGATATTTCTTATTTGTACCGAAAATCTCAGCATCATAAAATCAGTCATAATAAAACATAATAGTTTAATCTCTACCGATTCAATGCCACTCTTCATGCGCTTCCTGCACTGGTCCTCATTTGAATGAATGTACTGAGTGCCACAGAGGAGCACATTTAGACCTTAAAACGGGATCTTGTCAATGCAAACCTGGATATTATAGAACTTCTCCATCCTAAAACTGCCACTAATGTGCCCCCCCATGCAAGACATGCTCCAATTAGTTGGCGAGTTCATGCTCTAGTTGCATTTAGAATGCTTCGTTCTCGCCGAAAGAGTCGAAGTGCATGTGCGATGAAGGATTTGTTTTCTCTGAAATTTCCGAGAAATGTGAAAAATAAATGAATGTAATGACACCTGAATGCACAGCGATTCTGACCTCTTATCTTTCATCTTCGCAAATGAAAGCACAGACATCATTCGGCATGTCCAATCCTTCAGTGGAAGTCTCCCTTGACTCATAACATTCACTCATCCCGAAGTAATGCTATGAATTCTTATCATTCTCAGTTCAGCTGAGAAAGAGCAATTCTACAGGTTCGTCATGGATTGATCTCCCTGGTTTATTCATTGAAAAGATAATACTCCCAGGTTCTCAGGTTTTCGCAAGGAAAATTAAATTCCCCCTTGAGTAGCTCTCTGCCATTTTAAGCTTGAAACCTCTTCCAGAAAATTACTTCCAATTCGATTTGGCAGTGACAGTCTCAGCTTAAATCCCGAGTTTCTTGACTCAAATCTTCTAGCTTCACATGAGCCCTCTCAGACGTTCTTTCGTGATTATGGACACTCTTCCTTCTTCTTTAGAGCTCTCTACTAATCAAAAAGAATGTGATGAAACCAATCCCCATTCCCCCGGTTGTTTCCTAGCCACAGATATTGATACAATTTCGTTCATCTGCTCTGATAAATCTTGCTAGAAACAAAGAAAAAACCATACTTTCGCAGAGAGTGAGACTGTTTATATTTCCATGAAATTTATAGACTCGTCGAATACTCGCTCGATGAACAAGAAATCTGCCCATCTTATCCATGAAGGCATTGAGATTATGGATATTTCTAATCTCTTGAATATTGTCGAACAAAACACCCAAAGATCCATCTTTTCATT
>Ga0302286_10003475_pt1 | contig 10652 bp, 7 predicted proteins | sample III_Fen_E2_3_FD_198765 | JGI IMG/M metagenome (GOLD analysis project Ga0302286, IMG submission 198765) | Peat permafrost microbial communities from Stordalen Mire near Abisko, Sweden - III_Fen_E2_3 | ecosystem: Environmental > Terrestrial > Soil > Wetlands > Permafrost | place: Sweden: Abisko...
TGAATCAACCTCCAGGTTGTATATTTCACATGGAAACGAAGTAAATGTTTTTGATGTTACGACCAATAAATTGCTGGGAACTATACCGGACACGAAAGGAGTGCATGGTATTACACTGGCAAAGGACCTGAATAAAGGATTTATAAGCAATGGGCGTGATACTTCGGTTACTGTAATCGACCTGAAAACATTGAAAACGATCGCAAAAGTAAAAGTAACGGGAAATAATCCTGATGCCATACTCTTTGATCCTTATTCTCAAAAGGTTTTTACCTTTAACGGAAGAAGTTCTAATTCGACTGTGATCGATGCCAAAACAAATAAGGTGGTTGGAACAATAAAATTGTCAGGCAAACCAGAGTTTCCGGTGAGTGATTTAAAAGGAAAAATCTTTGTAAATATTGAAGATAAGAATTCGATTAGTGTGATCAATGCCAATACACTGAAAGTGGAACAAATATGGTCAGTTGCTCCAGGTGAGTCACCCAGTGGTCTGGCCATCGATCTGAAAAACCACAGGTTATTTTCGGTGTGTGAAAATAACAAGATGGTTGTGGTTGATGAACTGACAGGGAAAGTAGTTACTACCCTTAAAATCGGAAGCGGTGTTGATGGTGTATCTTTTGATCCGGGTTTAAACAGGGTTTATTCATCAAACGGAGAAGGAACAATGACGGTGGTACAGGGGAAAGATGCCAATACTTATACCGTGTTGGAGAACGTCCCTACTCAAAAGGGTGCCAGAACAATAACAATAAATACCAAAACTCATACCCTTTATTTGCCGACTGCCCAGTACAATGAAGCTCCGGCACCAACTACTGAAAATCCACATCCAAGAGCTTCAGTGAAACCCGGAACATTTACAGTGCTGGAAACCGGATTGAAATAATAAAGAGTGATATGAAGGATTTTAAATTAGGGAAAAGGGCAATCATATTTTATTTATTTGTTGGGTTTTATTCGTTGAGCTTTGGACAATCAGCAGTTACCTGGGCTAAATTCGATTGGCTTATGGGTGAATGGGTTGGAGAAGGCACAGGTCAACCTGGACAGGGTGAAGGAACTTTTTCTTTTAAACAGGATCTTGATAAAAAGATTATAATTAGAAAAAATCATTCAATCTATCCTAAAGCCGGGAATAAACCTGAAATCATTCATGATGATTTGATGGTTATCTATTCCGATTTATCCGGAGTGCCTGCAAAGGCAATTTACTTTGATAATGAAGGTCACACCATCAATTATTCTTTAGACTGTACAGATAATTCAATCGTATTTACCAGTAATAAAATTCCGGATATGCCTGTATTCCGTTTGTCGTATACATTGCTTGACAACAAAATAGTAAATACAAAATTTGAAATGTCACGTGATGGAGATACATTCATTACCTATGTGGAAGGGAAAAGTCGGAAAGTAAACTGAATAAACTGTATTCTATAAATTTATATCCGGATTGAATATAAAAAAACCGTTACAATCTGTTGCAACGGTTTTTTTATATGAATAAAGTGTGAATTGTATGAAGTTATTTGCCTTTTTCTTTCGCCCAGCTGTCTTTAAGGGAAGCAGTGCGGTTGAATACCAGCTTGTCCGGAGTAGAGTCAAGGTCGACGTTAAAATAGCCAATACGTTGGAACTGGAAATGATCCATTGGTTTTACATCTTTCAAAGACGCTTCAACACGACAATCTGTCAATACTTTCAAGGACTCTGGATTCAGCAATTCGCGGAAATCCCTTTCGTCAGCAGTTGGATTCTCAACACTAAACAAACGGTCATATAATCGAACTTCTGCAGGTAAACTCTGAAGAGCCGATACCCAATGCAGTGTTCCTTTTACCTTGCGGTTTGATTCAGGCATTCCGCTTTTGGTTTGTGGATCATATTCACAATAGATTTCTTCTATGCGGCCTTCAGAATCCTTTTTGAAACCGGTACATTTTACAATATAACCGCTTTTTAATCTGACTTCCTGTCCGGGTGTCATCCTGAAGTATTTCTTCGGAGCATCTTCCATGAAGTCATCACGCTCAATAAATAGTTCACCTGAGAATGCTATTTCACGGGTACCTGCTGATTCATCTTCCGGATTATTTACGGTCTCCATCATTTCAATCTGTCCTTCGGGATAGTTTGTGATGATCAGTTTTACCGGATCCAGGACTGCGTTTACCCGGATTGATGTTTTATTCAAACTCTCACGGACCGAATACTCCAATAATCCGATATCATTCTGAGCTTCAAATTTTGTATATCCGATTTTATCAATAAAATGATGAATCGATTCGGGAGAATATCCGCGACGTCTTAATCCGCAAATGGTAGGCATACGGGGATCATCCCATCCTGTTACCAGACCTTCCTGAACCAACTGGAGCATCTTTCGTTTGCTCATAACGGTGTAGGTGAGGTTCAGACGGTTGAATTCAATTTGTCGTGGACGGTAAGCTGAGTCTTTAAACTGATCGATAAACCAATCGTAAAGTGGGCGGTGGACTTCAAATTCCAGGGTACAGAGTGAATGAGTCACTCCTTCGAAGTAATCGGATTGTCCGTGTGCATAATCGTACATTGGGTAGGCTTTCCATGTCCAGCCGGTACGATGATGAGGATGAGAATTAATAACGCGATACATCAATGGATCACGAAAGTGCATGTTTGAAGAGGCCATGTCAATTTTGGCACGTAATACCATAGCACCTTCTGGAATCTCACCGGAATTCATCTTGTTGAAAAGTTCAAGGTTCTCTTTAACAGGACGGTTTCGAAACGGACTTTCAATACCGGGGTTGGTAGGTGTGCCTTTCTGTTTTGCTATTGTTTCAGCAGATTGTTCATCAACATAGGCTTTTCCCTGTTTAATAAGTTCGACAGCCAGATCCCAGAGCTGTTGAAAATAATCTGATGCAAAATAAATATTTTTCCAATGATAACCTAGCCACTTTATATCTTCCTGAATTGAATCGACATATTCTACATCCTCCTTAACTGGATTGGTATCATCAAAACGCAGATTACATATCCCGCTATAATTATCGGCAATTCCGAAATCAAGACAAATAGCTTTGGCATGCCCGATATGTAAATAACCGTTAGGTTCAGGTGGAAAACGTGTTTGAATGCGTCCACCATTTTTACCATCCTTTAAATCCTGTTCAACAAATGCTTCAATGAAATTAAGACTTTTCTTTGGAGCTTCATTAATATCTTCTATGCTCATAATTTGCTGTTTACAATGTGTGAGAAGTGATTAGAAAGTGGTAAGGAGTAAGAGGTAAGAGGTAAGTATAGGCGGACTGCGCAAAGTACTTGCCACTTACTTCTTACTCCTTACGTATGTTATTCGAAGTAACCTTTTATAATCCCACGTGGTGAATTACGTACAAATAATAAAATTTCATCACGTTCCTTAGTAGCCGGTAATTCGGCTTCTATGCGTTCAATAGCATGAGAGGTATTCATTCCGGATAAATACAGGTAACGGTAAATATCCTGAATGTCTCTTATTTGTTCGTTTGTATACCCACGGCGACGTAACCCGATTGAATTTATTCCGGCATAAGAAAGAGGTTCACGACCTGCTTTAACAAACGGGGGAACATCTTTCCCTATTTTTGAACCACCCTGCAGCATGACATGTGAGCCGATACGTGTAAACTGATGTACAAGACAACCTCCGCCCAATATGGCAAAATCATCTATTTCAACTTCACCTGCCAGTTGACAGGCATTGGCCATAATCACAGTGTTTCCCAGAATGCAATCATGGGCTACATGACAATAAGCCATAATTAAGCAATTATCACCGACAACTGTCTTGCCTTTGGCGGCTGTACCCCTGTTAATAGTCACATACTCGCGTATGGTGGTGTTATCTCCTATGATAACCAATGTATCCTCACCTTTATACTTCAGGTCTTGTGGTACGGCTCCAATGACGGCTCCCGGGAAGATAGTACAATTTTTACCTATACGGACTCCTTCAAGGATGGTTACATTCGAACCGATTCGGGAACCTTCGCCAATGACGACATTCTTATCAATGGTAACAAATGGTTCAATGACCACTGAAGGTGCAATTTTTGCGTCAGGATGAATATAAGCTAAAGGTTGTTTCATTCTAATTACTGTATCAATTTTTTCTATAAATATTTAATATTTGACTCTCAGTCCGTATTTTGTAAGATGTAGGCTTATTTGTTTTTTACAATTTGAGCCATAAATTCTGCTTCACACACAACTTTTCCACCTACAAAAGCATGTCCGCGCATGAGAGCACAACCTCTGCGAATATCATCCGTCATTTCAAGGTGGAATACCAATGTGTCACCGGGTACTACTTTCTGACGAAACTTGACATTGTCAATTTTTAAAAAATAGGTTGAATACCGGTGGGCATCTTCCAACCCGTGCAAAACAAGTAAGCCCCCTGTTTGTGCCATAGCTTCAACTATCAAAACACCCGGCATTACAGGTTCTTCTGGAAAATGGCCCATGAAAAAGGTCTCATTTACCGTTACATTTTTAACTCCGACAATGACTTTATCATGCATTTCAATGACTTTATCAACCATTAGAAACGGCCATCTGTGAGGCAGAAGTTTGCGAATTGCATTCACATCCAACACAGGAGGAAGTGTGTCATCGTATACAGGAGCCATTACGTCTTGCTTTCTGATCTCTTTCCGGATTATTTTTGCTAAATCTGTATTTATTTTATGTCCGGGATAGGTAGCAATTACTTTTCCCCGTAAAGGTTTTCCTATTAGTGCCAGATCTCCGATAATATCCAACAGTTTGTGGGATGCCGGTTCATTAGGGAATTTGATTCCCCCGTTCAGATATCCTAATTTGTTGGCATCCTGGTGAGGTTGACCCATCAGATCGGCCAATTTATCAAAGTCAACTTGTGAGACCTGCTTGTCATAGATCACTATGGCGTTTTTTAAATCTCCGCCTTTAATCAGATTCATCTTGACCAGTGGCTCAATTTCATGCACAAAAACAAAGGTACGTGCACTTGATATTTCAGTTACATAATTACTTAAAGATGAAAGGCTGGCAAATTGATTGCTTAATACAGTCGACTTAAACCCGATATGCACATCCACACTAAAAGTATCATCCGGTAGGATTGTTATTTTTGCCCCGGTTTCAGGAACGAAGTATTCAATTTTTTTACGAACAATATAATAATCCTTTTCAACAGTCTGTTCTTCAATGCCAGCATTTTGAATGCCTTCGACAAAGTATTTCGCACTTCCATCCAGGATTGGAAACTCAGGTGCATTTACTTCCAACATGCAATTATCAATCCCTAACGCATATAATGCAGAAAGGACATGTTCAATGGTACTTACCTGTACATCTCCTTTTCTCAATACTGTACCACGGGTGGTTTCAGCTACATATTCAGCTACTGCGTCCATTTCCGGTTGTTCCGGCAAATCAATACGCTTGATTTTTATTCCATGGTTCTCCGGAGCTGGTACAAATGTTAAGATAATTTTCAATCCGGAGTGTAATCCTTTTCCGGAAACTGTAAATGCTTGTTTAATAGTGTTTTGTTTCGACATACTTTCTTAAGAAATACTACTGATTCTATTTTCTAATTCCTGAATTTTCTTTTGTAATTCGTAAACAGTTTTCTGTAATTCGGGTAAATTTTTATATACTACCGAAGCACGGTGAAACGTCATGACCGGGATAGCGGGGTATCCCTGAAAGGCATGATTTGGTACCTTGATATTATTAGGAACGCCCGTTTGAGCTCCAAAGCTGGTACCATCAGCAATATGTAAATGACCTGCAATACCAACTTGTCCACCCAGGACACACTGTTTTCCTAATTTAGTTGAACCTGATATTCCGGTTTGTGCGGCAATGACAGTATTCACTCCAACTTCGACATTGTGCGCAATTTGCACCAGGTTGTCTATTTTTACGCCTTTACGAATTATTGTACTTCCTAATGTAGCTCTGTCAACTACGGAATTCGCACCGATTTCAATGTTGTCTTCCAGGACAACATTCCCCATCTGAGGAATTTTTTTATAGCTTCCATCTTCCGAAGGAGCAAATCCAAAGCCATCAGAACCGATTACTGACCCTGAATGCAATGTGCAGTTATTGCCAATTACACAATTATAGTAGACTTTGACTCCTGAAAATAAAATTACATTTTCACCAAGCTTTGCACCTTCTTCCACACAGCTATGCGGATGAAGACTTACATTTTTCCCAATGGTTACATTGTCACCAATGTATACAAATGGGGCAATGTATGCATTTTCACCCACCACCGCACTTGAAGCAATGTATGCTAACGGCGATATCCCGGTTTTTCTCGGTTTCGCCTGATCCACCATGGATAATAATTTAGCAAGTGACTGATAAGCATCTTCCACAAGAATTAAAGTGGATTGAACTTCCCTTTCAGGTAAAAAGTCTTTGTTTACAAGTATAATACTAGCCTGACTATCATATAAATATTGACTGTATTTTGGGTTTGATAAGAAACTCAATGTGCCAGGTTTCCCTTCTTCAATTTTGGAGAAGTCAGATACTTTTATTGACGGATTACCTTGTATTTCGCCTCCTAAAAAATCTGCAATTTGTTGAGCAGTAAACTCCATATCTAATTAATAATTAATAATGAACAATTAAAAATTGAGTATTTATGTCAATTGAGATCTTTCAGAATAACACTTATTTCAATCTAATTTTTCGATAACTTATTAAAAAATTGGTTGCAAAAGTACTAAACAATTTTCAATTAACCATAAATTCTACATTTAAACATGTAAAACCCATCGTAAAATTAGTTGTTTTACGAGTTAGATATACAAAAATGATATCAAAATACTACAAACGGTAATAGCAAAAATAATGTTTTTCCACCTTTTTTGTCAAGACACTTATATTCAACATATCCGATGCATCAGCAATGTCTTTTATTGTACCGTCTTTGTATAAGATATTGATATTGTCATCTTCAGGACTGTAAGTATCAGTACTGACAGTTTCATCACCCATAAAATATTCAGCTTCATTTATAGTAACGCCGAAATGTTGCTGGTATTGTTTTAAATATTGTTGTCGTTTTGTCTCACTGGTTATTTCAGAACCTACCTCTACTTTGAATAAGCGTCTGTTTGTGAAAGCTTTACATAGTTCTGATAATACAATATCAGAATGCGTTGACCAGACTTTGATGGCACAAATTACGTCCGAATCATCAAGCATTACAAAACTGTCGAGTGCTTCAGGATAGTTTAAAAAGATTTGTTTATTTACCTCATTATAAAGAAAATAATGCAAAGAAGGAGAAGAAAAAAGTTGTATATTATTACCGGCCAGTTCTTTAGCGCGTTTCAATATATTCATCAACATTTTCTCTGCTGCCACTGCCGTTTTGTGTAAATAAACCTGCCAGTACATTAAACGACGTGCTACCAGAAACTTTTCAATTGAATAAATGCCCTTAGCTTCTACAACCAGTTGATCATTATGAATGTTTAACATCTTAATGATCCTGGCTGATCCAATTATACCCTCACTTACTCCTGAGAAAAAGCTGTCACGACTCAGATAATCCATTCGGTCCATGTCGAGCTGACCTGCTACTAATTGGTGCAAAAACTTTTTGGAATAAGTATTGGTGAATATTTTCAAAGCAATGTCCAGTTTGCCTTCCATTTCAACATTTATTTTCTTCATCATCATCAACGAAATCTCTTCATGACTGATTTCGCTGACCAGACTGTGTTCCATCGTGTGAGAGAATGGGCCATGACCAATATCATGGAGAAGAATACAGGCAAGAGCGCCATCTGCTTCTGAATTGGTAATTTCATTTCCAACCAGCCTTAATTGGGCAATTGCTTCCCCCATAAGGTACATGGCCCCTAAGGAGTGTTGCAGTCGGGTGTGTTGAGCGCCGGGATAAACAGTAGAAGTTAGCCCCAGTTGTTTAATACGGTTCATCCGTTGAAAATAGGGATGCTGAATAATATCATACAAAAAATCATTCGGGATCGTAATAAAGCCGAAAACGGGATCGTTAATGATTTTACGCTTGTTGGGTTTCTTCATTGTTTGATCTAATGTGAACAGTGCAATTAATAAGAAAAAATCACTTTATTAGGATAGTTTTCATCTATCGAAAATTTTACATTGTTTTTTAGTCGTTGTGATCCTATTCTTTATTAATGCAGATTTGCAAAGATACAAATTATAGGAAATAATAAGTCAACATTTGCAACTTTATCACTTTGTAACAATACTATGTATTATAAATTGGAGTACAATTTTGTAATACATAGTAGAATCTGCAGAATTTAACTTTAAAATCAGTAGAAACCAATAAATTAGAATAAAAATGTGCAATAGATTTTCTAATATTATGATCCCTACTGATGTAAAATTGCTTTTAATGGCAGGATGATTTGTGTTTCTATGATTGATTTTTCTAAGAAGACTGTTGAAATCAGTTCGAATGTAAACAATCTATCTCCGGATTCAACTGTATCAATTGATTTCATATTTTCCATGAAGAACTTTCCTCAAAAAACTTCTTTTATACTTCTAAGTTTTATACTATTCAATTTTGAACACTTAATCCATTTGTAAATTATTCCGAATTTAACCTACGATTTGTTTTGTTGTATATAAATGCAGATTGCATCGAATTTACAGGCTTGAATGCAATTTAAACAACCTGTACATTTATCCGGATTGTATATGAGTATATGTTCGTTAATTAATGTGTTAGCAATAAATAAAAACGATTTGTCAATAGCTTTGTTGGGACAGATACTAATGCATTTCCAACAGGCAGTACATTTATAAACGTTTAACCGGACGAATGGTGTAAGTGTGTTCTCATCATTCAGAAATGTTGATTTCATATTTTTTTATTTTAGGAAATATAAGAAATGTGGCATTTCTAAATGAATCGTCTTCAGTTTTTCTGGAATTAATTTAAAACGGTATATCCGCAATTATATATTAATTATAACTCCCGATTGCCGATAAATAATTTGCTTTTTTAATCTTATACATGCAAACTGCGTCGTTAAATTGATTTTGTGCATCCTGGTACAATGCCTGAGCTTCCAGTAAATCGGACATGGATGAGACTCCAGCTTTATAATTATCATTCACCAGCTTCAAATTTTCTTTGGATTGGTCAATAGAAGCCTGACTTGTTTTAATTTGAAACCTCGCTTCATTAAGCTCATTTTTTGTTTGTTGTATTTGCAAGTTAAGAAGCTCACTAGTTTCAGTTAGTTTATTATTTGCTTGTTCAATTTTAAACTGGCTTTCTTTTAGTTTGTGAGAACCACTCCACCAATCTGAGATTGGTACAGATACAGATACGAAAGCCAATGCATTTGTGCTTGTGGTATGCATGACATCGTTTACGAAACCCATTCCTCCAAGTGATACCTGAGGAAGGTATTCTCCTAATACCAGTTTCTTTTGTAATTTTTCAGCGGTTAATGCCTTATTTAATAATTGGTATTCATGCCTGTTCTTTACTACATCACTTTTTTCGTCATTAGATTGTAATGGCAATTCGGTTGGTGCTAAAGGCTGAACCAGTATCAATGTACTGTCGTATGCAATTCCAATGTGTTGGCACAATGCTCTTGTTGACAAACTAATTCCATTTTTTAATTTCAGTTTATTCATTTCCACTTCATTCATTTTTAATTGAACTTTGAGCAAATCACTTCGTTGAGTTAGTCCTGCCTTTACCGAGACGCTTACATCCGAAAGTAACTGGTTGAGTAACTTCTCGTAGCTATTCAAGGTGGTCAGCTTATCTTGCAATGCAATCGTATTCCAGTATAAGTTTTCTGTTTTAACCAGTACCTGGGTAGTGCTCATCAACTTCTTTTCCTGACTGACTTCATAACCAAGTTTAGCCAATCTATTGCCATTAATGATTCGACCACCCGCGTAAATCGGCTGAGCAACTGATATACTTGCCATATTGATATAGTTCAACGCATTTATTGGAATATTGGGTACATAAGCAAACTGAGTTGCTGTTGCTAGATTAGCCAGATTGCCATCATACACCGGAAGGTTCATGGATGGTATCGTACCTTTAATTAAATAATCTGCTGATCTCATAGCTAATCCCATTGCACTTACTTTTGGGAAATAATTCGTATAAGCACTTTTCTTTGTTTCTAATGAGGTTTTTATATCAAAATCTGCATCTTTAATTGTCTTGTTATTTTTTAATGCAAGAGTCTTGCATGAATCTATTGAGAGCGTACGGCTTTGAGCATGGATATCTGCCGGGGAAAGACTCCCGAAAAGAATAAGTATTGCAATTGCCGGAATTGATTCCTTAATGATGTTGCTGTAAGGAACATGTCTCTTTGTGATTTTCCTTGTTAGATTATCCCGATAAACCAGGGTGTATAAAACAGGAAGAATAAACAAAGTAAGGACCATGGAAATCAATAAACCAAAACAAATGACAGTGCCTAAGGGTCCCCAAAGTGTAGATCGACTTAAAATCATCGGGATAACACCTACCGAAGCGGCAGCTGATGTGAGGAAGATGGGTCGCATCCTGCGCTTTCCAGCAGCTAAAGCAGCTTCCTTAACACTCATGCCATGTACTG
>Ga0302286_10003480_pt1 | contig 10639 bp, 8 predicted proteins | sample III_Fen_E2_3_FD_198765 | JGI IMG/M metagenome (GOLD analysis project Ga0302286, IMG submission 198765) | Peat permafrost microbial communities from Stordalen Mire near Abisko, Sweden - III_Fen_E2_3 | ecosystem: Environmental > Terrestrial > Soil > Wetlands > Permafrost | place: Sweden: Abisko...
AAGAATTGGAAATGTTTATAATGCCAGTATTCGAAAAATAGGTATTGTTCTTATTTGTTGCCGCAGAACTACTACTACCCCATCCCCCGGAAATAGTTCCTTCTCCATCCAATGTTAAGGTATTAGCTGTTGACGTAAAAGTTCCAGGATTAGCTATTACCCCATTGGTTATTGAAATATTTCCGTTTACGGTAGTGGCTATGCCAAAACTCTTCGTCCCGGAACCTGTTAACGTAAGATTATTAAACGTCGTAGATGAACTACCGCCCAAAGATTGTGCTGCTCCATTTAAGTTAACCGTACCACTCCCGGGAACAAGACTTATCCCATTATTTACCCAGTTTCCCGATAGATTAAGATTTGTACCTAAGGTTAATGTTCCTGATGTAAGAGTAGCTGCTCCCGTTATATTCATGGTTGACGGTGCTGTAAAGTTACCTCGTGTTTCTGTAAAAGTACCTCCTACCGTTAGGGTCGTAGTACTCCCTCCTACACTTAAAGTCTGACCTGCTGTTTTATTGACTAGTATATTATTGAAAGTCTGATCAGTGACAGTACCATTTATCGCAGAACTACTTCCGGTAAAGGTAACGATACCACTACCAGGACTAAATGTCCCTCCATTATTTGTCCAATTACCGGTAACAGAGAACGTTCCCGTCGGACCCGGAGCTGTCAATGTTCCGCTGCTTAGAGTTAGGTTGGTTGTCGTTACACTACCTGCTGTCCCTGCCAATCCGGTAAAAGTACCTCCAGAAATGGTCAGTCCGCCGTTTAAACTTTGAGTCGAAGTCTTGGCTAAATATTCACCTCCACTTACAATCGTCAATCCGGTAACCGTAGTTGTTTGTCCATTCGAATCATAGGTACCTCCTGCTACTTCATAATTTCCTGAAAATGTTATACCAGCTACGGTACGTTGAAATGTTCCGGCTCCTGTCTTGGTTACTTTATTAGTCCCTGTAGTAAGAGTTCCTGACAACTGGACTATACCGCCCGAGATCTGACTAACCGACAATGCCTGATTTAATGTTATCGTCCCGCTGTATATTGATGTATTTGCAGTATATCCTCCAAGGATATAAGTTCCACTGGTAGTCTGGTTAGCTATAGTTACTGCCCGGGATACTGTATATGCACCTCCGGTTAATAAGGCCGGACTCGAATTATTGGTTGTTGTTGAAGCATCTCCAAGTACAATTGCAGAAGAGGAATTTCCAAACGGGCCACTTGTGCTTACCAATACATTTCCTTCTGCAATCAAGGTGCCTGCACTTACCGTCGTCGAACCGGTATAACTACTGGTGCCTGATAGTGTCCAAATACCCGCTCCCATTTTCACTAACGATCCACTGCCTGACCTTATTCCTGAATAAGTTCCTGTCCCTGTTCCGGAAATAGTCAATGTATTATTTCCTCCCATATTCCCGCTAAGAGTCAAAGTTCCGGAGGTGGTGGTTACAATACTGGCTGCCGCTGCTAAAGTGATAGCCCCTGAATAGCTGGCATCCCCCCCTGTATTGGTCAATGCTCCTCCCCCTGATATACCGGTACCGCTAATCGATAAAGCCTCAGCGGTTGTATAACCTATCCCATTTAAATCCAGAACAGCTCCATTATTTATTGTAGTTGAACCTGCTGTTGTCCCCAGAGCACTAGACGAACCTAACTTCAATGTACCAACAGTTACAGTAGTAGCACCAGCATAGGTATTAGCTCCGGATAAGATCCAGGTTCCATTCCCGCTTTTTATAATTGTCCCGAGCATATTAGTACTACTTCTTATTCCAGAAAGTGTCCCTATACCAGTTCCCGACAAGGTCAATGCCACATTTCCAGAAACATTCCCGCTAAGAGTCAAAGTTCCGGAGGTGGTGGTTACAATACTGGCTGCCGCTGCTAAAGTGATAGTACCGGAATAGCTGGCATCCGCCCCTGTATTGGTCAATGCTCCTCCTGAAGAAATGCCAGTCCCCCTTATTGATAAAGCTTCAGCGGTAGTATAGTTTACACCGTTTAAATCAAGCATCGCGCCATTACTTATTGTGGTTGAACGAGCTGTTGTTCCTAATGCACTGGAAGACCCTAATTTCAACGTACCGGCACTTATTGTCAACGAACCGGCATAACTATTTGATCCGGAAAGAGTCAAACTACCAGCACCGCTTTTTGTTATGGAAGTGCCAGCTCCACTAATGGCACCAGATATAATTAAGTTTCCGGCATTCGCTATCGAAGATGTCGCTGGTAATACCAGCGGACAAGAAATAGTACCAGTACCGGGAACTGCTGAAATTGAGGTAGAATTTGAAATGGTCAACGAATTACTACCAACAATCGATGAGTTATTGTTCATTGCGGTTATACGTAAACAAGTACCTGCAACATTCATCGTTACAGTTATTCCACTGCTTATAGTAATGTCATCCGCTGCTGTCGGAACTGCTCCACCCCAGGTTGCTGTGCTATTCCAATTGCCGGATACTGATGCAGTCCTTGAAGCTCCATTAACTTCAACACCCATTATCAGAAATAAGATCAACATTAATATATTTAAATACAGACACTTTCCCTTAACCATAGATTTAGAATAAAAAATATTTGTATTTCAATCCTATGTTGGTTATCGTTTCCAACTCAAAATATTTCCACAATACATAAAAAAGACCAGAGCTGTGTTAAATATCTAATAACATGAGGTATGTCTAAACTTATTTTGGAATCTGCAATCAATAGATCATGAAATAGATTTAGTACAATCCTAGTTATTTTCTTCCATTTCGGAGACTAGTGTAACGAACTAGGTTGTACTTAAATCATAGAAGATCAGGACTAAAAGAAACATGGAAAAACAATCGTGTTGAACCCAATTCTTCTCCCCGGAATCTCGTACCGGACGAAAAACGACATTCTACAGGAGTTATAGGAGAAATCCTAATTTCAACTGGAAGGCTTTGCTGATCTTTCGTTAAACAATAAGCACGGACATTCACAGAACAATCCCCTCCCCCATATCCATCGCTCAACTTTGTCAGGATACCAGAACCTAAGTCAGGAACGACATCCAGTACACACAAAGCTAACAATTCAGAACGAGTGTACCCTAGTAATTCACAGGCTTTTTTATTTACAAAAACGAAACTAACATCTTCACTTACAATAAAACCAGGAAGTTCAATCACTCTCTGTTGTTGGTGGTTTTTCATACTAACATCTCCATATTATAAAACTATCATCATTCAGCATTAGTGTCACATATCATCCCGATAAGAATCAATACGCGCACAATTAACTCATTTGCAAGAATAGGTTTGGTCAAATAACAAGTAGCTCCCAATTCTTCAATTTGTGTCTTAAAATCATTTGCGGATGCCGATGCCGTAGCAATTATTGGAACTGTTCCCGAAATTGTTTTTCGAACGGATGTAATTACATCAAATCCATCCATCTGCGGCATAAAAAGATCGACAATCAACAAATCAAAACGATTTCTCTGCATAAAAGACAAAGCCTCTAAGCCATTATCAAACCCATTTACATCGTAGCCATACCTATCTAATTTAGAGATCAAACTCAAGCGGAATGATTCATTATCATCAGCAAACACAATGATCTTTTTCATCCCAGAACAGTAAACCAGGTTTTCTTCTTTAGAGGAACCTCCGGGAAAGAAGAAATCCTACCGGGATCACCTTTAAACGATAAATCAGTAGAAAAAAAAGTATCAAAGGAATCCTTTCCTAATTTGATACTCAAAGGATCAACATCAAGATTGAGCCTTTCCAGTTCCTGCTCGACCTGATGTGTACATGTTCTAATCTCAGATTCACTTCTAAACAGAACCAGAAATTCATTATGATAACATAAAAAAGGCCAGTTTGACAAAACTTTACACAATCCAAGCAAATATGCACCTGTTGCAAAAATTAACAACTCTGACACTTGAGAAAGTTCCTTGTTCCATGGATCTTTGGTAAACCATTGCTGTGGCCCCGAGTGCAAATGATCTCGAAAATAAGCCGGAGCAATTGAACCGGATAATGCCTTATAATTTTCATGCAATACCTTACCAATCGAAAAAAATACAACTTTCTGATACAATTGATCAATGGAAAACCTTAAGAAACAAGGATGCGACTTTGCATGCTGATTCAAATAAGACTGATAACGAACAGTATCAACTCCAAGCAAATAATGATTAGAAAAGTTATTTTTTATCAGTGGCAGGAACAACTCACGCAAACAAATTTCCTGTTCGTCTTCTTCCCGGACTTCCTCTTTGTGGGAAATCGAAACAAACAACTCACTTAAATAATTATCGGACTCATTCCCATTCCTGGAATCCTCGTTTGGGAAAATAGAACTAAACCCCTTTCTGGTTTCATTAGATAGTGTCATATAAAATCATTTATTTATTTTTACTAATTCTTATTTTTACTAAATTTCATTTTACATTAAATAAAAAAAGCCTCTCTTGTACTAAATTGCTCAATTCCAATATCGAATCCAGTTGAGATTCAACTGAATTATAACCACAACTACTTAATAGTTTCACTAAATAATCTCATCAAAACATTCGACAACAGTAAGTACCAGTAATTCAGACAAACAACTTTTTACCAGATAATTCGCCCAAAGTATCACCTTTATTAGCGGCTACTAAACCTGACATAATGGTTTGAACTAAGGGAACCTTACCTTCAAGTTGTTGTGGAATATCTTCTGTTAACTTGTATTCTAAAGGTTCTCCGAAGTGTCCAGATACAGGAAAAGCATACTTAACATCCAACTGATTATGCTGTTGAAACAAAAGAATGCCGATAGTTGCGTGGTCGCCTGTTTTTTCTATTTTTGAGCTAATTACAGATAAATAGGCTCCCACCTTTTCAGCCTGTTCTGGTAAATAAAATCCGGATTTCAACTTTATAACCACATAGCAACGAAGATCAGTATGATAAAAAAGCATGTCCACAAAATATTCTTCATGATCAACATTCATTGGTAATTGTTTACCCATAAAAGCAAATCCGCTCCCCAGGTCCAGAAAAAATCCGGGAAGTACACTCATCAGTTCTTCTGTCAGCGTTTCACTAAACCCATCATCTTTACAGTTCCATATATCACTGTCTTTCAAATAATTCATTGCTGCAACCGAAGCCTTTTGCCGTTCAAAAAGTTTCGTTTTCATGTGATCATATAGCGTACTCCGATTCCATTGATTTTTATATGTCTCGTTACAATAAAACTTTAACTGATCAAAATCTCTGGTCTTTGTAATCATCATACGATGATAGCTCCATGGGATTTGTGAAGCAAACGCAGGTAAACTCGAATAACGTTGCGAATACAGCCTGTACCATTGCCTGACTGCATATAAATTCCGTACCGAAAATCCAGCATTATTAGGCATTTCTTGTTCCAATTCACTCGATAGTTGCTTGATAAAACAGATATCAAAATCGAAGATTTCTTCCCTGGTACAGATCTCCTTGCCTATTTCCCAATAGAACTCAAGTAACTGTGTATTCATTGCAATATTCATTGCCTGTTCTGTAGTATATCGACGTACTTTTAGTTCCCTTATCCAATTTCGAAACTCTACGGCGGGTAATTCTTTGCTATTGTTTTTTACTTTACGCATTAACAACATATTTTAATAGTACACTCTAACATTTATTAATAAGTAAACCGGAGTCCTAACTGCACTCCCGGACTCAAATAATAGTTACCTTGAGTCCCTCTTATATAATCCATCCCAATTTGTGGAAGAATCGATATTCTCCCTCCCGTCAAAACCAAACAGGATTCTCCCAAAAACCAATAACGACGAGTTTGAAGATTACTAAAACTAACGATGACATTGCGATCTAAAGAGTAGCCTGTTCCTGCTCCAACCAAAACATAACCTGAATTATCTTGAATAAAAAATTTATCTGTCAAAGCCAGATTTACCTGCCATTTCTCCGAATATGAAAAACTTGGTTTAAACGACAGTTGATGACTCAAATAATTCTTCACCAACATCGGTCGTATAGAAAAAAAGTTATTTAACTCACCATAATTAGCCCCCTGTAATTCAACACAAGCATTAAGCTGAGGAGCCAGCGTCCAGGAATAGCCACCAACGAATAAAAACTGAGCAAACTGACTGCCAGAAGCCCCCATTATTCCAAAATAAATCGAATCCTTATTTAACGAAACCTGATCAATCTGAATTCCAAAACGATGAGTAATTTTGGTCGCAGATAAACCATTGGTTCGTTGAAAAAGAAGTCCTTGATCAGCATTTAAACTAAAGCGAAGATATCTTGTATACATTATCATCTGAGCCGAACTTTGCATCCACCCCGACTGTCCATCCTCATTAATCCGCTGATAATAATGACTTACCCGAAACTGATCCTCCGTTTGGCTTAGGTCATTAAACTTTACATCCTGCATAACACTGGCAGGCGACTCTTTCAAAAACCTGCTCTTTCGCAAGGTATCTGAAGATCGAGTAGGTTCTTGTTCGGCATAAACATTCTGCCAACTCAACAATATTAATCCAATCAGTACAATCCAATGATGATTTTGCATACAACGATACAAATGGTTTATATTTAAAATTTCAATAACCTGCTAAATACCCAAACCTAAAAAACTCTTAATCAAATATGAAGGAAGCTCAGGTCCTATCTGAGATTTTTGGATCATCAGAGAAACAGAATTCTCAAAATATCATTAGACCCGAACTTCCTTGCTTCGGCTTTCTGAACCTATATTGCAACGGATTGATGATTGAAGCTGCAAAAATCCTCTATATCGCATCTATATTGTTCTCCACCTTTATTTTACATCAGCCAGACACCGAACATGATATGCTGTTGCTTTATTATTAGTACCGTGAAAAACCAGAAGCTTGGATTTACTCAATTCAAAAACTCCGGCATACATGCACGACCCCTGCGAACTGCTCCAATACCGCCTGCTTTGTGCCTGAAAACATACATTTCCGGTACTGTAATCAAGATACCCAACAGTAGCTAATTTAAGCTCCGACAAAAAAGCATCGGAACTATTTCCCCAGCCCTGAGTTTGACTCATATCCGCCCATTCGCTAAAAGTCGGCACCCGCCATGATTCACCAAGTAATAAAGTACACGGATCATTAGCAGGGATCCAGTCACTATTCTCAGAAATAGAAGAATTCCATGTCCTTCTCCGATATTGCGAAGTATCTTTAGCTGTATAACCAGTCTTGCGGTTAAACTGCCAGTACCAGCCAAATGAAACAACAGAAGTGTCTACATCTGCTACAGCCGCTTTTTCAGCTCCAAGATTCTGCGTTATCCAACACTGCCTAACACCTGTTACAGAAGTCATTACTACCTTATAAACAATATTCTTTGTTTCCGGACTGACCCCATCTCCTACCTGATGCCTTACTGTAACCGAGGATGGACAGTTATTAAGATTTGGATACTCCTGCTTTTTTTCGCGTTTAGGATTTGAAGCTTCAGTAAATACAGCTATTGACTGTAAACAGATTACTAAAACAACCCTAAAAAACCATAGGTTTGATCTTAAATAATTCATTTTGGATCTAATAAATAGTCAAAATAATTTCAGTTTAATAGCTTTCAAACAAATCCTTCGTACCACACTATCTATTAAACAGTATGCAAATACAAAAACAGAATACTGAAACTGCAAGACTCCGTTAATTTGAATTTTCATCCAAATATTCGATGACCTGAGTACTTTTCATCGGAACAATATAGAACTCTCCAATCCCATTTTCTTTCACATAAAGAGTAGCCTGACGATAGGATGTAAAATGCCCTACCCGAATTTTGACCAATCCATCTTCACGTACCAAAAAATATTTTTTACGTGAGTCTAATACCCTCCTGTAATAACCTTTATTAAACCATCCGCCCCCAAGCGCTGCGATCTGAATACTATAATAAAGATGTTCATCTGAACTTTTTTGAACAACTGGTTCTATTTGTTTTTTAGGTCTCAGGTTAACAGAAGTCGTTTTAATTCTCTTATCAATAACCTCTGTTTCTTCTGCCGGAGCCTGCACCGTATCATCAAATGCTACCGAACTCCCCGACAGGGTATCCGGAGAAACAGAAGCGATTTCTGGCTTCTTTGCTGAAGAAATCTTTTTCGCTGAAGGAACGACCTGTTTATCAACTGTTTTTGGTTTATCGTTTGCTTCTGATTCAGTAGTGACTAAAACCGGAGCCGTTATTTGTGGCTGATTTTCACTGACGGTTTCCGGATTGCATGAATAAATGTCATAATTTCCAGTTCTATCAGATGAAAAATAATACGATTCATTCTCCTTTGAGTAGCAAATTCCAAAATCATTAAACTTACTATTTACCTCAGAACCCATATTTTTAGGTGGAGTAAAACCACCACCTTTCAGATCGGTATAGAATAAATCAAAACCACCAAATCCGGTATGTTCATCAGAGGCAAAACAAAGCCTTGTGTTCGAAACAAAGCAAGGCATCGTTTCATTTCCTATCGTGTTGATAGATTTTCCCATATTTTCGGGAGTCTGCCATTTTCCACTTACTAATTTACATAGCCATAAATCAACTTTCCCATAAGAATCCGGACGGTCAGAGCTAAACACCATCATTTTCCCATCAGGTGAGATAGTTGCACGCCCATTGGAAAATTTTTTACTATTATATTCAAATGAATGAAGTTTATTAATATTAGCCAGATCCTCTGCTTTTCCTATGAACAAATTATTAGTTCCGATCTTCCGGTCAATCACATTTAGCAAAGCTTCGCTTCCATCGGAGGTAAAATTGAGATAGATGTAAACATATTTACCCGAGGGCTTAACGATTACCTCTTCAAGCTTGCTTTTGTCAAAATGAGCAATATCCGACAGTCTAACCCTAAAAACCTGGGTTAAAAATTCGTTATTACTTTCAAAAAAATACAAGTATCCATTACTAACTGCCGGCGAGACCTCCTGATTTCCTGAATTAAAAGGAAGTTTTCTTAGTCTGTTTTTGCTGGAATCCGGTGCAGCCTCCTGAACCGAAAGAAAATGATGCCTTACAGGCTGTTTCAAGGGTTCGCGACCCTTCACTAAACTATTTGCACATATTTCTGTAGCATGAAACATGCATACAAGTAACCCGAAGTAAACGAATCTTTTCATACATATAAATTTTTATTGTTTTTTGCTTTTATCTGGAATGATTTCAACCAATCGAACGAGCAACATACGCTCAACAATAGAATCCTGTTTTTCTTCATAGTTTATCTTATTTTTGATTTCTTTATATTTTATCTTAATTTTCTAATCTTCATTTGCCATCTCCCAACACCTTCAGTATCGCATCTAAATGTTCAGGAGTGGTTACCTTATAGAGTATTTCCAGATTCTTGCCCAGCAGATACATCGTTGGCGAGGCAAACACACGATAATCGGTTACAGGTTTACTGTTCCAGCCATCGTAATCGAAATAACTAGCCCACGGGTATTCGGTAGCTACTGGTTCAAAGTCGGTTCGGCTGGTATTAAGCGATACATATACCACTTCCATATCGTGAGCCTGTATCTGTGGATACATTTGTTTTAATTTCTTCATTTGAGTGCTACATTCGGGGCAACCGCCCTGCCCAAAAATCACCAGTTTAAATTCGTTTCCAATAGCTGCAAGCGACCTGTAGCCCTTCAGATATTTGACAAGATCGTCGTCGTGTTTTTCTTTTTGCCGGGCAATGGCCTTTCCAAAATTTATATCCGGAGCCACATTCCCTGGTTTCATAATCCGATAGCCATCAAAACGGTTACGGGTTTCGGTATCGAGACTTATTCCGGGTTGTGCAAGCATCAAAAGGCTAACATGTTCGGCAGCAGGATAAAGGCTACGCTTCTCAAACAGCTTAAATAAGAACAGGCTGGTTTCCTGCACCCATCCTGGTTTATTATGCATCAAATTACCGATGATATAATCGGTTGTTTTATTCATTTGCACATACATCGAATCGGTTGTCGCACCTGAGTTTTCCAACATGAAATAGTAGTTTTCCATAAGTACAGGGAGTAAACCGCTGTGGTAGAAACGCTCATCGCTAAAATCGGTATGCATAAAAATGTTGGTATGCTGCGGAATTCGTTCCCGGTAAGTATATATACTTGGCATGATATCGCGCACCAGAGTAATCATGAGCAAGTACCAGCCCAGATAACTGTTCTCCTGAGCTTTTATAAAGGCCACCTTTCCCTTTTCCAGCAAAGCAATTTCGCTGTCAATCTGATTGCTCTTATTTTGCTTTTGCAAGTAGGTATCTTCGCTGTATAACTTTTTAAGGTATTTCCAGCCAGCATAAGCCTTTTCGCGAACGGTTTGCTGTTTAAAATAGGTGTAAAGAGTACTGGTTGCAGCATTATCTTCGCAAACCAAATTGTCAATATCCTGTATGCTGCTCCCTCTTAACGTAAGTTTACCTTCTCCGTTTAGTATTAGCTCGATGCCATTGGAATTGTTAATTTGCAAAAAAGCCACACCACGGTAATCAGCAGGGTATGCCAAACTGAAACACCCCTGACTGTCAGCCGTGGCTGTCGCTACCTGAGTCCGCTGTAAGCCTGAATAAGTTGACAAGCTCACCG
>Ga0302286_10003481_pt1 | contig 10638 bp, 9 predicted proteins | sample III_Fen_E2_3_FD_198765 | JGI IMG/M metagenome (GOLD analysis project Ga0302286, IMG submission 198765) | Peat permafrost microbial communities from Stordalen Mire near Abisko, Sweden - III_Fen_E2_3 | ecosystem: Environmental > Terrestrial > Soil > Wetlands > Permafrost | place: Sweden: Abisko...
CGAAATACTTGCTTCAAAAAAGGATAAGAAAATACAATTCACAATTAACAACCAAATTAGAACCGATGTTTCAATACTGACTGACCAGGCCAGGCTTCGGCAAATACTTGACAATTTGATAGGTAATTCCATTAAGTTTACTTCATCGGGCTCAATTTCTGTTGACGTAAAAATGGGTGGGGAGTTTATCCATTTCAGTGTTGCTGATACCGGAATCGGAATACCAATTCATCAACAGTCGATTGTCTTCGAACGATTTATACAGGCAGAACACGGCCACAAAAAGAACTTTGGAGGAACCGGACTTGGCCTTGCCATTTCAAAAAACCTGGTTAAATTACTCGGTGGAAGTATTTCTGTTGAATCAGAACCCGGAAAAGGATCTGTTTTCCATTTTCATATTAGCACAAATTAATCTGTATCGTCATTCTCATTGAGAAATGCACGATTATCCCAAAGAAATAGGCGATTATGCTGAAGGAATTGACATTTCGACCTTGTAAATTCGTATTTGTTGCAAATAAATGAGGAATGTGTCCAAAGAAATTGATGATTGTGATCAGGGAATTCGTATTTATGCTGAAGGAATTGATATTTCGACCATGGAAATTCGTATTTCATGCAAATAAATGAGGAATGTGTCCAAAGGAATTGATGATTGTGATCAAGGAATTCGTATTTATGCTAAAGGAATTGATATTTCGACCATGGAAATTCGTATTTGTTGCTAATAAATGAGGAATGTGTTCAAAGAAATTGATGATTGTGATCAAGGAATTCGTATTTATGCTGAAGGAATTGATATTTCGACCATGGAAATTCGTATTTCATGCAAATAAATGAGGAATGTGGCCAAAGAAATTGATGATTGTGATCAAGGAATTCGTATTTATGCTGAAGGAATTGACATTTCAACCATATATATTCGTATTTGTTACAAATAAATGAGGAATGTGTCCAAAGAAATTAATGTTTGCGATCAGTGAATTCGTATTTATTCTGAATAAATTGACATTTCAACCATATATATTCGTATTTGTTGCAAATAAATGAGGAATGTTTCCAAAGAAATTAATGTTTGCGATCAGTGAATTCGTATTTATGCTGAAGAAATTGGCATTTCAACCATCTACGGATCTTTAGCTATCAGAAAGCAGCAGAGCCGCAAGATATTTGTAGTAAAGAAGACGATAAAAGCAGATAAGGTGCAGCGCACCGAAATATTACAATTATTATATGTCTATATTTCGGTGCCCTGCAGCTTTTGCATACGTTGGATACTATTTACTACAAATATCAACGTGCCCTGCACCTTGAAATACTTGCGATATTTTACCCATACAAATCATTTGCTTCCAACTAAAACAAATGCGCTTCAACCACGGGTTTAAAGAATGCTTCAACTTCCTGAAGGGTATTTTCGGTCTTTGGAACATCGCGGACAACACAACCTTTTTCGAGAATGATCAGCCGGGTAGAGACATCGGCAATGTTTTCGAGGGTGTGGTCCGAAATCAGGAAAGTGGTTCCGTTTGCGGCTGCAAAATCCTTGATCATCTTCCGAAGTTTGTATTGCGAACTGGGGTCGAGGTTGGCAAACGGCTCGTCCAGAACCACGATTTCGGGTTTGCCCATCAAGGCAGCCACAATGCCTACTTTCTTCTGGTTCCCCTTCGAAAAGTCGCGGATGAACTTCTTCTTGCCCGTAATTTCGCCGTTGAAAAAGTCGGCGTACGTTGCCAGGAAATCACTGGTTTCGGCTTTGCTCATACGACGTAAACCGGCAATAAACGCAAAGTATTCTTCGGCGGTTAGGTAGCCAATCAAGAAGGTTTCGTCGATAAATGCACTGGTGAAATCTTTCCAGTCTTCTGATTCGCGCACCACGATGCCTTTGCTCACGACCTGCCCTTTGCTGGCCGTGATCAGGTCGAGCACAATGTTGAACATGGTAGTTTTTCCGGCACCATTGTTACCAACCAGCCCAAAAATCTCGCCTTTTTCGATGGTCAGTTCAGGAATATTCAGGACAATTTCTTTGTTGTATGCTTTTACGAGGTTTTGTATCTGGATCATGATCAGGAGTTTTTATAGTTTTTAATCAGTTGGTGTTTTTGTTTGCGGTATTGTTTTGCGAAGAAATCAATGATGATCGAATTGCAAAGGATTCCGGTGAGCCCGATTGCTCCGAGTGCAATGTAGCTGCCAGTGTCGCCAAATATCAGTTTAAATAAATAGTACAAGGTAATTGGCCCCAGCATCAGTGGCAGTGCGCCCAACCATTGCGTGGCGCTCACTCCCTGGTAATTCATTACCGTCGATTGGCCCAGGTCGAGCCGTTTTTTGCTGTACATGCCCACAAAAAACATAATCGGAATGTTGACGCCCAAATTATAGAGCAACATGGCCAAATGCGTGTAAACGATTTTCGGAAAAAGAAACGCATAAGGCAAAGTAAGCAGGTAGCAAATCACCGAAACAACAGTTACCAGCATATAGAACGAACGCAAAAACTGCTTCATGGTTAAACGCTGGCACATCAGCATCGAGAAATAATTGCTGTGCCAGGCCGGGAAAAACTGTCCGTACGAAATTGAAAACATACCCACCATAATGATTCCCCCCAGAACAAAGGCAAATCCCGGAATTTCTTGTCCCGGCTGTGCCCGGTAAATCAATAATCCGTAAGACAACATAAGTACTGTCATCATCGCTAGTGAACGTGGTCGTTTGTTGCGCCAGATCAGCTTCAGTTCGAGGGCAATGAAACGTCCGGTTTCACCCATTTTATCGAGCCACGAATAGTCGCGGATCTTTTCTTCCTTTTGTTTTACTGAAAGCACATTCAGGAACATCCTGCTTTGAAGAAACCGAACATTCAGAAAATAGAACAACACCGGAAGCAAAATCAACAAAATGGTAAGAGCCGGATAAACCAGGATCAGGTCGAGCAGTTTGCCCAATGCTCCTGAAAGATCAACGATTCCGTAATGATTGACAGCAAACAGTCCGGCCAGCGCAGCAAGCAAAATAAAGAACCCATATTCGGCTTCGTTAAACCGCCATTTCAGGTAAATAGCCAGGAAATGGTTGCTGAAAATCAGGATAAACACAGCCAAGAACCAACTTGTGGTAGCCAATCCTGAATGTGCATTTGCAACCAGCGAGAAAGTTACTGGCAACAGCAGGAACAATGGCAACACATTAAAAAAATTGAACACCGAGCGAATCATCAGGTAATTGGCAATCTTCGGGCGACGAATGTTCAGCAACAACAAGGGTTTGAAACTGACTGTCGGCAACTTCTGCATTAGCTGGCGGATAATCAGATCGACAGCGAAATACGCCAGTAATATGCCGTTGAACTTGCTCACGGGATCAGCATTCGGAAAACTTTTGGTAAGCATTTCGGGAATGGCAAAACCAAGAATGAGGAAACATACTGAAAAATAAACGGCCAGGAAACCCAGTCCGATGTTGGTTGCGAGGCTTTTGCCCCAATAAGCCGAACGGATGGTTTCGCGCCAGGCCAGAGTAAAGAGGGTTTGATTCATATATTTAATTGTTTTACCACATAGACACAACTTGTCCCGATTCGTCGGGATAGATCACATAGGTTTTCCGATTGTAAATATGTGGTTTTTGAATGGATTGGTATAAGTTTGTTATGTTTTATTACAAGTCAGGATTTTACAAATTGAGGAAACTCCCGGATAAAGTCTTCTTTGACGCGCTGAGGCGTATCAACACATTCGGTTGCCGGTCATTTCAATTTCAACGGTCAGCAATCCCTGGGCTTCGAGCTTGTGCAGCATCGGGTAAAGAGCGCCTTCAGTTATCACAAATTCGACGAACGATATCGCTTTCACTTCCTGCGTAATCTGGTCGGCCTTTCTCGCCTAAAAGCTTCAGGATAATGGTTGACAGACTTCCCTTGTACAATTGATTAGTTCCCATTTTGTAAATTTTCAACAAACGCACATAAATATCTTATGCATTTGAATGTTTTGCAAAGAAAAGTAATGCAAACTGTCGAAAAACCAGGTTTATCAATCAAGACGATCAGTCAATGTGCAGGCTTTTTTGAATGTTTTGATATGTCCGACCTGATCAAACAACTCAACCAGGATGATGTAAACGCCGAGGTTGAGCCTTTGACCGCTATCACTGTCGCCATTCCAGAACCAGCTTCCATCTTGAGCCAGCGACTGATTCTTAACCAGAAACTTAACTTGCCGGCCAATCGAATCAAAAATCCGCACATTGGCGATATACCCAGGTTTGCTCAATTTAAATTTAACTGAAAGCTGATCGTTATAGCCATCACCGTTGGGCGAAAATGCTTTTGGTTCGGGAGTAATTTCATCCTGAATTACGGTTTCGCTTTCGGTTTGAGAATTGGGAAGTCCCGGAGTTGCATAGCCTGCCGATGCGGCTGCCGATGCCCAATTGCTTCGGTCGGCAGTTGGATTTTTTAGCGAAATTCGTTCAAGTGAAACGCCTTCTTCGTCAACCAGAAAAGGAGAATGCATGTTGGCCGAATAGCTAAATTCATCCAGAACCCGGAGCGAATCGTTTAACAAAACCACGGTTCCTAAGTCGTCCGAATAGCTTGGAAAAGATTTCATTGCACAAAAACTCACCGGATCGTTTGAAATGTATTGCGCCACGATAATGGCCGGGTCTTTGGTGCAGGTAAGAAATTGCCCCGGTCGCAGGTATCTTTTTTCGGCACTTATCGGATAAATTTGTTTCAGCCCCATGGTATCGTTTCGTGTAGCGAGTTTCAGTCGATTGACCGGTATCGCATTCTCCGAAACATTTACCAGTTCCACAAAATCAGTTCCACCCGGAAATGGATTAAACAGCACTTCGTTGATCAGAACTGAACCAACTTCAGGAGAAAAAACCAATGAGAATGGCTGAATGTCAGGTTTCATCACGTTTCCTGAAAGGTCTGAAACACCGGAAACATTCAACATAAAATCAACGCCATCGGTTTTTCCAAAACTAATATCAACAGATCTGTCGGACCCATTGGTCGGCAAAGCCTGAGTAATCGGTATATTTTGATTGTTTTCGTTTGTCAGGATGAAATTCAGGGTACGAATTGATGCCGGATTGATCGGTTTATTGAAGGTTAACGCAACTTTATGTGCATTTATGACCAACAATTTCAGGATAAAAAGCTCTGGCGACAGCTGATTTACAAAAACATCGTCAAGCCACAATTGGCCGGCGCGGGTTGAGGTAAAATTGAAACAAAGTCCAATATTCTTAACGTCGAAAAGCGTCAGATCGGTTCCTGTGAAAGTCTTGCTTTTTGCCTCTCCCGATTTTTGGCAATCAAGCGTCCATACGCCCTGGGTCGTTCGTTTAGCATGAATGGCAGCCAATGTTGAGGCATTCCAATCCAGATCCGATTCAACTACCAGGCTATCAGCTTTCCCATTTCTGATTCGCCAAATACCAAGCAGGTCGCTGCTTCCAGAGGCATTTACACCCACGGCAAAACCATTGATTATGTCAGTACGGATCGTGTCGGCGCTCAGATAAAACCAAAACCGGTTAGACGATGAAGGGTCCCATTTTCCATTTTTTAGGTTAAACGACCATTCCATATCAAAATTACTCCAATCAGCGTTGATTGTATGAAATATCGAACTGGAACCGCTGGTAGCTTTGGGCGAATGTTTCAGCGAATATTCTCCTGAAATTTTCTCAACTGTCGAAACTTCCCAGTCGTCGGATTGTTTCCATCCTACACAAATGCCGCGTTCAAAATCGTCCTGAAAAATAGAATTTAGCGTATCTTTGACAGCAATTATCTCTGACTTTTTACTAAGTTCACATTGATCAGGATTAGAGCAGAAAGCACTTTTGCTTACAATTGTTAAAAAATAGACAACTATAAATGGAAAAATAAAATATTTTCTGGCCATTTTAAGAAAATTTAAAAGTAAACCATTATTTTTGAATGAACATTAGCATATTATATTTGGTGAAATGGATTCGATTCTGTGTTGATTGAACTAATTACCAAATTTAAATAAAATTTGAAGGTTACACATTGTAAAACAAATAAATACAATTTGAAATGAAAGTTGCAGTAGTAGGCGCAAGTGGAGCAGTTGGCCAGGAATTCCTGAAAGTTCTGGCTGAAAGGAATTTTCCGCTCGATGAACTGGTTTTGTTTGGATCAGAACGTTCTGCAGGAAACGAGTATGAATTTAAAGGTAAAAAACTTATTGTAAAAGAGCTGAAGCATAACGATGATTTTAAGGACATTGATATTGCCCTGACTTCAGCCGGAGCTTCCATCTCCAAAGAATTTGCCACTACAATCACTAAATACGGGGCAATCATGATCGACAATTCGAGCGCATTTCGTTACGATAATGATGTGCCGCTGGTGGTTCCTGAAGTTAATGCTGAAGATGCACTGATTCGCCCGCGCAGCATCATTGCCAATCCGAATTGTTCTACCATCCAGATGGTTGTGGCCTTGAAACCGATCAACGATTTATCGAAAATCGTTCGTGTTCATGTGGCTACTTACCAGGCTGCCAGTGGCGCAGGCGCTCAGGGTATTGCCGAATTGGAAACCCAGATTAAACAAGTTGCCGAAGGAGAAGAACCGACGATAAAGAAGTTCCCATACCAATTGGCCATGAATATCATACCTCACATTGATGTTTTCCTCGATAACGATTATACCAAAGAGGAAATGAAAATGAACTGGGAGACCAAGAAAATTATGCATACTACGGCTGAAGTAAGTGCAACATGCATCCGCGTTCCGGTGGCCCGGGCACATTCTGAAGCAGTTTGGGTTGAAACGGAAGACGCTTTGGATATTGAAGAAGTGAAAACAGCCATGGAAAAACTCGAAGGATTGACCGTTTTGGATAATCCGGCAGAGAAAATATACCCAATGCCTTTGTTTGTTTCGGGCAAGGATGATGTTTATGTAGGACGGATTCGTAAAGATGTTGCTAATCCTAAAGGGTTGACTTTCTGGTGTGTTGGCGACCAGATCAAAAAAGGTGCTGCTTTAAACGCTGTTCAGATAGCCGAATGGCTGATTAAAATTGGAGAGATTAAATAAAATATCTTACCACGGAGAAAGCTGAGAATACACAGAGGTTGTCTCAAAAGTCATTGATCACGTCATCCTGAACTTGTTTCAGGATCCCAACGCACTGTATGTCAGACCCCGAAATAAATTCGGGGTGACTGGGTTTCAAGTTTCTTGACTTTTGAAACAGCCTAGTTTGCAACTCAGTTTTCTCCGTGTTTTTTTTAACTATTCTTGAGGTTTAACCGTCCAATTTTCGTCATACAAAAAGTCGTTGTAGGGAAATCGGGTGATGTGAATTTTCTTTACTTCTTCGTACAAAGTCTTCTTGAGGCCTTCAATATTTTCCTTTGTCCTGGCCGAAACGAACAACGAAGGTGTGTTACTCTTCGCCATCCAACTACTTTCCCATTCTTCCAGCGAAATATTACTTTTTGTGCGCGGACTTAAATCATCTTCATGTTTTTCAATAAAAGTAAAGGCATCAATCTTATTGAAAACATAAATTGCAGGCTTGTCACCCGCCTTAATTTCGTTCAAGGTACGGTTCACAACTTCTATTTGCTCTTCAAATCCGGGATGCGAAATATCAACAATATGCATCAGAATGTCCGATTCGCGCACTTCATCCAAGGTCGATTTGAACGATTCGACCAGGCTTGTAGGTAATTTACGAATAAACCCAACGGTGTCGGCCAGTAAGAACGGAAGGTTGCCAACTACCATTTTCCTGACAGTAGTATCGAGGGTGGCAAATAATTTATTTTCAGCAAAAACTTCCGATTTGCTAAGCAGGTTCATCATGGTTGATTTGCCAACATTGGTATATCCAACCAATGCAACCCGTACCATTCTTCCCCGGTTTTTACGCTGAGTGGCCTTTTGTTTGTCAATTTTTATCAGGTGTTCCTTCAATAGGGCAATTTTATCCAAAATGATTCGGCGGTCAGTTTCAATCTGCGATTCCCCTGGACCACGCATTCCGATACCTCCGCGCTGACGTTCAAGGTGAGTCCATAACCGGGTCAGTCGCGGTAATAAATACTGGTATTGAGCCAGTTCGACCTGCGTTTTGGCATGAGCTGTTTGAGCTCTTTTGGCAAAAATATCCAGAATCAGAAAGGTCCGGTCCAAAACCTTACATTCCAGTACTTTTTCGATGTTCCGGAGTTGAGTTGGACTTAGATCGTCGTCGAAAATTACAGTACCTATTTCGTGTGATTTGACGTATTCAGCAATTTCATCAAGTTTTCCGGACCCGACAAACGTTGCATGATTTGGAATGTCTAATCGTTGTAAAAAGTGTTTTTTCACCTCAGCTCCTGCTGTATCAGCTAAAAACTCCAATTCCTCTAAATATTCTTTTGCCTGAGTCTCGTCCTGATTCTGTGTAATCAGGCCAACCAGAACTGCTGTTTCGGTTACGGGCGAATTTTCAATCATGTTCAATTGTTATTAGTAAAATCCTGAATTACATCAGGATATGCATAAAATGAATTTATTTTAAAAGCGGGTAAAGATAAAGATTAATTCAGCACAAAAACAGATCGATCAGCTTCGTTCCAAAGTCTCAATTTCAAAATGAACAATCTGGAATGCTAAAACCGGAAGATCGATGGTTCCTTTGTTGTTTGCGGAAGATGAAATCATATTGTAGATTTTGGTTCGTATGAAAGATAATAATCTGATATGTATTTCCCCGATTCCGAAGACCATTATAAGAACATTAACTAAAAATCAAATTTTAAATATTAGTTGTAGTCGTCAACTAATTGTTTTTATCTTTGTCCTAACTAAAATTGTCATGCAATGGAAAGCCTGAATATATCGTTGTTGGAAATGGGTAAAATGATGCACGAAGTATATCGGGTATTTAAGAAACTTTCTGATGAACTGACACCGGTGGAAGTAAAGATTTCGTCAGAACAATTCAGCCTTTTGCATGCCATCAGCATTAAAGAAGACGATGTAATACAGAAAGATATGGCAGAAATGATGGGCAAAGATAAATCTGCTATTTTGAGATTAATTGATTCGCTGGAAGAAAAAGAACTGGTTCGCAGAGTTGTTGATTTAAAAGACCGAAGAAAGAATTACCTGATGGTTACAAAATTGGGATATCGGGTAATCGATCAGTACATGAAAGTAGTCGATGACTTGATAGTGAACCTTCAACAAGGACTTACCCAATCTGAAATTGATGTTTTCCATAAAGTAGTTAATCATCTGGAGAGCAAAGCAAAAAAGCTTTAGCTTTTATTTCTGAAATAGTTGATAATGACAACAATTGATGTTCAGGTCTATCTGTGAGATCAAATGATTCAGACTCACAAAAAATAATATTAATTGCGCCAAATTTGTAATACTAATTTATTGATAATTACTAATTGCCTTATAATAGTAAAAACACATTTTAAATGTTTAAATACGGCTCTAAAAAATATTTGATTTCGAAAGGTATTGACCAATATTTCATTGGCGTTACTAATGCTTTTAGATTTACTACTCTTTTTTTTAAGGAGGTATTTAAAAGACCATTTCACCTTCGCGAAGTAATTAATCAGTGTTTTGAGGTTGGTTTGAAATCACTGGCCTTAATTTCGCTTACAGGTTTTATTGTCGGCATTGTTTTTACCAAACAATCACGGCCTTCATTGGAAGATTTCGGGGCAACTTCGTGGCTTCCTTCATTAATTGGAATTGCAATTGTAAAAGCGCTGGGGCCACTGGTAACAGCACTTATTTGTGCAGGTAAGGTAGGTTCAGGCATTGGGGCCGAACTTGGTTCGATGAAAGTAACCGAACAAATTGATGCCATGGAAGTATCAGCAATTAATCCATACAAATATCTGGTCGTTACACGAGTGCTGGCAACCACCATTACGATTCCGGTGCTAGCCTTGTATTGCAGTTTTGTTTCGCTGTATGGTTCATATTTAAATGTTCATGTTACTGAAACAGTTAGCCTGCTTAGCTTTTATCAAAACGCATTTAAAACTATCTCTTTCCTCGATATTTTTACATCGGTAGCTAAATCAATTGTTTTCGGTTTTACCATTGGCATTGTCGGTACTTACAAAGGATTTCATGCTGATCAGGGAACCCGAGGTGTTGGCAGGGCAGCAAATCAGGCTGTTGTACTTGCCATGTTCCTGATATTTATAGAGGAAGTGCTTATTGTACAGATATCTAACTGGTTTTAATTCCTTTAAAGTGATGGAAAAACTAAAAAATATCATACACAAAGAGGAAACCGTTATTTCGATCTCCGGATTGTATAAATCATTCGAAAACCTGGAGGTTTTGAAAGGTATTGATTTTAACCTGTTTAGAGGCGAAAATGTGGCAGTACTTGGCAAGTCGGGCTCTGGCAAATCTGTTTTGATCAAAATTATTGTCGGTTTACTTAAGCCTGACAAAGGAGATGTAGTTATATTGGGAAAACAGATTGCTCATTTACATGGCAAAGAATTGGATGCCTTGCGGTTACATATTGGTTTTTCATTTCAAAACAGTGCATTATACGATAGTATGACCGTTTACCAGAACCTGGCATTCCC
>Ga0302286_10003484_pt1 | contig 10633 bp, 6 predicted proteins | sample III_Fen_E2_3_FD_198765 | JGI IMG/M metagenome (GOLD analysis project Ga0302286, IMG submission 198765) | Peat permafrost microbial communities from Stordalen Mire near Abisko, Sweden - III_Fen_E2_3 | ecosystem: Environmental > Terrestrial > Soil > Wetlands > Permafrost | place: Sweden: Abisko...
CCTATTCCCGGATAAAGTACGTAATGGTACATAAGATATTGTTGACCCGAACTGTAACTTTAATTTTATAATATCTAAATGAATCATAGTAACTTTCCCTTGTAAACGTACAGAAGATAATAATATATGTTTGTTGTTAAAAATAAAAATTGGTTTGGTGATAACATGAATATCGTAAAAGAAATATTTAAAGATAGAAGCTTTATAAAGAAAACGCTTGCGATTGCGGTTCCGGTAACGGCACAAAATCTGCTGAGTAATATGCTTAATCTAGTGGATTCCTTGTTGATTATTAGATTAGGAGAAGCCTCCGTAACTTCAGTTAGTTTAGCGAATAAATACTTTTTCGTATTTTCTCTTCTAATGTTTGGTATTAGTAGTGGTTCAAGTATTTTAGCTTCACAATACTATGGAAAAAGAGATATGTTAGGTATTAAACGTGTATTTCGTATCTCAATCATGATTGGGGTTTTGGGCGGATTGCTATTTATGCTCCCGGCCTTATTGAATCCTCATTTTATTATGAGTATTATTACCTCCCATCAGGATATGATACAAATTGGCTCAACTTATTTGGTTGTAATCGCAATTAGTTATCCGATTACTGCGATAACGATTTCTTATTCCTCCATTCTAAGAAGTATGAATTATGTAAAGGTTCCAATGTTGGTTACTACTTTTGCGATTATTGTCAATGTTATTTTAAACTTTGGGTTCATCTTTGGTATGTTTGGATTACCAAGGCTTGGAGTAGCAGGTTCCGCTTTAGCAACCGTAATAGCGCGAACGCTAGAATGCACCCTCCTAATCGCCATAACCCGCTTTTGCAAAGAGGGAGATGATAGTGTAGGTGATTTTATACATGCGAAATATAAGAAAACCAAAGAGAATTTGGAACCTTTTATTAACCGCCTTTTTGTTAAAAAATATTTTTTCACCGCTTCACCAGTGATTGCTAATGAGTTTATGTGGGGATTGGGTGTAACAATATATGCTGTGGTATACGGTAGAATGGAACCTCATGCAACAGCAGCGATTACAATAACAAATATTATTGAATCAATCATTGTAGTATCGTTCCTAGGATTGTGTAATTCCTCTGCCGTGATTCTGGGCAATGAACTTGGTGGGAATGAACTTAAGAAGGCAGAGAAACATGCAAAGTACTTTATGGTGCTTCAATTTATGATTTCAATCGTAGTGGCAATCATCACTTTTCTGTTGAAAGACGTTATTGTATCGTTGTTCCCGGCTTCCTCTCAAGCAATTCACTATATTAAAAATTGTATGATTGTGCTCTCTATATCCATTCCAATCAGAGCACTGAATACTCAGATTATTGTATCAATTCTACGTAGTGGAGGGGACACGCTAGCAGCACTATTCTTGGACATAAGCGGGGTATGGTTTATAGGAATACCGATGGCATATTTGGGTGGTATTGTATTTCATCTACCAATCTACATTGTATATGCCATGGTATTATTAGAAGAACTATATAAATTAATCCTTGGATATATTCGTTACCGTCAGAAAAAATGGATTAAAAATATTGTAGTACGTGATGTAATTTGATAAATTAACTGAAATAATATAGCTGAAATTTAGTAGCTGTAATATAGTAGCTGAATTATAGTAGCTGAATTATAGTAGCTGTAATATAGTAGCTGAAATAAAGCAACTGTAATAAAGAAGTTAATATATTATAACTATATAAAGCTACTGATATATAGGAACTGATATAAAGCAATTGAAATAAAAAAAATCTATCATAGTAACGAGTTTACTTTTCTTATCTTGCATGAATGGATTCTGTTTTACATTTTAATGACATATTTATGATTCATTAAAATCAAAGCACGAATAGTTATTCATCATAGGATAAGGGGTGTAAATCTCGTTACTTTTTTAAGTTTATTATATATTTGTTGAAATTCATAATATAACAATTACAAGTTAGAAATGTGGTATGCTTTTTATGTTTAAGATTAAAATATATGAAGATAATGATATATGGATAATTTATTAGTAGTTTATTTGCAAATAAAGGTACAATCAAAAATAACTATAGCATAATGGTAACAATAATGGTATAATATTGTAGTTAGAGTTTAGAGAGGACAACCCGAGACTTCTGAAAAGATTATCGAATTTTTAAGGTATCGATAGGTTTTTCAGTTGTTTCGGTTCCTCCAGCTCTAGAATAAAACAAGCAATGATTAATTTAATCTGCGCTTGTAAACAAAAAAGGAGACAAATTATGTACAAAAGTTTTAGCATGGAATTAGCTGGCAGAACTCTGACTGTAGACGTAAACAGAGTAGCTGCACAGGCAAATGGTGCTGTATTAATGCATTATGGTGATACCGTAGTATTATCTACTGCAACAGCATCGAATAAACCGAGAGAAGGAATTGATTTCTTTCCGTTAAGTGTAGAATATGAGGAAAAATTATATGCTGTAGGTAAGATTCCAGGAGGGTTTATTAAAAGAGAAAGCAAACCTTCAGAGAATGCTATCCTTACTTCCCGAGTAATTGACCGTCCGATGAGACCATTATTCCCTAAGGATTATAGAAATGATGTTACTTTAAACAACCTTGTATTATGTGTTGATCAGGATTGTTCTCCAGAAGTAACCGCAATGCTTGGTTCTGCAATCGCAACCTGCATCTCCGATATTCCTTTTGATGGTCCTACCTCATCCACTATGGTTGGTATGGTTGATGGAGAATTGGTATTTAACCCTACTTCATCCCAGAGAGAGAAGTCTACCTTAGTACTTACCGTAGCTTCTACTAAGGATAAAGTAATCATGATTGAAGCAGGAGCGAATGAGATTTCTGAAGAGAAAATGATTGAGGCTATCTTTGCAGCACATGCATTAAATCAAGAGATTATCAAATTCATCGATACAATTGTAGCTGAAGTTGGTAGATCCAAACATGATTACATCAAATGTGATACCCCTGCAGAAATGTATGAAGATATGGTTAACTTTATTACTTCAGAAGCAATGGAAGTAGCTGTATTTACAGATGAGAAGCAGGTTAGAGAATCTAATATTAGAGAAATCACTGAAAAATTAGTAGCTCGTTATGAAGAATCTCATCCAGAATGGCTTCCTTTACTTGGAGAAGCAATCTATAAGTTTGAGAAGAAAACAGTTCGTAAGATGATCTTAAAAGATAAGAAACGTCCTGACGGTAGAGCAATCGATCAAATCAGAAAGCTTGAAGGCGAAGTAGATGTATTACCTAGAACTCATGGTTCCGGTATGTTTACCCGTGGACAGACACAGGTTCTTACGATTACAACCTTAGGTGCATTAGCTGAAACTCAAAGACTTGATGGTATTGATGAAAATGAAACCGGTAAGAGATATATGCATCATTACAATTTCCCTTCTTACTCCGTAGGTGAAACAAGACCTTCGAGAGGACCTGGTAGACGTGAAATCGGTCATGGTGCACTTGCAGAAAGAGCACTTGTTCCAGTGCTTCCTACAGAAGAAGAGTTCCCATATGCAATCCGTACTGTATCAGAAGTATTAGAGTCCAATGGTTCAACTTCCCAAGGATCTATCTGTGCTTCCACCTTATCCTTAATGGCTGCAGGTGTACCTCTTAAAGGTATGGTAGCTGGTATTTCCGTTGGTTTAGTAACGGGCGATACCGATGATGATTATATTATCTTAACCGATATCCAAGGACTTGAAGATTTCTTCGGCGATATGGACTTTAAGGTTGCTGGAACGAATAAGGGTATCACAGCAATCCAGATGGATATTAAAATCCATGGTTTAACAAGAGAAATCATTGAGAAAGCAATCTATAGAACCAAAGAAGCTAGAACTCACATTATAAATGATGTTATGGCTCCAGTAATTGCTGAGCCAAGAGCTGAGGTTGGACCTTATTCACCTAAGATTGTTCAGATTAAAATAGATCCATCCAAGATTGGTGAAGTTGTTGGTCAAAGAGGTAAGACCATCAATGCAATCATCGATTTGACTGGTGTTAAGATTGACATCACTGATGAAGGTGCTGTATCTGTTTGTGGCGTAGATAAAGATAGCATTCAGAAGGCTCTTGAGATGGTTAGAATGATAGTAACAGAATTTGAAGAAGGTAAGAAATATACCGGTAAAGTTATTAGTATCAAAGATTTTGGCGCATTCATTGAATTTGCTCCTGGCAAAGAAGGCATGGTTCATATCTCTAAGATTTCCAAGCAGAGAATAGATCATGTTGAAGATGTATTAACCTTAGGCGATATTGTAACAGTTGTATGCCTTGGACAGGATAAAATGGGCAGAATCAGCTTTAGTATCAAGGATGTTCAGTAATTATCATTAAAGTGAAATAGTATAAATGAAGCCCGTTCTTAGCGATAATATTAATATTGCGAAGAACGGGCTTGTTTGTGATAGCAAAGCTTGTTTTTTGAATTTTCTATTCTTTTCTATTGGTTGAACTAATTGCATATATATGGTATTATTAAGCATTAATATGGCATTAACCAATAACACTAACTGAAACCAATTAATAATAGGTTATGTGGTTTATAAATCATTTTAATGTTTTTCGAGAATACTAATTTTAATGTTTAAAGATTGATATAGTAGTCAAATAGTCTGTTTATACTGTGACAATGGCAATTTTTACAAAGTCAAAAGATTCATGCTTCAATACTAATGAACTTTGTTGAAAGACTTTTTGACACCGTAATCAAGATTGTTTATTTGCAATAAGACATCTTTATAGTAAATTAATTTGTATGATCACTTATTTATCATTTACTCTAAATTTGTTTTATAACACACGAATCAAGAATAATTTTATTTTTATGAACTAGGTATGAATTTAATAATAAATTACAATATGAAGAGGAAGGAACCTATATGACAAACATTACGAATCTTTCGAACCAAATTACTGTCATAACAGAAGTGTTACCATATCTGAGAAGTGCGTCCTTTGGAATTTGGGTTAAAGTTGGGTCTTCGAATGAGGACGAGGGAAATAACGGAATTGCTCATATAATTGAACATATGCTTTTTAAAGGAACAGAGCAACGTAATGCAAAGCAAATTGCGGATGAGATGGCTAAAATCGGTGGCAACATGAATGCATTTACCAGCAAAGAATGTACTTCATTCTATGCAACTACGCTAAGTGAACATTTGCCGATTACAATCGATATATTATCTGACATGTTCCAAAATTCCTTGATTGATGAGAAGGCGTTAACAAAGGAAAAAGGAGTTATCCTTGAAGAAATTGATATGTACGATGATTCTCCGGAAGATTTGGTACATGAGATGCTTCAGCAGAGGGTGTGGAAGGATCATCCACTTGGTTATCTAATATCTGGTAGTAAGAAGATTGTTCGAAAAGTAACTAGGGCTCAGATTATTGAATTTATGAATACTTATTATGTGGGCGAGAATATGATAATCTCTGTCGCCGGTAATTTTAATGAAGAAGAAATTATAACACAACTAGAAGAAAAGTTTGGGATACTCCCAGCAAAGACCAATACTCCGGTTAGTTTGGTTGGCAAACCGGAATATAATAAGGTATTATGCAAACGAGACAAAGATATAGAACAATTGCACTGTAATATTGCATTTGACAGTTTATCGTATCTATCGGATGAAAGATATGTATTGTCAGTTTTGAACAATATCCTTGGGGGGAGCATTAACTCTAGATTATTTCAGAAGATTCGTGAAAATAGTGGTTTGACATACTCTATCTATTCCTACGGTAGCTCGTATCGTGAAACCGGCTTATTTCACATCTATGCGGCTATGAATCCCACTCAAACGACTACTGTTATGAAGAAGATTCATCAGATTATAAATGATGTTAAGAAGCGTGGCGTTACTGAAGAAGAAATTGCAATGACGAAAGAGCAAATTAAAACCGAGCTAATCCTTGGTAATGAAAGTGCGAAAAGCAGAATGAATTCCAATGGAAAAGCGATGATGAATCGTGGTAGAATCGTTACAGTAGAAGAGTTGGTGGATGAAATTAATAAGGTAACAAAACCTCGTATCACAGAGTTTGCAAATAAATACTTTGACTGGAGCACGGCATCCATATCACTTGTAGGGAACTTAAAGGATATTGACATAAACGCGATTGGATTTTAGATTATATTTTATTAAGGAGGAATGGGTATGAGATATGAGATTATAGGGGAACCGTTACCGGTTGTAACCTGTCACTTGGACATGAATGAAATAATGATTACAGAGAGAGGATCCATGTCATGGATGTCTCCGAACATGAAAATGGAAACCTCGACAAATGGTGGAATTGGAAAGGCTTTTGGAAGAATGTTTTCAGGAGATTCGATATTTCAGAATCGCTACACTGCAATGGGTGGCGCTGGTATGATTGCCTTTGCTTCAAGTTTTCCGGGTTCTATTCGAGCATTTGACATCACACCGGGCAATGGTATGATTGTTCAAAAGTCGGCGTTCTTAGCATCTGAAGCAGGAGTGGAACTATCACTACATTTTCAAAAGAAGCTTGGCTCCGGTTTGTTTGGCGGGGAAGGTTTCATCATGCAGAGATTATCCGGTCACGGAGTTGCATTTGTTGAAATAGATGGATATGCTGTCGAATATGTGCTTCAGCCTGGACAGAAGATGGTGATTGATACCGGATATCTGGCTGCGATGACAGAAGGCGTTACCATGGAGATCCAAACCGTACCCGGTGTTAAGAATATGCTTTTTGGTGGCGAAGGAATCTTCAACACAGTTGTAACCGGCCCAGGTAAAGTTATCTTACAAACTATGCCGGTTAACAATGTAGCAGCAACCTTAAGGCCATTTTTCCCAACAGCGCACTAGTAGATAAAATATACGTATAAACAGGTTCCTTGAAACGAAGCGCAAATGCTTTTATATAATTGTTAGTTTATTTCAATGGTATATCCTGATTCAAAGCTTTCACCAACCGCTAACTTATTGATATAATCCTTATCTTCAAGGGTTCCATTAAAAGCTTCAGAATCGCAACGTCCATACCAAGGTTCAATACAGAGAAAAGGAGCATTTTTGCCGGCTGGAGACCATATAGCAAAGAGCGGTGCATCAAACGAAACTGAAAGATAAGGTGATCGATCTGGGTTAAGTAAGGATAATTTACTACACTGTTTCCCTTCAATTATTAAAGCATCATTGTCGAACATATTTGGTACGATTGGCAGGGTTCCATAATCGGTAGTAAGTATATGCTTTGAATTTATATTCTCTTTTACTTCTAGACCTTCCGAATTCACAAGAAGATAAGAGATTGGCTTCTCCGTATCAAAACAAAGGTAATAATCCGATTGACTTTTATCAGAATCCAGAGGGCAATAAAACCCAGGATGAGCACCTATTGAAAAGTACATGATTTCCGAATCATTATTGATTACTTTCCATAGCACATGTATTTGTCTTTTGCTGATACGATATCCTAATTCTAAGCGAAATCGGAAAGGATATATATTTAAAGTTTCTTTCGTAGAGTTCAGTCCAAGCCAAATCTCATCTTCGGTTTGACTTATTAATTTAAACTGCATGTCTCTCGCAAATCCATGTTGCATCATAGGATAAGTTTTACCTTGATAAGTGTAGGATTTGTTTTTGCAAGAACCTACAAAGGGAAATAAGATGGGAGAATGACGAGCCCAAAATGCAGGATCTGCATTCCATAAGTATTCTTTCGCATTATGATTATCAAAAATGGATGTGAGTTCGCCACCTAGCTGACTAATTCGTAAGGTTATATCGTCGTTTTTTAATAAGTAAGACATTGAGTATCCTCCGTGTATAAATCTTCATAATGTATTATTTTAGCATATAATAGGATTGTTGGCTATGTATTATTTCTCAAAAGGGCATTCCATTACTGAGATTTCTGTCGGCAACTGTTCCTAGAATGCAACAACGAAAATTATGCATTTTCAACTTCGTCTTGACATTATAAGATGTAATGCTATAATTAATTCATAAATATTATGTAAAACGTTGATGAGACGAGTAATATGTGAAAGAATTCAGAGAGAGATATGTATTGGTGAAAATATCTTATTCCTACAGGGATGTCGATATAGCGATTCCACTTGTATAGAAGCATATGAAAACTACCTCAGAGTGATCCTAATCCGATCCGGTGATTCCGTTAACAATCATAATGAAGTGGGTTTATTGCCAAAAAGGGTGGAACCGCGACGTAGAAACTACGCTCGTCCCTTTCGAATTGCGAAAAAAGCAAGTCGAAAGAGACGGGCTTTTTTGTGTATTTATTTAGATTGTTATTAGTGCGAACGTTAAGTGACCATACGAGAGCACTCACAAACCGGAATTTCGCTACTTGCGTTATATCCAGTTTAAATTGAAAGGAGAAAAAACTATGAACATTATTTTAAAAGACGGCTCTATGAAGGAGTACGACAAGGCAATGACAGTATATGAAATTGCAAGTGACATTAGCGAAGGATTGGCAAGAATGGCATGCGCAGGTGAAATTAACGGTAAGGTGGTTGATCTAAGAACTGTGGTGGATCAAGATTGCAATTTGAATATAGTAACCTTTAATGACGATGCCGGTAAAGCAGCATACCGTCATACTACCTCCCATGTATTGGCTCAGGCTGTAAAAAGATTATATCCGAATGCTAAGCTCGCAATTGGACCTTCCATAGATACCGGTTTCTATTATGATTTTGATATTCCTTCATTTGACCGTGCAGCTCTTGACGTCATTGAAAAAGAGATGAAAAAAATCATCAAAGAAGGTGCAGAATTAGTTCGATTCACCTTACCTCGTGGTGAAGCAATTGAACTTATGAAACAAAAGGAAGAACCTTATAAGGTAGAGTTAATTGAAGATCTTCCAGAGGATGCCGTTATTTCCTTCTATAGTCAAGGAGATTTTGTTGATTTATGCGCTGGCCCTCACTTAATGTCTACCAAAACCATCAAAGCAATCAAATTAATCTCTTCCTCCGGTGCTTACTGGAGAGGTTCTGAGAAGAACAAGATGCTCACCAGAGTATATGGTACCGCTTATACCAAAAATGCTGATCTTGAAGAATTCTTAGTTCATTTGGAAGATATTAAGAAACGCGACCACAACAAACTTGGACGTGAGATGGAGCTCTTTACTACGGTTGATGTTATTGGCCAAGGGTTACCTTTGCTTATGCCTAAGGGCACTAAGATGATTCAAACAATACAAAGATGGATTGAGGATGAGGAAGAGAGCCGTGGTTATGTAAGAACCAGAACTCCTCTAATGGCAAAAAGTGACCTTTACAAGATATCCGGTCATTGGGATCATTACAAAGAAGGCATGTTCGTACTCGGTGATGAAAAAGTGGATAAGGAAGTATTCGCACTTCGCCCCATGACCTGTCCATTCCAGTATTATGTTTATAAGAACAGCCAAAAATCTTACCGTGATCTGCCAATTCGTTATGGAGAGACTTCAACCCTATTTAGAAATGAAGAATCTGGTGAGATGCATGGACTTACTCGTGTACGTCAGTTTACAATCTCAGAAGGACATCTCATTGTAAGACCGGATCAGATGGATGATGAATTCAAAGGTTGTCTTGATCTTGCAAGATATTGTTTACAGGTACTTGGTTTGGAAGAGGATGTAAGCTATCGCTTATCCAAATGGGATCCAAATAACAAAGAAAAATATATCGGATCACCAGAAGTTTGGGAAGAAACACAAGGAAGAATTCGCAATGTTCTCAATGAATTAGGTGTCAAATACACCGAAGCAGAAGGCGAAGCAGCATTCTATGGCCCCAAGGTAGATATCCAGGCAAAGAACGTATATGGTAAAGAAGATACAATGATCACCATCCAATGGGATGCTGTTTTAGCAGAACAATTTGATATGTACTATATCGATCAAAATGGTGATAAGGTTCGTCCTTACATTATTCACAGAACTAGCATGGGTTGCTACGAGAGAACTCTTGCATGGTTAATTGAGAAATATGCAGGTTTATTCCCAACTTGGTTATGTCCGGAGCAAGTACGCGTATTACCAATCTCCGAAAAGTATCATGATTATGCAAATCAAGTAAAGAAGGAGCTTTTGAAAAATGGAGTTCTTGCTACTGTGGATGAAAGAGCAGAGAAGATAGGTTACAAGATCAGAGAAACGAGACTCAACCGAGTTCCTTACATGTTAGTAGTTGGACAAAAAGAGGAGGAAGAGGGCTTAGTCTCGGTAAGAAGCCGTTTTCTAGGAGACGAAGGTCAGAAACCTCTGCCTACCTTTATAAGGGATATCTGTGAGGAAATCCGCTTGAAAGAAATTAGGAAGATTGAAGTTGCTGATAATAACGAGAAATAATTACATTACATCTTCTCACAACTAAGATAAATAATCGTTCGATTAAAGTACACAAGAATAAGATTCCAATTTTTTAAAATAAAAGATTAATTACTCAAGTCATTTATATAGTTAATTAATGAATAAGGCGGCGTCGCAAAATAACTTTTTAAGTTAGAATGCGGCGCCATCTTTTTGTCGTTTGGGCAAAAAAATTACTGATGGACACGATGTTCTGCACATCTCCTTCAGTTTTACGTTTTTTGGGCTAC